>Ga0307408_100000095_pt1 | contig 97142 bp, 81 predicted proteins | sample 322Cmetagenome_FD_202116 | JGI IMG/M metagenome (GOLD analysis project Ga0307408, IMG submission 202116) | Maize rhizosphere microbial communities from greenhouse at UC Davis, California, United States - 322HYB-C-3 | ecosystem: Host-associated > Plants > Roots > Rhizosphere > Soil | place... | reverse complement strand
TCTCACATGGGTGGTGCGCGGGGGGGGGACTCGAACCCCCACACCATTGCTGGCGTCAGGACCTAAACCTGGTGCGTCTACCAATTTCGCCACCCGCGCGGTTCTACAAACAAACAGGCGGCAACCTGAGCTGCCGCCTGTGTGAAATCGGTCAACCTTCTATTTTACCCTGTTGCGAGCAGGGAGGGAATCACGCCCTGATCAGCGAATCTCCGGCTGGGGCCGGCGCACACGGAACCAGGCGGCGTACATGGCGGGCAACGCCAGCAGCGTGAGCACAGTGGCCACGATCAGTCCGCCCATGATGGCCACGGCCATCGGCCCCCAGAAAACGCTGCGCGACAGCGGGATCATGGCCAGCACAGCCGCCGCAGCCGTGAGCACGATGGGCCGCAGGCGGCGCACCGCCGACTCGACGATGGCATCCCATGCCGGCACGCCGCGTGCCCGGTCCTGTTCGATCTGGTCGATCAGGATCACCGAATTGCGCTGGATCATGCCCATGAGCGCGATCACCCCGAGCAGCGCCACGAAGCCGAAAGGCCGGTTCAGCACCAGCAGCGCCGCCGCGACGCCTGCCAACCCCAGCGGCCCCGTGAGGAACACCAGCATCGCGCGACTGAAGCTGTGCAGCTGCAGCATGAGCAGGGTGAAGGTGATGAACAGCATGACCGGAATGCCGGCAGCGATGGAGTCCGAGCCCTTGGAGCTTTCCTCCACGGCGCCCGCCACTTCGATGCGATAGGCGCCCTGCCCCGCTGCGTGCCACTTCGCCTCAATCTCCTTGAGCGCTGGCAGCAGGGCTGCCGTCACCGTGGCGCCCTGCAAGCCTTCCGTCACGTCGCCCTGCACGGTGATGGCGTAGTCGCGGTTCTCGCGCCACATCACGCCGGGCTCCCAGGTGAACACGGGTTTGGCAATCTGCGTGAGCGGGATCGACTTGCCCGACGCCGTGGGCAGATACGCATTGGCGATGTCGGTGATGGCATTGCGCTCGTCCAGCGGCTGGCGCAACACGATATCGATGAGCTTGTCGCCTTCGCGGAACTGGCCGACCTGCGTACCCGTCAGGATGGTTTTGGAGGCCTGGGCTATCGACTGGCTGGTCACGCCCAAGGCGCGCGCCTTGGCCTGGTCCACTTCCAGGCGCAACACCTTCACCGATTCGTTCCAGTTGTCGTTCACGCCACGCATGTCGGCGTTCTGCCGCAGTTGCGCCTTGACCTCGTCGGCACGCTCGCGCAGCACCAGCGGATCCGGCCCCACCACGCGGAACTGCACCGGGTAAGGCACCGGCGGCCCGTTGGGCAGCAGCTTGACGCGGCCGCGCACCTCGGGGAATTCCTGGGCGAGCAAGGCAGGCAGCTTCACGCGCAGGGATTCCCGCAGCTTCAGGTCTTGCGGCAGCACGATGAACTGCGACACGTTGCTTTGCGGGAACACCTGGTCCAGCGGCAGATAGAACCGGGGCACACCCGAGCCCACCCAGGTGCTCACGGCCGTCACACCAGGCTCGGCCAGCAGGCGCTGCTCCACGCGCTTGGTGACTTCTTCGTTGCCGGCAAACGAGGTGCCCTCGGGGAACCAGATGTCCACCAGGATCTCGGGACGGCTCGAATCCGGGAAGAACTGCTGCTGCACCTTGCCCATGCCCACAATGCCCAGGGCAAACGTGAGCACCGTGGCGCCGATGGTCAGCCAGCGGTGCTCCACGCACCAATCGACCAGCCGGCGGAAAGCCGTGTAGAACGGGCTGTCGAACACCTCGTGCGGGTCTTCGGTGATGCCCTTGTTCGCCTGGGCCGCCAGCACGTGCGGCGGCACCTTGAGCAGCAACGTGCCCAGATAAGGAACGAAGTAGACCGACACGATCCAGCTGAGCACCAGCGCAATCACCGTGACGGCGAAGATGGCAAACGTGTACTCGCCCGTCGTGGACTTGGCCAGGCCGATGGGCAGGAAGCCCGCCGCGGTAATCAGCGTACCCGTCAGCATGGGCATCGCCGTGATCTCGTAGGCAAAGGTGGCCGCACGCACCTTGTCGTAGCCTTCTTCAAGCTTGAGCACCATCATTTCCACGGCAATGATGGCGTCGTCCACCAGCAAGCCGAGCGCAATGATGAGTGAGCCCAGCGATATCTTGTGCAGGCCGATATTCCAGTACCACATGGCTAGGAAGGTGACAGCGAGCACCATGGGGATGGTGATACCCACCACCAGACCCGGGCGAGGGTCGATGTACCAGCGCTTCCACAACGGCTGCTTGCCGGGGCGCTTGTGCAGCCCCAGGCTGATGAAGCTCACCGCCAGCACGATCACGACCGCCTCGATCAGAACCTTGACGAACTCGTTGACCGACGTGGAAACGGCTTTGGGCTGGTCTTGCACGTTCACCAGCTTCACGCCGGCGGGCAGGGTCGCCGCGATGCGGTCGGTGGCGGCATGCAGCGCCTTGCCCAGCGCGATGATGTCGCCGCCCTTGGACATCGACACGCCCAGCGCAATCACTTCGCGGCCTTGGTGGCGGACCTTCACGGCGGCGGGATCGACATAGCCGCGCTTGACCTCGGCAATGTCCCCAAGACGCAGCTGCGCGCCCGACGGACCGCGAATGGGCATGGCGCGCAAGTCTTCGATCGCATTGAACTGGCCTTGCACGCGCACCTGCACCTGGTCCTGCGGGGTTTGCACGGCACCAGCGCTTTCCACGGCGTTCTGCTGGCCCAGTTGCGCCAGCACCTGGTTCATGTCCAGGCCCAATTGCGAGAGGCGCTTTTGCGAGATTTCGATGAAGAGCTTTTCGTCCTGCACGCCGAACTGCTCCACCTTGGCCACATCGGGCACACGCAGCAACTGCTGGCGCACGTCGTCGGCAAAAGCCTTGAGCTCTGCGTAACTGAAGCCCTCGGACTCCAGCGCATAGATCACGCCGTACACATCGCCGAAGTCGTCGTTGAAGAAGGGCCCCTGGACACCCTGCGGCAAGGTGTAGCGCATGTCGCCCACCTTCTTGCGCACCGTGTACCAGACGTTGGCCACGTCACCGGGGCGCGATGAATCCTTGATCTGGAAGATGATTTGCGACTCGCCAGGCTTGGAGTAGCTGCGGATCTTGTCGGCGTAGGGCACCTCCTGCAGCGTGCGCTCGATCTTGTCGGTGATCTGCTCTGCCACCTGCTGCGCGGTGGCGCCCGGCCAATAGGTGCGCACGACCATGGCGCGGAAGGTAAAGGGCGGGTCTTCGTCCTGCCCGAGCTGGAAATACGCCGCAAAACCCAGCAGCATCAGCACCACCATGAGGTAGCGCGTGAGGGCCGGGTGGTCGAGCGCCCACTTGGAGAGGTTGAACCCCTCTTTGGGTTGTATTTGCATGATGACCGGCCTCAGTTGGCTGTGGAAGCTGCGACCGCCGCTGTCGTAGCAGTTGGGGCAGTGGATGCAACCGGCAGCGCTGGAACCGCTACAGAATTAATAGCTGTTTGCGCTTTACTGGCGGGCGCAGGGCCATTCTTTGGCTGATAAACCACGACCTTTTGGCCTGGCGACAGCACATGCACGCCCGTGGCCACCACCTGCATGCCAGGCGTCAGGCCCGCGGCCACCACGGCCTCGTTGCCATCGGCCGTGGCGATCTGCACCACCTGCGACTTCACCGTGCTGGTAGCCGCGTCGTACACCCAAACAGCGGTGGACTGCCCTTCCTGGCGCAGTGCGCTGGTCGGCAGCTTGATGGCGGGAATGCCAGCGTGGCTCAAGGCCTTGGGGGTGACGTACACCGTGGAACCCAGCGCGGGTGCGTCGCCCCCGTCGATCGACACCTTCACCTGAAAGGTACGGGTGGCCGCGTCGGCGCTGGCGGCGACTTCGCGCACATGGCCCGCCATGCTGGCATTGCCCGCCCAGCCGCGCACGGCCACTTCGGAGCCCGCAGCAATCTGGCCCACCTTGTCTTCCGGCACATTGAACACCACGTCGCGGGGGCCGTCCTGGGCAATGCGCACCACCGGCGTACCGGCGGCAACCACCTGCCCCGGCTCGGCGTCGATGCCGGTCACCACGCCAGAGACGTCCGCCACCAGCGTGGTGTAGCCAGCCTGGTTGCCCTGCGAGGCGAGCTGCGCGCGGGCCTGGTCCAGCGTGGCCTGGGCGGCCTTCAGCGACGCTTCGCGGCGCTCGAGCTCGGCCCCGCTGATGAAGTTCTGGTCCTTGAGGGCCTGGTAGCGCTTCAAGTCCGCAGCCGCCAGATCCCGCTGCGTGGTGGCAGACGCTACCTGGGCCCGTGACGCCTCGGCAGCCAACTGGTAATCACGCGGATCCAGCTGCGCCAGAACCTGCCCGGCTTTCACACGCTGGCCGAGCTCGGCCTGGCGCTGCACGATCTTGCCGGCCACGCGGAAGCCCAAGCGCGACTCGACACGGGCACGCACCTCGCCCGAATATTCCAGGCTGGACTGCAGCGCCCCAACGCCTACCGTCACCAGCTTGACGGACCGTACGGGTTCTTCGGGCGGCGCGGGGCGGGAGCAGGCCGCCAGCAGCACGGCTGCCGCCAGCGCGAACACATACCTGAAATGCGGGAAAAGGGGCCGCAAGGCGGAGGGTGAAGGCATGGAATATCCGTTGGGTAAAAGAGGGCAGATTGAGAACGCCCCACGCAAAACGCAGGCCGGCGCCTGCGTTTTGCGTGGGGAGGGGCAGCCATTTGCCCCGAGAGTGCGTTAATTTATATTACTGACTGACTGGTTAGTAATCTATGAGAAGGTCCTGACGTTGTCAAGCGACAATCGGCGTGTGAACGAACGCACCTCTTCTTCCCCGAGTCCGGCCCACCCATCGGCTGACGCCGCACAACACGCCGTCCCGGCTTTGGCCCCGCCTGTCACCCACTACGAGAACTTCCCGGTCGCGTCCGTGCTGTGCCCGCCGCACTTGCGCCAGCCGATTGCCGCCATCTACGCCTTTGCCCGCACCGCCGACGACCTGGCGGACGAAGGCGATGCTCCCCCCGATGCCCGTTTGGCCGACCTGGCCGCCTACCGCGCGGACCTGATGGCCATTGCGCGCGGCGAGGAGCCCTCCGCCCGGTGGGCTGCGGACGTGTTCCTGCCGCTGCGCGCCGTGCTGCGCAGCCACCACTTGCCGGTGCCCTTGCTGGATGACTTGCTCAGCGCGTTCGCCCAGGATGTGGAGAAGACACGCAGCGGCGCGGGCTACGCCGACCGCACCGAGTTGCTGGATTACTGCCGCCGCTCGGCCAATCCCGTGGGTCGGCTGTTGCTGCACCTTTATGGCGTGGACGATGCAGAGGCCCTGGCGCAAAGCGACGCCATCTGCACTGCGCTGCAGCTCATCAACTTCTGGCAGGACCTCTCGGTGGACATTCCGCGGGGGCGGTACTACCTGCCCGACGCCGACTGCGCGGCGCACGGCATTGGCCGGGCGCAGTGGATGGCGCTGCGGAGCTCGCCCGAGAGCACCCGCCTCATCGCCGACTGCGCGCGATGGGCGCGCGCCACCATGGAAAGCGGAACTTCGCTGGTGCACCGCCTGCCGGGCCGGGCGGGCTGGGAGCTGCGACTGGTGGTGCAGGGGGGCCTGCGCATCCTGGACAAGGTGGACGCGCTGGAAGGCGCCAGCCTGCACACCCGCCCTCGCCTGCACGCCTGGGATTGGGGCGTGATGCTGGTGCGCGCCGTCGCGATGTGACGTGGCGCAGTTCAGTTACGCGGCCGCGAGCCAGTCGCAGAACGCCACGGATGCCGGGTCTTGCGCCGCGCGTGCGGGCCGCACCCAGCAATAGCTCTTCTCGCCCGTCAGCAAGTCGGGAAACAGCAACACCAGCAGTCCGCTGGCAATCGCCTCCTCGAGAAGATGCGGATTGCCCAGCGAAACCCCCAGCCCCTGGATGGCGGCCTGGGCACTGAGGTGGGCATGGTCGAACACGAGGTCGCCCGCCGGTTGCAGGCCGGGCACGCCCGCCTCCTCCAGCCACTGCTGCCAGCCCAGCGGTGTGGAGCGGGTGTGCAGCAGCGTGAAGCGCGCGAGTCCCTGGGGCGATTTCAGGGCCTTGCCACCGCGCAGCAGCGCGGGGCTGCACACCGGCGTGAAGTGATCGCGCAGAAACGCGCCCATGCTGGCATCGCGCCACCCTGCACGCTCCTGCAGCGCCTTCCAGTCCGTGTCGGTTAAGCAGCGGATCGATACGTCGTATTGCGCGGGTTCGAAATCCGGACGGGCCGTGGTAGTGACCAATTGCACATCCAGCCCCGGCCACTGCGCACAGAAACCCGACAGGCGAGGAATCAGCCACTGAGAGGCAAGCGTGGCCGGGGCATTGACCACCAGTGTCTGGCGACGGCTGAGCCGCTCGATGCCCGCGACGGACTGCGCCACCATGTCCAGCGCACCAGTGATGCCGGGCAGCAGCGCGGCGCCGGGAGGCGTCAATGCCAAGTGACGTCCGTTGCGCGCCACCAGGGCCACCCCCAGCCACTCCTCCAGCGCCTTGATCTGGTGGCTCACAGCGCTCTGGGTCACGCTCAGCTCGCGCGCGGCATGGGTCACGCTGAGCAGCCTCCCTGCAGCCTCGAAGGCCCTCAACATGTTCAGCGGGGGGAGCCGGCGCGATGCACCGCCCGCCGCTGGCACGGTGGTCAGAACGCCCTTACCGCCATGAATAAAACTCATGATTCGCAAAAATATTGTCGATAGTCAGCCGGTTTGGCGCTTCCTACCATGCGGTCCATGCACAGCAACACGCCGCCCAACTGGTTAGATTTACTCATTATGTCCCGTGCCTGCACGGCACCATTGACGCCGCCGCGCAAGCCGACTTCTCTGCGCTCTTCAATGGAGCCCGCTGACACGGCCCCCCGCTGCACTCCCGATGCCGCCCCGCCAGCGCACACCTCCGTCCCGGTGGCATCGCAGCGCGCCGACTGTAAGAAACATTCATGGGGGGCAAGCGCGGCCATTTTTTGGAGTCTCTGCAACGCAAAGACCAAGCCCCGATAAGCTCCTCCGCTTGTCCTGAGCGGTTTTGTTGCTATCAACTTTGATTTCCGACAGGTGTGAGCCGCCGCCGGGCTCTTCCCCCCCGCCGGGCGCCTCAGGGTTTGCGCGTGTGCCAGCCCAGGCGGGTGCAGTTAGCCTCGCGCCACCCCGGCACCAAGAGCGCCAGCGGTATGAAGGATGCTGCCGTCACGAAAGACCTGCCAGCGATGGCGCCACCCGCGCCATCGCTGCACTCCATGCCCCACACGGCAACGCACGGCACGTCATCCACCCTGCAACGGACCTACCCGGATACCTGCTCCGCACCCACTTCACCATGTCTGTCAGCGTTTTCGACCTCTTCAAGATCGGTATCGGCCCGTCCAGCTCCCACACCGTCGGCCCCATGATCGCGGCGCGGCAGTTCGCCTGCCAGCTGCAGGCAGGGCCCGGGCTTGCCGCAGTGCACGGCGTCACGGTGGAGCTGTTCGGATCACTCTCCGCCACTGGCGTCGGCCATGGTACGGACAAGGCCGTGCTGCTGGGCCTGGCAGGGCACGAGCCGGACAAGATCGACCCCGACCAGATCGAGCCCGCCATTGCCGCGATCCGGGCCGGCAAAACGCTGGCCCTGCTGGGCGAGCGCACCGTATCGTTCACGGAAAAGGAGCATCTGCTCTTTCGCCGCAAGAGCCTGCCTTTGCATCCCAACGGCTTGTGCTTCCACGCCTACGACGCCGAGGGCACGGAAATCGCGCAGCGCGAGTTCTACTCGGTGGGCGGCGGCTTCGTCATTGATGCCTCCGGTGAACGGGTGCTCAACCAGGCTGCCACCGCCCAGCCCGGCAGCGCCGGCCACCAGCAAGGCCTGCCCCACCCCTTTCACACCGGCGCCGAACTGCTGGCCCAGTGCCGCGCCACCGGCCTCACGCCAGCACAGGTCATGGCCGCCAATGAAGAGCACTGGCGCAGCGCCGCCGAGGTGCGGCGCCAGCTCATGGCCATCTGGCACACCATGGCCGGCGCCGTGCGGCGCGGCTGTGCCAGCACAGGCCATCTGCCCGGCCCCATGCAGGTGCGCCGCCGCGCGGCCGAGCTGCACCACAAGCTCAGCAGTGCCCCCGAGGCCGCATTGCGCGACCCCCTTTCCATGCTGGACTGGGTCAACCTCTACGCCATGGCGGTCAACGAGGAGAACGCCGCCGGCGGCCGCGTGGTGACTGCTCCCACCAACGGCGCCGCTGGGGTGATTCCGGCCGTGCTGCACTACTACGTGAACTTCCTGCAAGGCAACGGCAAGGCCGACGAGGACGGCATTGCCACCTTTTTGCTCACCGCTGGCGCCATCGGCATCATCTACAAGGAAAACGCCTCGCTCTCCGGCGCCGAGGTCGGCTGCCAGGGTGAAGTGGGCGTGGCTTGCTCCATGGCGGCCGGCGCGCTCGCAGCCGTCATGGGCGGCACGCCCGAGCAGATCGAGAACGCCGCCGAGATCGGCATGGAGCACAACCTGGGCATGACATGCGACCCCGTGGGCGGGCTGGTGCAGATCCCCTGCATCGAACGCAACGCGATGGGCGCCATCAAGGCCATCAACGCCGCCCGCATGGCGCTGCGCGGCGACGGACAGCATGTGGTTTCGCTCGACAAGGTCATCAAGACCATGATGCAAACCGGCGCGGACATGAAGGTGAAGTACAAGGAAACCTCCCGCGGAGGGCTTGCGGTGAATGTTGTGGAATGCTGACAGGGCTGTCACAAATGCGACATCACAACCGATGCCACTGCACAATGCGCGGCGTGCAGATCGCCGCCGTACCCGGTCTCAGCCAGGCATTGCACAGCCCCGCCACTCCACTTGCGTCTTCATGCATTCGTCACGCCTTCTGCGAACCCTGGTATTGACCCTTCCACTGTCCTTTGCCCACCTCAGCGCCTGGTCCCAAGACACCTTGTCGCAGGTGGCCAAGACCGGCGAGTTCCGGCTCGGGCACCGCGAGAAATCCCACCCGTTCTCCTTCAAAGATCCCGCCACCGGCCAGGTGCACGGTTACTCCGTCGACATCTGCACGAAGATCTACGAGGAGGTCAAGAAAGAGCTCAAGCGGCCCGACCTGCGGCTGACCTACGTACTGGTCGACGGAAAGAACCGCCTCTCCGATGTGAAGAGCCATGTCGTTGACGTGGAATGCGGCACCACCACCAACACACTGGAGCGCCAGAAGGAAGTCGCGTTCAGCCATCACATCTTCATTGCCACCACGGCGTTCCTGGTGCGCAAGGACTCCGGCATCAAGACGCTGGACGACTTGCAGGGCAAACGCATCGCCGTGGAACGCAAGACCACCAACGACAGCTTGCTCGCGGCCAACGAGCGCACCTACCACCGCAAGTTCACCTACGTGCTGGTCGACAGCACGGAACAGGGCCTGGCCGCCCTCACCCGGGGCGAGGCTGACGCGGTCTTTGCCGATGACGCGGGCCTTTGGAGCCCCATGACCCGACTGGGCAAGGCCATGGGCGATTACCACTTCCTTGAAAAGCGGCTGTCCATCGAGCCCTACAGCATTGGCCTGCGCCGACAGGACCCCAAGTTCAAGGAACTGGTGGACCACGTAACCCGCCGCATGATCCAGACCGGTGAACTGACGGCCCTGTACAAGAAATGGTTCAACTCCGACCAGGGCCCCTTACCCATGAACGTCTTCCTGCGTGAAGCGCTCAAGCGGCCCAGCGACGTGGGCGTGGAGCAGATCGCTTTTTGAGGGGACGCAGCCGCCACCGCGCGGCCACCGGCAACGCCCCGAAGGCCGATTTTTGGCAGTCGAAGCGCCACAGCGCGCCCGGCCCGCCATGGGACAATCCCGCCCCATGACCCCGCAGCAATACGTACAGCAAAAAGCCGTGGCCTCGGGCAGCAGCTTCTATTACGCCTTTCTTTTCCTGCCCGCGCCGCGCCGCGCGGCCATCACGGCGTTCTATGCGTTCTGCCGCGAAGTGGATGATGTGGTCGATGAAGTGACCGACCCTGGCGTGGCCCGCACCAAGCTTGCCTGGTGGCAGGCCGAGGTGGCCAAGGCCTATGCAGGACAGCCCACCCACCCCGTGATGCTGGCGCTCATGCCGCTGGCGGCCGACTACGGCATTGAACAACGCCACCTGCAAGCCGTCATCGATGGCTGCCAGATGGACCTGGAGCAGACCCGCTACCTCGACTTCGCAGGCCTCAAGAGCTACTGCCACCTGGTGGCCGGCATCGTGGGCGAGGTCGCAGCGCGCATCTTCGGCCAGACCGACCCGCGCACCACCGAATACGCCCATACGCTGGGCCTGGCCTTCCAGCTCACCAACATCATCCGTGACGTGGGCGAAGACGCTATGCTGGGCCGCATCTACCTGCCCGTGAACGAGCTGCAGCAGTTCGACGTGAAGGCGCACGAGATCCTCAAGCGCACCTACTCGGACCGATTCACGGCGCTCATGCGTTTTCAGGCCGAGCGAGCGCACCGCCTTTATGACGAGGCCCTGGCGCTGTTGCCCGATGCCGACCGCCGCGCCCAGAAGCCCGGCCTCATGATGGCCAACATCTATCGCACGCTGCTGCGCGAGATCGAGCACGATAACTTCCAGGTTTTGCACCAGCGCATTCGGCTCACGCCGCTGCGCAAGTTCTGGCTGGCCTGGAAGGTGCAGGCGCTGGGGCGCATGTAGCGCCATGGTTTCCCAACGCACCGCCCCACCGCGCGCCATGGTCTCGCCAGCGCCCTCCTCTTCATTTGCCTGTCGCCCAGCAGCAGCAGGGGCCGTGCTGGCCCTGGCCGCTGTGGGTTGTGCAACGTTTCCGCTGCCCGCGCACGCCTTCTGGGGCCTGCTCGGCAAGGCGGCGAGTGGTGCGGGCAAAGCGGCAGGCAGTGCGGCCGGCAAGACCGCGGGCGCTGCGGGTGCCGCCGGGGCGGCGGGTGAAGCGGCCACGGCGGCGGGCGTTGCCGGCAAGTCGGCCGCTACGCTGGCCGATGAAGCGGCCCGGGCAGGCGGCAAGGCCGCGGGCACGGCCGAAGCGGCGGGCGGTGCGGCCCACGGTTTCAGCGCCGTCAATGCGGCACTGCCGCCGGAAGTGGCTGTGTACTTGGCCAAGCCCGCCGCCAGCCTGACGGGCACCGATACCGCCGCCATGATGGGGCTTTATGAGCGCATGGTGGCGCAGGCGGGCAAGACGGGCGACTTCAGCGTCATTGAGCACATGCCCCAGGTGCACGGTGCCAAAACGCTGCAGCAGCCGGCTCCCGCTGCGCCGCTGTCGGCGTCCACCAAGGGGGGCACCACGGCAACGCCTGCTGCGCCCTCGCCCTCTTCCCCCTCGTCGCTCTCTCCGTCCGCCGCCGCCGAGGTCAGCCTGGCCGGGGTGCGCCTGTTGGCACATGCCGCCTCGGCCGGCCACCGCGCGGCACAGAATGAACTGCGCACCCGCTGCGCCGACCCTGCCCTGCTGCGCACCGCCCCTGCCGATGTGCAGGCGTCTTGCAAGGCCGCGCTCGCTGCACGGCCCGCCCCAGCGGCCAAGCCGCGTCCCGCCGCATCATGAAGGTCGCCGTCATCGGCGCGGGCTGGGCCGGCATGGCCGCAGCCATCGCACACGCGCAGGCCGGCCGGCAGGTCACGGTGTTCGAGGCGGCCCGCGCCGTGGGTGGCCGCGCGCGTGCCGTGCCCGCGACGCTGCCCGACGGCAGCTCGGCGGTGCTGGACAACGGGCAGCACATTCTCATCGGCGCCTATACCGAGAGCCTGCGCCTGATGCGGCTGGTGGGCGTGGACCCCGACGCGGCGCTGCTGCGCCAGCCGCTCACCCTGCAGTTCCCCGATGGGCAGGGCCTGCAACTGCCCGACCTTGCACCGCCGTTCGATGCGCTGCTGGGCATCCTGCGCGCCAAGGGTTGGGGCTGGGCCGACAAGCTGGCCCTGCTGCGCACGGCGATCGCCTGGCAACTGCGCGGATTCCGGTGCGCCGCCGATACCTCGGTGGCGCAGCTGTGCGCACCGCTCACGCCCCGGCTGATGGCGGAGTTCATCGAGCCGCTGTGCGTGTCCGCCCTGAACACCCCCGCGCGCGAGGCCAGCGGCCAGATGTTTTTGCGGGTGCTGCAAGACAGTCTCTTCAGCGGCCGGGGCGGCTCCAACCTGCTGCTGCCGCGCTCGGACTTGGGAAGCCTGTTTCCACAGGCCGCGGCGCACTGGCTGCAGCAGCCCGGCCGCGCCGCCCAGGTGCTCACGGGCCAGCGCGTGGTGCGCATCGAACCCCTCCCAGGCGGGCGCTGGCAAGTCGTGTGCGCCACTACGCCCCCCGCAGCGGAAGTCACCCGTGCGCAGGGCGAAGTCGGTGAAGGCGGCGCCGTCCGCAACGCCGCGCCCCCAGACGTGTTCGACCATGTCACCCTGGCCTGCCCCTCGTGGGAGGCCAGCCGCCTCGTGGCAAATGTGGCGGGCATGGCCGGGTTGGCGGACGCGAGCCGCTGGAGCGCCCAGGCCAGCAGCCTTCGGTTCGAAGCCATCGCCACCGTGTACGCCCATGCCAGCGGCGCGCGCCTGCCGCAACCGATGCTCGCGCTGCGCAACACGGCTCAACGCCCCGCACAGTTCGTGTTCGATCGAGGCCGGCTCGACGGCCACCAAGGCCTGCTGGCCTTCGTCGTGAGCGCCAGCAACGGCGAGCGCCAGCAGACCGAACAGCAAGTGCTGCAGCAGGCCGCCGAGCAGCTGGCGCTGCCTGGCTTGCAGCCCGTACTGACCGTGGTGGAAAAACGCGCCACCTTTGCCTGCACTCCAGACCTGCAGCGCCCGGCACAGCAGGTGGTGCCGGGTCTCGGCGGTCTGACGGCCTGCGGCGACTACGTGGACGGCCCCTACCCCGCCACGCTCGAAGGCGCAGTACTCAGCGGCACGGCGGTGGCAGCGCTCGCAGGATGAGGCCTGCAGCCTCGGGAAAACCCCAGGCCGACTGACAGCATTCCGAAAGCCCGCGCCAGCGACCATCGGGGCATTTCAACCCCTACGCCCATACCATCGGCCAGGCTTTTGGAGACAACACACCATGCTGCCAGACACCTTCCCCTTTCTCTCCTCCCCAACGATCACACGCCGCCAATGGCTGGGCGCGGGGGGCGCGCTGGCGCTGGGCGGCCTGCTGCCCGCCGCCGCCTCGGCCCAGGGAACGTGGCCCAGCAAATCGATCCGCTTCGTCGTGCCGTTCGCCCCCGGTGGCAGCTCCGAAATCGTGGCGCGCTCCACAGCGGCGGAACTGAGCAAGACCCTGGGCCAGAGCGTGTTCGTGGACAACAAGCCCGGCGCGGCCGGCAACATCGCCATGCAGGAAGTCGCCCGCGCCGAAGACCAGCACACGCTGATCCTCGGCCACATCGGCACCCTGGCCGTCAACCCCTACATCTTCGACAAGCTGCCCTACGACGCCAACAAGGACTTCAAGCCCGTGAGCCTGCTGGCCAAGGTGCCCAGCCTGTACGTGGTGCACCCTGACGTGCCCGCCAAGAACCTCAAGGAGTTCATCGCCTACGCGAAGAAGAACCCGGCCAAGCTCAGCTATGGCTCGGCAGGCAATGGCAGCGCAGGCCATCTGGCGTTCGAGTATCTCAAGATGACCGCAGAAATCTTCATGCTGCATGTGCCCTACCGCGGCACCGGCCCGATGATGACCGACCTGCTGTCAGGCCGCCTCGACGCTGCATCGGTGGGCGCCGCGGCCCTGCTGCCGTTCATCAAGTCGGGCAAGGTGCGCTGCATCGCCACCGGCTCCACCCAACGCCTGCCGCAGCTTCCCGATGTGCCCACGGTGGCCGAGCAAGGCTTTCCGGGCTTCGAGATGACGCAGTGGTACGGGATGCTGGCCCCCGCGAGCCTGCCCAAGGAACACCTGGACAAGCTCGCCGCCGAAACGGCCAAGGCCGTCAAGGCCCCCGACGCGCTCAAGCGCCTGACGGGCGACGCAGCCGAGGCCATTGGCGGGACACCGGAACAGTTCGCGCAGTTCATCGCGGCCGAGCAGGCCCGCTGGCAGAAGGTGATCAAACGCGCCCAGGTGAAGCCGGACTAACCCCCAGAGCCGCTTCGCGTCTTCCCCCAAGGGGGACGCCACCCGTGGCCCGGCGGAAGCCAGTTCCACGGTGGCACTGGTCTGGAGTACGCCGGTTGCAACCGCCGGGGGCGCAGGGAACTATCGCCGAACGCCAGTAGCATTCCATCCATGCGCATCCTGCTCGCCGAAGACGACCACAACCTGGGCACCTGGCTCAGCCGCGCGCTGGAGCACGCGGGCATTCAGGTGGAATGGGTGAACGATGGACGCCTGGCGGACCGTGCGCTGCAGCAGCATGACAACTATGACGCGCTGGTGCTGGACCTGGGCTTGCCCGGGCTGGACGGCCAAGCCGTGCTGCAGCGCCTGCGCGACCGCGACCAGCGGCTGCCCGCGCTGATCCTGACGGCCCGCGATTCGCTGGACGAGCGCGTGCGCTCGCTCAACGCCGGGGCCGACGACTTTCTGGCCAAGCCGTTCGAGCTGGCGGAGCTGGAAGCCCGCCTGCACGCCCTGGTGCGCCGCGCGCGCGGCAACGAGCACCCGCGTCTGGCCTGCGGCGCGCTGGTGTACGACAACCCGCGCAAGCAATTCACGCTGCACGGCGAGCCCCTGGCGCTGTCGCCGCGCGAGCACGCCGTGCTGCGCGTGCTGGTGCAGCGCAGCGGCGAGCCGTTCTCCAAGCAGCAGATCCTGGACCGCGTGTTCTCTGACGACGAGGACGTGCACCCCGAAGCCGTGGAAGTGTTTGTGCACCGCCTGCGCAAGCGGCTGGACGGCAGCGGTGTGCGCATCACCACCCTGCGCGGCCTGGGCTATGCGCTCGAATCAAATGATGTGGCTCCCCCCTGAGACGCTGCGCGTCTTCCCCCCTGAGGGGGGACGCCACCCGTGGCCTGGCAAAGCCAGTTCCACGGTGGCACTGGCGTGGGCCACGCGCATGTTCAGGACCGCTCCCTGTTCTTTGCGGCGGAGTCCGCTGCCATGTCTTTGATACAACGCCTGCGCCGCGCCAGCCTGTGGCGCCTGCTGGCCATGCTGCTGCTGCCGCTGCTGGCCGTGGTGACGGGCGTGGAGCTGTGGATGACGCGGCACGACGCGCTGGAGGCCGCCAACGCGGCCTACGACCGCTCGCTGCTGGGCGCGCTCAAATCCATTGACGCCAATATCTCCACCGCATCAGGCGGCCTGTCGGCCGAACTGCCCTACACCATGCTCGAATTCTTCGAGCTCACGGCCAGCGGCAACGTGTATTTCCGCGTGGCTTCGTCCGATGGGCTGGTCGAGCTGGGCAATGCCGACCTGCCCCTTCCGCCGGGCCCACTGGAGCCTGGCGTGCCTCGCTTTTACGACGCCACCTACTTCGGCGAATCCGTGCGGCTGGCCGCCTACCGCCGCGCGGTGGAAGGCCCCGCGCCCGGGGTAGGGGCCGATGCCGGCAGCGTGCTGGTGCAGGTGGCCGAAAGCACCCGTTCGCGCCAGGAGTTCACCCGCCGCTTCGTTCGCCGGGCGGCACTGCGCGACACGCTGGTGCTGGCCCTCATGGTGCTGGGCACCGCCGCCACGCTGGCCGTGGCGCTGCGGCCGCTGGCGCGCGTGGCGCGTGAAGTGGAGGCGCGCAGCCCCGACGATATGACCCCCATGGCGGATACCGACCTGCCCGCCGACATCCGCCCCCTGGTGGCCGCCGCCAACCAGCAGATGGCGCGCACGCAGGACCTGGTGGCGCAGCAGCGGCAGTTTCTCGACGATGCCTCGCACCAGCTGCGCACCCACCTCACCACGCTGCAGATGCAGATCGACTACGCCCGGCGCGAAGCCGACGCCGCCCAGGTGCAGCACACCCTGGACGCCATCGGCGGCGAGATCGCGCGCGCCACGCGCAGCACCCAGCAGCTGCTGGCGCTGGGCCGCAGCGACACGGCCGCGGTGGAACTGGCCCCGTTCGACCTGGCCGCGCTGCTGCGCGCCGTGGCGCTGGAGCTGCTGCCCCGCGCCCGTGCACGGCAGATCGACTTTGGCATCCACACCCCTGCGCCCGAGTTCATGGCCGTGGGCGACAGCGGCCTGCTGCGCGAGGCGCTGACCAACCTGGCGGCCAACGCGATTGCCTACACGCCCGCGCAGGGCACGGTCACGGTGTCGGCTGCGGGCGATGGGCTGGGATGGAGCGTCAGCGTGGAGGACAACGGCCCCGGCCTGCCCGCAAGCGAGCGCGATGCGCTGGGCCAACGCTACCGGCGCGGTTCGCAGGCGGCAGTGGGTGGATCGGGCCTGGGCTTGGCGATTGCGCGGTCGATTGCCGAACGGCACCGCGGCACGCTGCGCCTGGAAGACCGGCCCGGCGGCCACGGGCTCTTGGCCATCCTGTGGTGGCCACGGCCCCAGCGCCCCGACTGACCGGATACTGCACCATTGGCCGATCCGTTCCTTTCTTCCCCAGCCCGTCCATGCGCCCCTTTCACACGCCCGCCACAAATCCCGGTGGCCGTTCCCGCCGGCAAGCCCTGCTGGCGCTGGCCGCAGGGTCGGCCTCGGCCTGGTGGTCCGCAGCGCAGGCGAGCGACGCCTCCACCGAGGCAGCGGAATGTGTGGCCCCATCACGTCCGGGCGGCGGGTTCGACCTGACTTGCGGCCTGGCCGCGCAGGCCGTCCAGGCCGTGCGCCCCAGCCGACCTCCGCTGCACACGCGCTACCTGCCCGGCGGCATTGGCGCCGTGGCGTTCGACCAGATAGCCACCGGCCGGCTGGGCGGGCCTGGCACGCTGGTGGCGTTCTCCAGCGGCTCGCTGCTCAACATCGCGCAGGGCCGCTTCGGCCCCCACCCGGTGAGCGCGGTGCGCTGGATCGCCACGCTGGGCACCGACTATGGCGTGGTGGCCGTGCACCGCGATTCGCCCCACCAGCACCTGCAGGATGTGGTGGCGGCGCTGCGCAAGGACCCGGCGCGCGTGGTGTTTGGCGCGGGCGGCACGCTGGGCAGCCAGGACTGGATGAAGGCCGCGCTGCTGACGCGCGCCGCTGGGCAAGACCCCAAGCGCATGCGCTTCGTATCGTTCGAGGGCGGCGGCGAGGCGCTGAAGGCGCTGCGCGGCGGCCACATCGGCGTCTTCACCGGCGACGCCGCCGAGGCCCGGCAGGCCCTGGACAAGGGGGCAGCGCTGCGGATCCTGGCTGTGCTGGCTCCGGCGCGCCTGCCCGGCCCGCACGCCAGCGTGCCAACGGCCGTGGAACAGGGTGTGGATCTGCTGTGGCCCACCGTGCGGGGGCTTTACATGGCCGCCAGCACCCCAGACGCCGCCGCGCGCAGTTGGGTGGCGGCTTTCGAGCAAGCCGGGGCCACCCCTGGCTATGCGGCGTTGTGTGGCCGCCACGGTGTTTACCCCTACGTGCTGACAGGCACGGCACTGGACGATTTCGTACGGCGGAGCCTGGATGACTACCGCCGTCTGGTGCAGGAGCTGGGGCTGAGGACCTGGACACGCAGCTGAACCGGGCCTGCGGCGCAGGCAGAGAGGAGCCATCACGGCATTCTGTAAGTAAACAGGTAGTTCAAAGCTCCTAGAATGCCCCGCATTCATTAAAAACATTACAACAACGGGGCTATCGATGAAACAACAAGTGTTGCTTGGCACGCTCACTGCCGCGTGCCTGTTTGTGGCGCATCTGGGCAACCTGAGCGCCGCCAGTTGCAATGTCAGCACCAATACCACCAACACCACGCTGAGCCCGCCCTTCATGGGGAGGGACAAGCTGATGGTGGGGCTGTCGGGCGGTGACGCGGCCGCGGCCTCGGCGCCCTTTGACCTGCGCTACCGCTACTTCAACTCCATGCCCTTCAGCACGTACAACCATGCCAATTGCATGCTGAACGTGACGGCGGGTTGTACCGGTTGGTGGGGCGGCTGGCAAGAGACGGGGGTACCCGGCGGGCTGTATGCGACGCGGCATATCCAGTCCACCCAGGCAGCTACCTGGCAAGGCGCCCCGCAGCCGCAGATCCCCGTCTTCACCTACTACATGATCCTTCCGGCCTCCGGGCTGCCGGAGGGCCCCTCCGAGGTGGCGGCCATCAATGACCAGACCTTTCTGACCACCTACTTCAACGACTGGCGCTTCCTGCTGCAAAAGATCGGCAACAACCAGGCCATGCTGCACCTGGAGCCGGACTTCTGGGGTTTCGTGCGGGCCTTGAACAGCAACCCGGCCGCCGTTCCGGCCAAGGTCACGCTGAGCAATCCGGCCGATTGCGGCAATGCCGCGCAGTACCCCAACAATGCCGCCGGGTTCGCCCAGTGCATGATCCACATGGTGCGCGTCTACGCCCCCAACGCCACCGTGGGTGTGCACGCCCCCGGCTGGACGTTCAGCCAAGCCGGAGACGCGCAGGCCACGGTCAACTTCTTGCAGGCGCTCGGCGCCGACCAGGGCGACTTCATCGTGAGCGACCCGAGTGACCGGGACGCGGGCTTCTACGAAACCGTGCTCAACCGCCCCGATGCCTGGTGGGACGACTCCATGGCGCAGACCTACCTCGCGTGGATCAAGGCCGTCACCCAGCAGTTGGGCAAGCCTGCCGTCCTGTGGCAGATCCCATTGGGCAACAGCAATGGCAACAACACCACCAGCCATTACAAAGACAACCGCGTGGAGTACTTCTTCAGCCACATGGGCGAACTGCGCGACGCCAACATTGTGGGGTTGATGTTTGGCGCCGGCGAAGGCCAGCAGACCACGCCCGAGACCGACGGCGACCTGCTGTATTGCAGCGCCACGCAGGACTACACGCAGGGCCTGGGTGGCCCCGGCCCGGGGATCCAGTCGAGCCTCACGTTCGCCAGCGGCCCCACCACCATCAGCGCGGAAGTCAACGCCACGGCAACCCAGGCCGGCACCGGCTACTGGCTGCTGGTCCCCCGGTCGGCCAGCGCACCGACCTCGGCGCAGGTGGAAGCCGGGGTCAACTATGGCGCCGTCACCGTGGTGGCCGCGGGCAACCTGCCCCTGGCCGCCAATGTGCCCGGCAGCATCAGCCTGGCAGGCCTGAGCGCGGGTACCCAATACACGCTGTACTTTGCGGCCAAGGACGCGAGCAACAACCTTCAAACTGCGCCCACCAGCCTGGCGCTGACGACCACGGCAACCACCTACACCGCCCCGCCCCCCGTTGGCGGGGGCAGTGTCACGACCGTGCTGACCGGCGGCGGGCCCACCTGCGGCTTCCAGACCGTGGGCTACCAAAGCGTGGGCTCCGTGGGCGCACCGCCACCCCGCGGGCTGGTGTTTCCGTATGGCCTGGTCAACTTCGCGGCCACCAGCTGCACCCCCGGCGGCGCGATCACGGTGACCCTGACCTACCCCAACCCCGTACCGGCCGATGCGCAATTCTGGAAGTTTGGCCCACCCACCGCAGGCGCCCCATCGCAGTGGTACCAGCACCCGGCCGTGATCGCGGGCAACACCGTCTCCTACAGCATCACGGACAACGGCGTGGGCGACCGCAGCAATGTGCTCGGCCAGATCAACGACCCCGCAGGCCTGGCCTTGCCCGGGGTGGCGAGCGTGCCGACCCTCAACGAATGGACCCTGGCCCTGCTGGCGGTTCTGCTGGGCGGATCCGCGGGCTGGGTAGGCTTGCGGCGCGGTGCACCGGCGACGGCCCACCGTCGCCACCCTCTGGGTTGATCAGCCGCACAGTGGGCCAAAGCCCGCTGACTGCGCGGTCAGCGCTCCAGCCACCACTGGATCACGACCTTGGCAAGGAAGCCCAGAAATCCCACGCCCAGGCCCAGGAAGAGCACGAAGGTGCCGAACCGCCCGGCTTTGGACTCCCAGGCCAGCTGCCCGATGATGAACAGCATGTACAGGATGAACGCACCGACGCCGTAGGTGAGAAAGAAGCCCGCGATCTCGGACTCGCTGAAACCAAAGATCACCGCGCAACCCCGTTGTTGTTCTGCGAGACCGCCGCGGCCTCGCTCGCCGTCGTCTCGCGCTGAGGCAGACCAGAGGCGTCGACCAGGTCGCGGTAGGCATGCCAGCTGGCGTGGCCTAGCATCGGCAGGACGGCCACCAGCCCCAGCAGCAGCGAACCCAGCCCCAGCAGGGTGAAGCCCAGAATCAACGCGGCCCAGAACGCCATGGGCAGCGGGTTCACCACCACGGCCTGCCAGCTGGTGAGCACGGCCTGCAGCACCGTGGTGCGCCGGTCCAGCAACATCGGCATGGCCACCACGCTGGAGGCAAAGATGGGTGCGGCCATGAGGCTGCCCAGGCCCAGCCAGAGTTCAAACAGCCACCCCTCGCGCGCCATCACCACGTGGCGCAGGAAATCGACCGGCGTCTCGATGGGCACCGGCGCCAGCAGCGTGATGAGCGCCGCCGAGGTCATGACCCAGCCCGTGGCGGCCAAGGCCAGCAAGGCGCCGAAGCGCACCATGCACCAGTAGTCGCCGCTCCATTTGTCGCGATGGCTCTTCTGCCAGTTGAGCCAGGCCGTGGTCACCACGCCCAGGTTGGCGGGCTCGCCCCGCTCCAGCGCGCGGCTGAGCGCATACAGGCCCGTGGCCAGCACCGGCGCCACCACCAGGAAACCCGACAGCGCCCCCGCCAGCAGCCAGAAACGATGGTGCGCCACCGACAGCATGGCGCCACCGACCAGCGTGACCGCCAGCCCATGGGCAAAACTGATCCAGCCCGCACGGGCCATGTCGCGCCAGGCCAGGACCAGCCAGACCATGGGCTGCACCAAGCGGATGGTGCGGACGGGGGGCAAGGGGGGAGGAGGTTTACGGGGCATGGCAGGGGCCGCGCGGGCGACGGAGGAGTGTGGCGTCAACAGTTGACGCGATCAAGCGCGGCAGCGCCGGACCTGCCCAAGTGTTGACCTGGAACAAGAAATACGGCGGCGCGCGCCGCGCAGGGCTAGGCGAACAGCTGGCACAGCGCGGTGAGGCTCCCCACGGTGGCATGCGGGGGCGTGTCGTAGGGCCAGGCGTGTTCGGCTGGGTTGATCCACACCGCCTGCATCCCCGCCTCCATGGCGCCCCGGGCGTCCAGCGTGGCATCGTCGCCCACATGCAGCACCTCGCCCGGCTGCACCTGCAAGGCCTCGGCGGCCGCATGAAAAATGCGGGGGTCGGGCTTGGCCACCCCCAGCACGGCGGCGCTGAAACTGTGCCGGAAGTAGTGGCCTATGCCGATGTGGTGCACGTCGGCATTGCCATTGGATACCGCCACCAACGGGTAGCGCGACGCCAGAAAGCCCAGCGCATCGTGGGTGTCTTCAAACAACTGCACGCGCTGGCGCTCGGCAAAGAAAAGGTCGAACGCCGGCTCGGCCAGCGCGCCATCGTCGCCCGCCTGGGTGAGCGCCAGGCGAATGGACTCGCGGCGCAGTGCGCTCAGGTCATGCTGGAGGTCCGGGCGCAAGGTCACCATCTGGTTGCGGATGGCGCGCAGCGATTCGGTGTCGCGGAACATCGCTGCCGTCGCGGGCGCATGTTCCGACAGCCACTGCAGCAGCACCGCTTCCGCACGCTCGATCGTGGGCCAGATGGGCCAGAGGGTGTCGTCCAGGTCGAGGGTGATGGCGCGGATGCGGCCTACGTCCAGCAATTGCGCCGGGGACAGTGCGGGGGGGTGCAAAGGCATCGGGCGAGAATACCCGACGCCTGCCAGCCCCCTCTTCCAGGCGCCGTATTCCCCCGCAGCCACGCGGGCCACGGGCCGCACTGCCAGCACCGCACCGCGGCCCAAGGTCCTTTGCCACAATGGCGCCATGCGCTCACCCTTTGCCCCCGAACCCCCTTACACGCACGGCCAGCCCGAACGCACCGCCGTGCTGCTGTGCAACCTGGGCACCCCCGACGAACCTACCGCCCCGGCCGTGCGACGGTACCTGGCGCAGTTCCTGGGCGACCACCGCGTGGTCGAGATACCCAAGCTGGTATGGCGGCCCATCCTGCACGGCATCATCCTGCGCACACGCCCTGCCAAGTCGGCCGCCAAATACGCCAGCATCTGGACGCCCGTAGGCTCGCCCCTGGCGCACTGGACGGCCAAGCAGGCCACGCTGCTGCGCGGCTGGCTGGGCGAGGCGGGGCACGCGGTGCTGGTGCGCCACGCCATGCGCTACGGCAACCCCTCCATCGCCAGCCAGCTGGATGCGCTAAAGGCCGATGGCGCCACGCGCATCCTGATCCTGCCGCTGTACCCTCAGTATTCGGCCACCACCACGGCCAGCGTGTTTGACGCCGTGTACGCCTGGGCCGCCGCCACGCGCAACGTGCCGGAGCTGCGCTTTGTGAACCGCTACCACGATGCCCCGGGCTACATCGACGCCGTGGCCCGCACCATCGAAGCCCACTGGAAGCACCACGGCCAGCCCGACCAGCTGGTGATGAGCTTTCATGGCGTGCCCGAGCGCACCCTGCATCTGGGCGACCCTTACCACTGCGAGGCCCGCAAGACCGGCCGCCTGCTCGCCGAACGCCTGGGCCTGCGCGAGGACCGCTTTCGCATCACCTTCCAGTCGCGCTTTGGCAAGGCCAAGTGGCTGGAGCCCTACACCCAGCCCACCATCGAGGCGCTGGGCAAGGCTGGCACGCGGCGCGTGGATGTGGTGTGCCCCGGCTTCACCAGCGACTGCCTGGAGACGCTGGAAGAAATCAACATGGAAGTGCGCGAAGCCTTCCTGCACGCGGGCGGGCAGGAGTTTCACTACATCCCCTGCCTGAACGACAACCACCACTGGATCACGGCACTCAGCCGCGTGGCCCAGCAGCACCTGGCGGGCTGGCCCACCGAGGCTCCCACCGCCGCCGCGCTGGCCGACGCACGCAGCCACGCGCTGGCGGGCGGCGCGCCTGCCGGGGCCTGCCCTGCCCACGCGGGCCGCGCCCCTTGAACGCAGCCCTGCGGACTTGAATACTATTGTTTTAATAGCTGCCAGCGCTTGATGGACAAGCGCTAGCGGCCCATTTGACTCAGATATCGCATCGGCACCCGCACACGGCGCACACTGTGGCGAATGCATGCGGCCGATGCCGCCACCGCACAGCGGCCGAGAAAAATCACACGACCACCATGCCCGCCCAAGCCCTCGCCCCCCACCAACTGCGCCTGACCATCGTCCCCGACAGCCTCGGCTTTGCCACCACCGCCGAGCTGCAAGGCCAGCCCCTGCCCTGGATCGGCCAGGAGCGCGCCCAGGCCGCCGCGCAGTTCGGCCTGAACATGCAGCAGCCCGACTACCACCTGTTTGTGCTGGGCGAAGTGGGCAGCGGCCGCGCATCGCTGCTGCGCCAGGCCATGCACGAAGCGGCCGCCCGCCGCCCCGTGCCGCCCGACCTGTGCTACCTGCACAACTTTGACCACCCCGAGCGCCCCCGCGCCCTGCGCCTGCCCGCAGGACAGGGCCTGGAGCTGCGGCAAAGCATGATTGACGTGGCGCGCAACCTGCAGGCCGACATCCCCAAGCGCCTGGCCAGCCCCGACTTCAAGGCCGAGGCCGAACGCATCCAGCAGCAGTGGCAAGCGCAGGAATCGGCAGCCTTTGCGCAGCTGGACCAGTTTGCGCAGGCGCGGCAGTTCAACCTCTCGCGCGAGGGCGGGCAGATGGTCTTCACCCTCATCGGCGCGCGCGGCCAGCCGCTGACCGAGGCCGAGGCCCGTGCCCTGCCACCCGAACGCCGCGCCGAAATCGATGTGGCCGAGCAAGCCCTGCGCGCCGAGATCGGCCGCTTTCTGGACACCATGCGCCCGCTGGAACGCGCCCGCGACGACGCCGTGGCCGCCCTGCGCCGCCGCACCATCAAGCCGTTGGTGGAACAAAGCCTGCACGAGGTGCGCCAGGGCCTGCGCAAGCAGATCAAGGACGGCGCCAAGCTATCGCAATGGCTGGACCGCGTGGAGCGCGCGCTGCTGGAGCACATCGACCTGTTCGAGCCCCTGCACGACGAGCCCGACAGCGACGCCGAGGCCGACCGCAAGGACGCGCTGGACGACCTGCTGGCCCGCTGCCAAGTGAATCTGGTGGTGGACAACAGCGGCCGCACCGCCGCGCCCGTGGTGGTGGAAGACCACCCCACCGCCCGCACCCTGTTCGGCAGCATCGAACACGGCCTCGAAGCCGACGCGCCGCAGGCCGACCACACCAGCATCCTGGCCGGCAGCCTGCTCAAGGCGCACGGCGGCTTCATCCTGCTGCACCTGCAGGACGTGGCGGCCGAAGAAGGCCTGTGGCCGCGTTTGCGCCGCTTTTTGCGCTGCGGCCGCCTGCAGATTGAAGAAGGCGCAGGCGGTGGCGGCCCCGCCGCCCACGGCCCCGGCGCGCCCGCCGCGCTGCTGCCCGAGCCCGTGGACGTGGAGGTCAAGATCGTGCTCATCGGATCGGTGGAGGAGTACTACGCCCTGCAAGAGGCCGACCCCGACGCCGCCCGCCGCTTTCGCGCCAAGGTGGACTTTGTGGAGCGCTTTGCCGCCACCCCCGCCACCCGCCAGGCCACCGCCATCTTCGTCGCGCAGACCTGCCGCAAGCGCGGCCTGCCCCACTTCAGCCCCGCCGCCGTGGCCCTGCTGCTGGAGCAATCCCACCGCGAGGCCGACGACCAGGGCCGCCAAAGCGCCCTCTTCGCCCACACCGAAGCATTGCTCATCGAAAGCGCCGCCCAATGCCAGCAACGCGGCGGCACCCTGGTGGACGCCGCCGACGTGCACGCCGCCCTGCGCGCCCGCAGCCTGCGCCACAACTACCCCGAAGAACAACTGCACGAATCCATCACCGAAGGCGAGCGCCTGATCACCCTCACGGGCAGCGTGGCCGGCCAGATCAACGCCATGACGCAGATCGACCTGGGCGACTACCGATTCGGCTTCCCCGTGCGCATCACCGCGCGCACCTTTGCCGGGCAAGAAGGCCTGCTCAACATCGAGCGCGAGGTCGATATGTCCGGCCCCATCCACGACAAGGGCGTGCTCATCCTGCACAGCTACCTGACGGCCCTGTTCAGCCACGTGGCGCCGCTGGCCCTGAATGCGTCCATCGTTTTCGAGCAGGAATACAGCGGCGTGGAAGGCGACTCCGCCTCGTGCGCCGAGCTGTACGCGCTGCTGTCCAGCCTGTCAGGCCTGCCCCTGCGCCAGGGCATCGCCGTGACCGGCGCACTCAACCAGCACGGCGAGGTGCTGCCCGTGGGCGGCATCAACGAAAAGATCGAAGGCTGGTTCCAGGCCTGCCAGGCTGCGGGCCTGGACGGCACGCAAGGCGTGCTGATACCTGCCCGCAACCAGCGCCACCTGATGCTGGACCGCAGCGTGCAGGATGCCGTGGAGCGCGGGCTGTTCCATGTCTACACCATGGGGCATGTGAGCGAGGGGATTGCGCTGCTCACGGGAGAGGCATCGGGGATGAGCCCGGCGGAGTTGGTGCAGGCGCAGGCGGAGGAGCTGGCCGGTGGAGCAGCCGCGGTGGAGGACACGGTGATGCAGCGGGCGGAGGTGACGCTGCGGGCGTATCGGCGGGCTTGTCAGGTGGCGGGGGGTGGGCGGAGGGGACGGAGACGGTAGCCAGCCTTGCAACGTGCCCAAACTGCACTCACAACAGAATCATTCGGCCGAACGCAATAATGAAGCGCATTTGCGCTCCTCATGCCGTAAGCGATGGCATACGCAGTAGGCTGCTGCCGCGAACATTCAGGCGGAGGAGCATGAGAAAAACTAGCACGTGAGAGGGAAGTGAAGCAATGTCAACCGAATCCACACAAGCCGAAGCGCAGGTACATCTACTGGCGATTCGCAGGGCGCTGGCAAATCGAAATGCTGCGGTAATGGTAGGAGCCGGGTTCAGCCGCAATGCGGAAGGCGGGCAGAACCTCGCTACATGGAGGGAATTGTCAGAGGCCCTAGCCAACGAACTCGAACCAGAACGAACTCCAGGAGCGTTCAGTCCGTCTGCAGCAGCGCAATTGGCTGAGCAATACGCCCGCGTTTTCTCTCCCACGCACTTGGAGCAACTCATCAAGCGGTGTGTCCCCGATGACCAGGTAGCTCCTGGCCCCCTTCACGCTTCGCTGCTTGAACTTCCGTGGGCAGAGGTGTTTACCACCAACTACGACACATTATTGGAACGCGCTGCTGACCGGCTTTTTGATGCCTCCTACCTAACTGTATGTGCTCGAGAAGACATTCCGCAGTCGAAGATATTAGGTCGTAGGCGAATCGTAAAACTGCATGGTTCATTCCCATCGCACCGGCCCTTCATCCTGACCGAGGAGGAGTATCGGACTTATCCGGAGCGATTTGCTCCCTTCGTCAATCTCGTACGGCAGTCCCTGTTAGAGAACGTCTTCTGCCTTATTGGCTTTTCCGGCGATGACCCGAACTTCCTCCATTGGCTCGGATGGGTTCGCGACATGCTAGACCGGCATGCATTGCCGGTATACCTATTCCTAGGTCGAGAGCCAACATTAGGTGAGCGCAAGCTATATGAAGCTCGTGGAGTTATTCCCGTCGTGTTGCCGACACCCGCAGACACGACAGTTGATGATTACCAAGCCCGGTATCACGCGCTCTTCACGGAGCTAGCCAAGCCTTTAGCCGATTCGCCTTTGGACTGGGGAGATTTTCCGACGCCTCAGGAGTTGGATTGGTCGAGCAACACCGATCAGCATTTCACGCAACTCGCGGAACATTTACCGGTGCTTAGAAATTACCGTGTCTCTTATCCTGGGTGGCTCGTGGCACCTCAGAAGATCAGGGCTAAGTTTCGCAGGACAGCAAACTGGCTGCAACGTTCACGTGCCCAGGGCGGGTTGGCCAGAATTCTGGCGCAACGGCCAGCTTTGGTGACTCTAGCGATATTGGAACTCTACGGCTGGGTTCAGCATGTGATGTTGGAACCATGGGATGACGGCATAGCAGAGCTAGCTCGACGGGCGCTATCGGAAAGCGACGCCCGGGGGTTCGGTGCCCTGACGCTGGAGGAGAAAGAGTTTCTGTTGTCGATGGGTTGCGACGAAGCCGCGACACAGCAGACCACAAGGATCAACACATCGTTGGCTTTGCTGTCTTGGGCTCGACAGGGGCACCGCACTGAGGCGTATCACGAGGTCCGAGCACAATTGCAATCAATGGCTCCGAACGACGCCGCCGTTCAGGAACGCTTAGCGTATGAAGACATCTTGCAGCAACTGCAACGAGGCAACCAGCCGGGTGCGCTCAAACAATTAATTGGTTGGCGCCCAAAAGGGTCGGATGCGTACGTACACGTGCTTCGTGGATCGTTGTTAGCTGAGGTTGGTGAAACAGCCAGCGCATTGCAGGTTCTGGAGCAAGCCATCCAAGTACTCCGGCGCCAGCAGCGTTCTCAGCCAGGAAACCCGGCGCTTATCTCACAGGAAGCTTGGGCCTGCCTAATCGCGCGCAACATACAGCGGGTATTGGAGTTCAGCGCTCGTTTGAACACCCCGTCCTCCGGAAAATCAGCGACTGAGCCAGACGATGCTGTTAGCGAAAATTTTGAGCATCGTTTAAATGCACTCGGCGCTCGGGGGTACTCGGCACGCCAAGAACTGGAATCAGTGATGGCGAGCCTCAACGCCGAAGCCCCGCTGCCCCACGCAACCCGCGGCCGCTTCGCAGGGTCTGGCAGAGGTGAAGGGTTAGCGCGTCGGCCGCTCACTCATACAAGTGAACTAAGCGACAAGGTAAACGCCGGTCTCGGCTGGTTAGAACTAGTAGAACGAACCGGGCTGCCTCCTCGGACAAAGAACACGTCGTTCTTTGCTGAGCAGATGTTGCAAGCAGCGTGGTGGTCGCGGTTGGCAGACACGCCTCAGCGCTCTTTTGGATTGCTATTGCGCGCTCAGCGAAAGAATGCACTAAATCCGCGGGACGACGCTTTCCCCCCCCACCGCTCCGGTTGGCTGGGTCGCGATGAAGTCGCACGTTTTTCTGCTCAATCTGCCCTGGAGTTGTGCACAGAATTGCTGACGCAAGTTCGCGCGGAAATTGGGGACACGGGCGCGCCTAGTGATCGGACTTCGCGGGTAGATTTCCTGCTTGAAGTGTTTAGCCACTTGGTAATTCGTGTAGAGCCGGAAGAAACGTTAGCTAGGTGGGGAAGTGAGCTGCTAGAACTTCACCGCACCGCCCCGGTCCGCGCACACACAATTCTGTGGAAGCCACTTTCCAGTGCTCTTTCCAGCATTATCGAGGCACTGCCGTCTGCCGCTCAGCTATTACTGATATTACAAGCCTGCAAAACCCCTTCGCCAGCCTCAACGGAACTACGCATTCCCGAGCGCGAATTTGCTCACTGGCTCGACTTCAATAAGCTCCTCGCAAATTGCGATTGGGGCATCCAGGAACGTTCAGTTGGCGAATGGCGGCCTATTGTTGAGACGCTGATTCAGCAATTGCGCCTCCCTACCGACAATAAGACAGCTAAGCAAACATGGCGCCGGCTCATAGCACTTCGCCAGCAGGATCTTCTCAGCAATGCGGAGCAGAAGGAGGTCAGCGAGATACTCTGGGCTCACTCAGCTTCGGACAAATGGCCAGAGATCCCCGGCTTCAGTCTCTCGGCACCGCTCGTTTGGGCGACGGCGCGCAGAAATGCAGCAGCAACTCTCTTCAATCGCCTCATGAAACATCCTTTGCGACCATTCAACTCAGCCGGCTACATGGTGATGACTTTTGCCGATGGCGCGCGAAGCTACCACCTAGGGGGCCTAGATACCTCCTTGGGAGCACTGCGGCATGCTATGAGTGAGACATCGCTCACCCTAACCCAGATCGAGAAGTTCATACGAGCCGTGAATGAATGGCTGGAAGCCCAGTTAAACGATCTGGTTCTTGACCTCGGAGACGAACAACTTGCAAATGAAGTATTCCGCGCCGTTGAGCATCTCGACGAAATGCTCGCGTTGTGCGTAGATCTACTTGTGAAACGCACGCCGGGCCCGCGCACTACTAAACTTTTGGACGGAATTGAAGCGCTGAACGCTAGGCTGCGCCCCCTCAAAGCTCCGCGTTACCGACTAAAACTTGCGCTCATCCGTTCCGGGAAAGTCCCCACTACAGAACTTGAGGGCTACGTGACCTCGGTCGTAAGTGAATTGGCGACAGACGACAGTCAGGTGCTATGGCGCGCAGCTACTGCAGCTTACGAATTGTTAGACGACGAAAATCCAAAATTCCGAGGGTACGCAAAAACGCTCTTTAATGCGGTAGTTGCTTGCGTGTTCGCCCAGCGCACAGCGTGCATGAACCAAACAATGAATTTGTTGGCGAATTTGCCGGCATTGGCATGGAGCCGCAACCTGGACCAGACATCGCTGTTCTTGCTAGACGCAGCTCTGAGCGATTTGGGCAATAGGCTCGACTACAGTCAGGATGCCTCCACCGGCGTAGTTTTTGACGAGTTGATACCGACACTTCGATTGCGAGCATGCGAGCTTTCCTACGCGTTGGTTCATGGAGCAAAAGTACATTCGCAAGCAGCACAACGTTGGTTAAGTGCTGCCGGGACAGATCCCCTGCCGGAGGTGCGATTAGGACGCTTCAAACGCGTAGTGAAGGAGGTAGAAACTGTTTAATGGCAATTCATCGCCTCTCCCGCAACCACGCCACAACATCCCCCGTCACCTCATCCCGATTCGTCTCATTCAAGATTTCATGCCGCGCCGCCGGGTACAGCTGGACCGTCACATCGGCCACACCAGCATCCCGATACCGCTGCCCCAGTTGCTGAAGCAACGCCCCGCCTGCGGCCAGCGGGTCCGCGTCGCCGGATGCGATGAGGATGGGCAGGTCTTTGCGGATGCGCGCGAGCTGTGCGGGGTCGGCCAGCTTCGGTGCAGGCGCGAAGAGCGAAGGAATCACGTCCTCCGGCATGTCCCAGCCGCACCACGGGTCGGCCACGTAGGCGTCCACCTCTGCAGCGTCGCGCGACAGCCATTCGTAGCCGGTGCGGTGCTCAAAGCCTGCGTTGAAGGCCGCGAGCCCGGCGGGGGCGTTGGCCATGGCGGCGGCGAACAGGTCGAGGGCGGCGGAGCCTGACAGGACGGCTCCGGACCAGGTAAATGCTTGGTCCAAAATAGCCGCCCGCGCTGCCAACAGCCTATGTCGTGCCGGAACAGAAAGAGCGGGAGGCCGGCATGCTGCTACGCGACGCGAGTGAACTCCATCTCAGATGGCGACGCTGCCAGACCCTTATAGCGGCTAAGCTGCGAAAGCCAGCCCTCGATCACTACGTATTCGCTCAGCCATGCCCTCTAGCCTTCACCTCTTCGACCCCCAGCGCCATGCCCTCCCGCTGCCCGAAAATTTTGCGGCTCTTGAGGCCATGCGTGAGTTGCTGCACGCGCGTGCCGATGGCAAGAACCTGCGCTTTGTCGAGTTTGCGCTGCGGTTCGAGGATCGCTTCAAGGACGCGGGCCGCACCACGCCCTTGCAGCAGGCCAACGCCTGCCGTCGCGCGGCATGGCAGTTTGACCTGCCGAACGTGGACGAGATGCCTGCATACCGGGCGGCTGTGGAGATTGCCGGTGCACTGGGATTGGTGGCGTATGACGCGACGCTGGGCGTAGGTTTTCTGCCCGACGGCCGGGTGGTGCCGACCGAGTTCGCGCAAGCCACCGCGCCTGTGTCGCCCGCCGAAAAGCTGCCCTGGGGGGCGCTCCCGGCAGACGCGCTGCGCGGCGAGAGCGAGGTACGAGAAGTCTTGGCCCCTGCCCTGGCGCGCGCTATGGCTGGCAGCGGTTTTGAGCTGGAAGCTGCGCCACCCGACGAGCCCGGCGCGCCCATCGTCCTCGCCCGACGGCTCGGTGCTGTGCGCCAGATGCTGACCGTCAATCTAATGCGCTATGAAGTGCTGAACCTGACCCTGCGTGTGTGGCATGACGCTTGTACCGCTGTGCTGGCACAAGCCCTGGGCCCCGAGCCCCACCGGGACACCGCCTTCGAGCTGGACATGGCGTTCTTCGAGCCCGGGCCGGGCTCCCTGCACCGGTGGACACTCGAACGCCTGGCGCAGTTGCCTGCGGTCCTTGCGCTGGTATGTGGTCGGGTGCTGCCCCTGGCGGGTCTGTGCACTGACCTGCATGGGCTGGACCAAGTGCTCAACGACACCAGCGCCGACACAGTGCGTACTCCCTATCGCAACGCCTACAACTGGTCGGAACGCCCTGACGGCTCCGACGGCTCGCGCAGTCTGCGTGACGAGGCCTTTCCGCTTCTGCAGCGCCTCGTCATCGCCCACCTCAATGGCAACCCAAGGTCGCCCGCCATCGCCCGCGAGCTGGAGGACCATTGGCAACACAGCAGTTACTGGCGCGCGCCTCAGGAACGCAAGGCGCTGGCGGCCGTGCGCGCCGCGCTGGCCCACACGCCGCCACTGGCCCGCTGGCAAGACACCGCTGCCTGGCTGGCCGCGCTGCGCACTATTCCTGCATCGCTGCTGACCCACACCGCCGACCCGCGCGGGCGGCGGTGTCACCACTTCGAAGTGACCGAAGCCTTGCACCAGGACCTGCGCAACGACCCCGGTGGCTTCTGGGCCAGGTTTGCCGATGCAGATGGTGCGTCCGAGCTCACGCGCATGTGGCAAGACAAGGCATCTACCCTCCCTGGTTCCGCACGCATCCTGCCGGATGGCCTCGCATGCCATGTGGTCACTCTACCCGGCAAGGCCGGTGAGGGCGCGATCAAGGTGGTGTGCCTTTGCTTTCCACCCATCACGGGCCTTGACGAGCATCGCTTCCTGGCACTGGCTCGCCGCGGCGACATATCACGCATGTTCCGCATGGGCTACGAAAACGGACTGGACGACGACGGCCAAATGCAGCTGCGCATTGAGTATGGCGTGCGCCACGGGAACGCCGACGTTATCGCCCGCGAAACGCTGGATGCCGAGCTGAACATGCAGGAGTTCCTGCAGAGGGTGGCAGAGCTGTTCGCATGAACGGGAGTGGGAGCTGCTTCTACAGACTGCTCCTCCAGGAGCCGTGACTACGCAATCCGGGAACGCGCCTTCAGCCACGCCACAACATCCCCCGTCACCTCATCCCGATTCGTCTCATTCAAGATTTCATGCCGCGCCGCCGAGTACAACTGGACCGTCACATCGGCCACGCCGGCATCCCGATACCGCTGCCCCAGTTGCTCCAGTAACACCCCGCCTGCGGCCAGCGGGTCTGCGTCGCCGGATGCGATGAGGATGGGCAGGTCGCTGCGGATGCGTGCGAGTTGTGCGGGGTCGGCCAGCTTGGGCGCAGGGGCAAAGAGCGAAGGAATCACATCCTCCGGCATGTCCCAGCCGCACCACGGGTCGGCCACGTAGGCATCTACCTCCGCAGCATCGCGCGACAGCCATTCGTAGCCGGTGCGGTGCTCAAAGCCGGCATTGAAGGCCGCGAGCCCGGCGGGCGCGTCGGCGGGGGCGTTGGCCATGCCGGCGGCAAACAGGTCGAGGGCGGTGGAGCCCGACAGGATGACGCCGGACCAGGTGGACGAGTGGTCCAGGATGGCCGCCTGCGCTGCGAACGAGCCCATGGAGTGGCCGAACAGGAAGAGCGGCAGGCCGGGGTGTTGCGCACGCAGCAGCGCGCCGAACTGGGCCACGTCGGCAATGAGGCCGTTGAAGCCGGCGCTGCCAAAGTCGCCAAGCTGGTCGCCCGCGGTGCGGCCGTGGCCGCGGTGGTCCACGGCGTGGACGATGAAGCCTGCGGCGTTCAAGGCCCGCGCAAAGCGGTCGTAGCGCTCGCCGTGCTCGGCCAGGCCGTGGGAGATTTGCACGACGCCCACTGGCTTGCCCGGGGTTTCGGCCCAGGTGTAGGTGGTGATGCGGGTGCCGTCTGCGGTGGACTGGAAGGAGGAGGTGGTGGCAGTGCTCATCGGATCATTCTGGCACGGGGTGTGGGGTTTGCGCATCACCGTGTTGACGCGTTCAGCACCGTGCGCTGACCACTCCTCATTCAGCGCTTGCCGCGCCAGGAATTCGCAGTCACCATGTGTTCAACCACCCTCCCCACCCCATCCGCAGCATGCCCCTGCCCCCTGTCCTCGACCGCTTTCTGCAAGCCCAGGAGCCCGTGTGGCCCCGCGTGTTGGCCGAGCTGCGGGCGGGCCAAAAGCGCACGCACTGGATGTGGTTTGTGTTTCCGCAGATCAAGGGGCTGGGGCGCAGCGACATGGCGCAGCGCTATGCCATCCAGTCGCTGGCCGAGGCGCAGGCTTACCTGGGGCACCCGGTGCTGGCGGGGCGGCTGCGCGAGTGTTGCCAGATCCTGCTGGCGCCGGAGTCGCCTTCTTCTGCGCTGGAGGTGTTTGGCACGCCGGACGACCTCAAGCTGCGCTCTTGCATGACGCTGTTTGCCGAAGCCTCTGCGCCGGGCAGCGTGTTTGATGCGGTGCTGCAGAAATACTTTGGCGGGCAGAAGGACGAGCGCACGCTGGAGCTGCTGAAGTAGGCCAACCACCGCCGACCGCAGGCCTGCATCAGCAAGGCCCAAGGGATTTACGCCAAAACAAGCTGTAACGCTTATCCATCAAGCGCGAGCAGCTATCAATTTAATAGCTGCCACCGACTTCCTGCCTCTCCGGCGCGGTGGCCCGCTGCCACCGCACTTGGTAACCCGCCCACAGCAGGTGCGCGTCCTTGCGCCGCTGCACCATGCCCCGCAGGCCCTTGGACAGGAACAGGGCCAGAGCGGTGTGAAACCGCTGCATGGGGTTCACCGTGCAGGGTTGCATGGATGGTGGGCAGGCGGGCCTCAGCACCGCCCGGCTGCTTTCAGCAAGGCGTTGCACTCGGGGCCTGTACCGCGGCCCCGGGCTGAAGGTGCCGCAGGTGCTGAAGGCGTTGCGGCCGCAGGGCTGCCGCTGCCGGTCTTGCTGCCCACCATGGAGGTGCAGATGGCGTCGGAGTGCGGCGTCTGCCCAAAGCTCATGGCCTTCTGGAAGCCCGTGGCGCCGTACAGGTAGCAGCGATACGCCATGCCGTCCAGGGTGTTGACGGTGTAGTTGATGCGGCCACCGGTTTCCTCTTCGCGGTCGGTGATGGAGAACTGGCCCACGGACCGCCCGATCGCCTGCGCTGTGCGCTGCTCCAGCCCACGCTGGTCAAGGGTGGACGCGCAGCCGGCAAGCAGGGCCAAAGCCGCCAAGGCGGGGACGGCCAAATGAAGCGCAGGGCGTGTGGAAGACTTCATGGGGTTCCTTGGTTTCATCGGTTTCATAGGTCGTGCGCAGCCCGCCACCGGCCCAAGCCCTGCGGGATCGGCCGTGGTCACGGTCTGGCTAGGTAGAGAGTGCGGCTGGTCAGCCCGGCTTGCGGGCCACGATGAAGACCCGGATGTCCTTGCCCCGGGTGCCATGGCGCTCGACGGAGACGATCTCCAGCCCCTGCCGCACCAGGGCCAGCCGTAGCTGCTGCGCATCGAAGCGCAGCACCTTCGGCGCCTTGCCAATGGCCTGCATCAGGGGCAGCGCGAGGCGCGTGATGAGCGGGTTCATCTCGGAGAGGCACGGTGTCTTGGAGATCAGCAGACCGCCGGGCCGCAAGGCCTGCACCAGCAGCTGGAGCGCATGGTCCAGGTCCTCCACCAGATGCAGCAGGCTGAAGGCCAGCACCACGTCGTATGCGCCCTGCCCCTGCCCCGGTGCGTCGGCATCGGCCAATGCAAAGCCCAGCTGCGGCACGGGCTGGGCCGCCAGCCGCTCCCGGGCGATGGCGATCATCCCGGGCGAGACATCCGTGGCCAGCATGCGCCCCGTGAAACGCGCCAGGCGCACGGCCGTGCTGCCGGTGCCACACCCAACCTCCAGCACATGGCCCCCCGGGGGCAGCAGTGCCTGCACGCGCTGCAGCGTGGCCTCATAGCCCGCCATGTCGGCAATCGGCTCGGCGGCGTACTTGGGCGCTATGCGGTCCCAGAAGCGGGCCTTGCGGGCCTGGGGGGCAGCGCCCGCCCCGGGGTGCGGCGTGGCGTCGAGGGCCGGGGCAATGGAGGGCGTGGGCATGGGCGGTGGGGGCATCGGGCGTTGAGAGATGCCGGAATCCTATCCATGCAAAACCTCGCAGGGAACAGCCTTTATTGCAGTGAACATATACATTTACGCATGGACAATCTCGACTGGAACCAGCTCAAGGCGTTTCTGAAGACCGCAGAAACCGGCTCGCTCTCGGCCGCCGCGCGCAAGCTGGGCCTGACCCAGCCCACGCTGAGCCGGCAGGTGGCCGCCATCGAACAGCACATGGGCGTGACCCTGTTCGAGCGTGTGGGCAAGTCCATGGTGCTCACCCCCACAGGGCTTGACCTGCTGGAGCACGCGCGTGCCATGGGCGCGGCCGCCGAGGCTCTGGGCCTGGCGGCCACGGGCCGGTCCGAAGCGGTGGGCGGGGTGGTGTCGGTGTCGGCCACCGATGTCGTGGCGGCCTACCTGGTGCCGCCCATCTTGCAGCGCCTGCGCGCCCAGGAGCCCGGCATTGCCGTCGAGGTGATCTCGTCCAACGCGCTGAGCGACCTGCTGCGCCGCGAGGCCGACATCGCCATCCGCCACGTGAAGCCCGAGCAGCCCGACCTGATCGCACGCCTGGTGCGCGAGGCCACCGCCCACTTCTATGCCTCCGAAGGCTGGGTGAGGACCTACGGCCATCCGCGCAACGCGCAGGATGCAACCCAGGTGCCGTTCGTGGGCTCGGACCGATCGGGCCGGTATCTGGCGTACCTGCGCCAGCATGGCCTGCACCTGAGCGAGGACAACTTCAGCTGCTATTCCGACCACACCGTCGCCCACTGGGCCCTGGTATGCCAGGGCATGGGCATCGGGGCGATGATGACCGAGATTGCGCGCAAGACGCCCGGCATGGTCCGGGTGCTGGACGACCTGCCACCGGTGCGCTTCCCGATCTGGCTGGTCTCCCACCGCGAACTGCGCACCTCGCGGCGGATCCGGGTGGTGTTCGAGGCGCTGGCGGAGGGGTTGTCTGACGAGGGGCAGCAGGGCGAAGCCTGAGCGCAAAACGGGCCCAGGCTCAGCGACCCGTGTGTGCCCCTCTCTCGTCCCCCACACCCACCACGACCCGATCCGCGTGGACCCCGTGCGGTGCCTGCCACCGCACCCGGTACCCCGCCGACAGCAGGTGTACATCCCAGCGCTGCTGCACCGCGCCCCACAGGCCCTTGGGCAGGAACAGCGCAAACAGCAGCGCAATGGCGCCCAGGCCGATGAGGTAGAGCACGCCCTGCCCGCCCCACAGCGTCTCCACCGCAAAGAAAAGCAGCGCGCCGAGGATGGGGCCTTCCATGGTGCCGATACCACCCACCAGCACCATGAAGATCATGTAGGCCGTCCACTGCACGCTGAAATAGGTCTTGGGCTGAAAGCTGATGGACGTGGCCAGCCACAGCCCGCCCGCCACGGCGCAGCCAAACGCCGAGAGCACGAACACCAGCCGCTTGACGGCCACCACGCGCACGCCGATGGAGATGGCGGCGGTTTCGTTGTCGCGGATGGCCTGCGCGGCCGTGCCCACCTTGCTGCGCAAGAGCACAAACACGGCCCAGCACAGCCCGGCCATGGCGGCCAGCGCCAGCCAGTAGGTGGCGGCACGCCGGTCGTCGGCGGCGTATTGCTGCAGGGCGATCATGGAGGTGCCCGTTTCGCCCTGCACCAGGCTGTCGAGGTTGACGCACAGGTGCGCCAGCGCGGCCAGCACCCACATGCCAATGGCAAATTCGCCGCCCTGCAGGCGCAGCATGAACACGGCCAGGGGCACCGCCGCCAGCGCCACCAGCGCGGCGCCCACCAGCAGCGCGGGGTACGGCCCCAGGCCCGCGTCGGCCAGCCGCACCATGGCATAGGCGCCCAGGCCAAAGAACGCCTGGTGGCCGATGGAGACCAGCCCCGCGTAGCCCGCGAGCGCGTTCCACATCACCGCCAGGATGACGTAGATGAACAGGGTGGTGAGCCGGTCCACCACGCCGGCCTGCAGCGCCAGCGGGGCCAGGGCCAGCGCGGCCAGCAGCAGCATGGCGGCGATGGCAAACGCGACGGAGGCGCGCGTCCAGCGCTCGATGGCCCAGGCGGGTTGGCCCGTGGGCGCTGCGGGATTGACAGCAGAGAGGGTTGGAACAGTCATGGCGTGGCTCGGCGAAGGGGGTTGGAGAAGAACCTGCGCAGCGCGCCGCCCGCATAGAGCCGCGCCAGCAGGATGACCAAAAAGGTGGCGTGCCCGGCGATGAGAAAGCCCTGCGGGTGCACCTGCGCCCCCAGGTTCTGCGCCACGCCCAGCACCACGCCACCCAGCAAGGTGCCCCACAGCGACCCGGCGCCGCCGATGATGACGGCCTCGAACGCGAAGATCAGCTGCTGCGGCCCCGAGAACGGGTCGAACGTGGCCCGCAGCGCCAGCGATGCGCCTGCCAGCGTGACGGTGACCATGGTGATGGCCGAGGCCGCGGCAAACACGGTGCCGGTGCGCACGCCCACCAGGCGCGCGGTGTCGGCGTCTTCCGATGCCGCGCGGATCTGCCGGCCCAGCGGCGTGTGCGCCAGCAGGGCGTGCAGGCCACCCAGCAGCAGCACGGCCAGCACCAGCACCAGGGTGGGCAGCTGGCCCACGTAGAGGCCGCCTGGCAGCTCCCAGCTGTCGTAGGCCAGGGTGCCGATGGCGTTGGCCAGCGAGCGCGTGTCGGCCCCGAAGTGCTGGAACAGCGCGTTGTCGATCACGCTGGCCAGGCCAAAGGTGGCGAGCAGCGGCACCAGCGCGCCCAGCCGCGCGCTGCGCTCCAGAACCAGGTAGTGCAGCGCCCAACCGAGCAGCGCCATAGCGGGCAGCACGGCCAGCAGCGCCAGAAGCGGGTGCCAGCCCAGCGGCTCGGCCAGCCACCACAGCAGGTAGGCGGCCACCACGGCCAGGCTGCCATGGGCGAGGTTGATGATGCGCATCACCCCGAACATGAACGACAGCCCGCACGCCAGCACGGCGTAGTAGCCGCCCAGCAGCAGGCCTTGGAGGACTTGGTTCAACAGGTTCATGCGGCCTCCTTGTGAAGGTGATGGGTGTGTGCGGCGGCTTCGGCAGGTACGGCGCTGGCATCTGCCGCAGCCCCAGGCCGCTGCGCGCCAAAGTAATGCGCGGTGATCTGCTCGCGCGTGAGCTGGTCCGCCGGCGCATCGGCCACCACGCGGCCTTCCAGCATGCAGACGATGCGGCTGGCCACGGCCTGCACGCGCTGCAGGTCTTGCTCCACCAGCACCAGCGTCGTGCCCTGCCCTGTCACTCCGCGCAGCGCGTCGTACACGCCTTGCACGGCCAGGGGCGAGAGGCCCAGCGACACTTCGTCGAGCAGCAGCAAGCGCGGGTTGGTCATGAGTGCGCGGCCAATGGCCACGGCCTGCTGCTGGCCGCCGGAGAGGTCGCCCGCCCGCGCATCGAGCTTGGGTACCAGCTGCGGAAACGCGTCCAGCACCGTGTCAAAGCTCCACAGCCCTCGCCGCCCGGCGGCACGCGCCACCAGCAGGTTTTCGCGCACGGTCATGGCCGTGAACAGGCGCCGCCCTTCGGGCACCAGCGCCAGCCCTTCGGCCACGCGCTGGTGGGCGGGCATGCGGGTGATGTCTGCGCCCTCCCACCGCACGGTGCCGCCGCTGGCGCGGTGTGCGCCCGCCACCGTGCGCAGCAGCGTGGTCTTGCCTGCGCCGTTGGCGCCCACCAGGGCCACGATGTCGCCCTGGCGCACTTGCAGCGAAACATCGCGCACCGCGGGCAGTTGCCCGTGGTGGGCGTTCACCGATTCAATGCTCAACAACATCGCGTTGCTGCTGCTGCTCATGCCGCAACCCCGCCCAGGTAGGCCTCGACCACCGTTGGGTCGGCCAGCACGGCACGCGGGTCGCCACTGGCGATGATGCGGCCGCCGTCCATGCACACCAGGCGCGTGGCCACTTGCAGCAGCACATGCACCAGGTGCTCGATCCACACAATGGCGATCTGCCGGCTGCGGATGGTGCGCACCATGTCCACCAGCTCGCTGGCCTCGGCATCGGTCAGGCCGCCGCCGATCTCGTCGAGCAGCAGCACCGTGGGCTGCGTGGCCAGCGCGCGCACCAGCTCCAGCCGCTTGCGGCCCAGCAGGCCCAGCGTCTCGGCGCGGCGGTTGGCCAGGCCCTGCATGCCGCACAGGCGCAGGCATTCCATGGCCTGGTCGCCCGCATCCCGGGCTGGCAGGCCCGCGCCGTGCGTGGCGGCGGTGAGCACGTTCTCAAACACCGTCATGCCCAGGAACGGGCGCGGCACCTGGTGCGTGCGCGCGATGCCGGCGCGGCAGCGGTCGGCCGCGCTCTGGGCACTCACGTCCGCGCCGCGAAACCACACGCGGCCCTCGCTGGGCGCGTGGGCCCCGGCCAGTACGTTGAGCAAGGTGGTCTTGCCAGCACCGTTGGGGCCGACGATGCCCACGGCCTCGTCGGCGCCCACGGCAAAGTCCAGCGTGCTCAGCACCTGGAGCGCGCCAAAGCGCATGGTGATACCCTGGGCCTGCAGCAGGGGCGGATGTTGCTGCGGTTGATGCGATGGTTGTTGCTGCGGCTGCGCCTGTGGTTCGGCGCCCAGGCTTCGCAAGGGTTGGGGGTGTCGCATGGCGGGCCGGTTCAGCTGTAGGCCTTGAGCGCCGCCGCCACGGGAATGTTGCGGTCGTTGGCGTTCTCGGTAATGACGATGTCGAGCTTGAACTTGCTGCCTGCGGGTGCCTGCACCCACTGCGCGCCCACCACCGGCGTGACCGACACGTTGGGCACGGGCCCCTTGGCAAAGTCCACCGGGCCCTGCATGGTGGTGGCTTTGAGCGTGCTGATGGCCTTGGCCAGCGCCGCCTTGTCGCGCAGGTTGGTGCTGGCCTTCAGCGCCTCGGTGCCCGCATCGAATAGCGACATGGTGGAGCCCAGCATCTGCGTCCACTGCTTGCCGGTGCTGGCCTCGTACGCCTGGGCCAGCTGCGCGCCCGTAAGGCCGGTGAGCGCCGAGGCATACGGAAAGCTCTTGTGCCAGAAGCACCCCGCCGCCAGGTTGTGCGCCAGCGGCCCCAGCGCCTCCACCTGCGAGGGCACAAGGCCGGTCTTGGCGATCTGCGCGATCTTGACCATGCGCGTGTAGCCCTGCTGCGCGGCCTGGCGCCAGAAGGTGGCGAAGTCGGGCGGGATGGGGAAGGTGTTGAAGATCTCGCAGCGCTCGGCCTTGAACTTGGCGATCTGCGCGGAGTAGTCGGTGGTGCCGTTTTCATACGGGCCGGCGTCCACCACGGTGAAGCCCGCCTTGGCCAGCTCGGGCGCCAGCGTGCCGCGGATGGCGTTGCCGTCGGCATCGTTGGGGTACAGCACGCCGATCTTTTTGTTGGTGGGCAGCGCGGAAAACTGCGAGGTATACGACGTGGTGAAGCTGCCGCCGCCAAACGAGAAGTGGTACGTCCACCTGAACGGCGACGGCGCACCGGGCTTGGCGCCCCGGCCGAAGTACCAGGCCTCCCACGGCATCACGGTGGACAGGCAGGGCACGCCAGCTGCCTCGCACGCATCCGACACGGGGTTCACCGTCTCGGGCGTGGTGGTGGTGAGCATGAGGTCGATCTTGTCGTTGTTGATCAGTGCCTTGGCGAGCTGGCTGGCGCGGGCGGGGTCGGACTGCGTGTCCCGGTCCAGGATCTCCACCGCGTACTTCACGCCGCCAATGGTCAGGCCCGCCGCCAGCGTCTTGCGCACCTGGGCCAGGATGAAGGTGTCGGTCTCGCCCAGTGCGCCCAGCGGGCCGGTGCGGGGGCTGATGAAGCCCACCTTGAGCACGGGCGCCGCGCCCGCGGCCTGGGCCCACAGGGGGCCTGCGCTCAGCGCGAGGCTGCCTGCGCCTGCAGCGGCGATGAGTCCCCGGCGCGAGATGGTGGGGGAAGCCTGCTCGGCGGCGATCTGTGGCTTAGATGGCACCGGCGTGGCGGCGATGGAATGTGTGGTGGGGTTGCTCATGGGGAACTCCTGGTGCGGTGGATGAAACGTGATGCGGTATTGCCATTCGGTACGCAATGAACTTGCGGAGCTGGCACGCGCCCGCGCGCCGCCCTGCGCCGCCAGCGCATGCGATCGGTGCGAGGATCGGTGCGAGGAAGTGCGCCGGGCTTGGGCGCGCTATGCCGCGGCGCTCTGCGGCTGGCTGCGCTGGTGCTGGGCGATAAACCGTCCCGCCAGTTCCAGCGATACCAGCGCCTCGTCCAGCGCCGGGGCAAAAAGCTGCCAGCAATGCACCATGCCCTCCCACATGGTGCATTCCGCATCCACTCCGGCCGCCTTCAAGCGCGCAGCGAAGGTGCGTGCGTCGTCGCGCAGGATTTCGCGGCTGCCCACCTGCAGGCGCACGGGCGGCAGGCCCTGCAGGTCGGTGCGGTAGAACGGCGTGACGGCGGGCGAGCGCACGTTGCCGTCTGGCACGTACATGGCGTTGAAGAAGCCCATCAGCTCGGGGGTGATGAAGGGGTCGTCCGCCACCGTGCGGTGCGATTCGCCTTCGCGCGCCAGATCCAGCGCGGGGGACAGCGCCACGATGGCGGCGGGCAGCGGCAGGCCCTGGTCCCGCGCGCGCAGTGCGGTGCACAGCGCCAAGTTGCCGCCGGCCGAGTCGCCCATCAGCGCGATGGCCGATGCGTCGTAGCCCTGGTCCAGCGCCCACCGGTAGGCGGCCAATGCGTCATCGTGCGCGGCAGGTGCCGGATGCTCGGGCGCCAGACGGTATTCCACGTTGAGCACGCGCGCGCCGCAGAACTGCGCGAGGTACGAGCACAGCGACCGGTGCGATGCGAGCGAGCCAAACACAAAGCCGCCCGCGTGGTAGTAGATAACCAGCTTGCGCGGGTCGGCCTGCGGGGTGCTGAGCAGCTCGGCGGCCATGGTGCCGCCCCCGCCGTTGGGAAGGTGCAGGGTTTCAATGGGCAGCAGTCCCTGGGCCAGGGGCATCTGCGAGTTGCTGGCGTCAAACCAGGCGCGCAGCTGCGCCGGGGTGGCTTGAGCGGGTGGCGGGTTCTGCGCGGCCATCTGCAAGATGGCTTCGAGCTGTGGTGCGGACATGGGTTTGTCTCCTCCGGTCTTTTCGGTCGTTGTTGTTCTGTCAGAGGTAGGTGGAGGCCAGCCCGCCATCCACCGGCAGGTTGATGCCGCTGACCCAGCGCGATGCATCGCTGCACAGGAAGGCAATCACCGGCGCCACCTCGTCGCTGAAGGCGGGGCGCTTCATGCGGTGGGCGTCTTTCTCTACCCGCTCTTGCCCCAGCATCTGCACAAAGTCGCCCAGGATGGGCGTGAACACCGGGCCGGGGGCTACGCAGTTCATGCGCACGCCGCGCTCCATGAAGATCTTTTGCGACTGGGTGTAGGTCCAGACGATCAGCGCTTCCTTGAAGTACTGGTAGCAGGTCTCTTGCGGCACGGGGTGCGCGGCCAGCCACTTCGCGCCTTCTTCAAAGCTGGTGGTGGCCCCCAGGGCGCGGTGCTGCTCCAGCCGCTGCGGCCACTCGGCGCCCAGGATGGAGGAAATGTTGACGATGGCGCCGCCCTCGTCCATGCGGTCCAGCACGCGGTGGGTGAAGTGGCGCAGGCCCAGGTAGTTGACCCGGCCCACCAGCTCCGCCGGCGCCGTGCCCGGCACGCCCGCGATGTTGGCCAGCGCATCGACCTTGGCGGGCAGCTGGGCCACGGCGTCGTTGATGGCGGCGGGGTCGCCCAGGTCCACCTGCACAAAGCCGTCGAGCGTGAGCGTGGGCGCGTTGCGGTCCACCCCGATCACGCGGGCGCCCTGTAGGCGGGCCAGCTTGGCAAAGTCTGCGCCAATGCCGGAGCAGCAGCCGGTGACGACGATGGTCTTGTTGTGAAGGGTCATGGTGGTTGTCTCCAGAAAATGTTGTGTGGTCTTGGGGTGTGTGGTGGCGTTTGTGCGGCGCTTCGACACGCTCAGCTTGAACCGGCTGGGGCGCGCTGGTTCATGTCGTCACCTACAAACCGCTCGGGCTGAGCCTGTCGAAGCCGGGGCACGACACCCGCCCTGCCTTCGGTAAGCTCAGGCTGAACGGGGGTTGGTGCTCTGTTAGAACGGGAACTGCGGCACCGTGTCCTTCACCGTGATCCACTGCCACTGCGTGTACTCGTCAATGTCTGCCGGACCGCCCACGCTGCTGCCGTTGCCGCCCAGGCCCGGCCCACCGAAGGGGTTGGTGCATTCGTCGTTCACCGTCTGGTCGTTGATGTGGACCATGCCCGCGCGCAGCCGCTGGCCGATGGCCATGGCGCGGCCCACGCTGGGGCTGATGACGGCGGCGGCCAGGCCGCCCTGGCTGGTGTTGGACAGTTGCACGGCCTCGTCGTCGGTGCGGAAGGTGACGAGGTTGGCCACGGGGCCGAAGGGTTCTTCGTCAAACGAACGGATGCCGGGCTTGACGCCGGAGAGCACCGTGGGCTGGTAGCACAGGCCGTGGAAGGTGCCGCCCGCCTCCAGCTTGGCGCCCTGCTGGATGCTGTCGTGGATCACGCGGTCAAAGCGCTCGAGCTGCTTGGCGTCGATCATCGGCCCCAGGGCCACTTGGCCGCTCGCGCCGTCGCCTACGGGCAGGTGCGTGGCCTTGCCTACCAGGCGTTGCAGGATGGCATCGGCAATCGATTCGTGCACCAGGATGCGGTTGGAAGCCATACAGATCTGCCCCTGGTGGAACCATGCGCCAAACGCAGCGGCGCTGGCTGCCGCGTCCGGGTCGGCGTCTTCCAGGATGATGAGGTTGTTGGCCCCGCCCAGCTCCAGCGACACCTTCTTGAGGTGCTGGCCCGCCAGCGCGCCAATGCGCCGGCCCACCGTGGGCGAGCCCGTGAAGGCGATCATGGGCACGCGCTCGTCCACCACCAGCGCTTCGCCCGCCTCGGCGTCGCCGGGCACCACCTGCAGCAGGCCCGCGGGCAGGCCCGCCTCTTCAAACACGCGGGCCATGATGAAGCCGCCGCTCACCGGCGTGCGCGTGTCGGGTTTGAGCACCACGGCGTTGCCCAGCGCCAGCGCCGGGGCCACCGAGCGCAGGCCCAGGATGAGCGGGAAGTTGAACGGCGAGATCACGCCCACCACCCCGTGCGGCACGCGCCGCGCAATGGACAGGCGCCCCGGCGTGCTGGGCAGCACCTGGCCCTGGGCTTGCATGGGCAAGGCTGCTGCCAAGTGGCACAGGGTGATGGCCTCGCGCACCTCGTGCTGGCCCTTGGGCAGGATGGCGCCCGTCTCCCGCGCAATGGCCAGGGCCAGCTCATCAAAGTGCTGCTCAAAAATGCTGGCGGCGCGGTAGAACACGGCGGCTCGCTCGCGCGGCCCCTGCGCGGCCCAGGCGCCTTGTGCCTTGGCTGCGCGGCCAATCGCGGCCTGCATGTCGGCCGCGCTGGCAATGCCCACGGTGCCCAGCACCCTGCCGGTGGCGGGCTCGGTGACGTTGCGTTCGCCGCTCAGCGTGGTTTGCCACGCGCCATCAAAGGCCTTGCCCGCCCACAGGCGGTGGTCCAGCAGGCCCGGTTTTTCTGACATTCCCATTGCGTTGCTCCTTGGTTATTGGTTGGTCACCCCGCACGCAGCGCGGCGGTGTGGCTTGGTTTTGCAACGCGCGTACCAGCCGGGCCTGCCAAGGCCGCTGCAAGATGCTCGAAACCGGGCTTTTTCAGAGGGGGCGCTACGGACTTTCCCTAGGCTCTTGGCGCGCTGGTATGGGCGACTTTTTGGCGCCAAATCGTTACGATTCATCATCAAATGCAGTCACTGCAATTGATCAAATGATCACTTTTTGATGAATTTTTGATAAAGCCCCGCCCATGCCCAAACGCCGCATCTCCCTGGCCGACCTGAACCGCACGGCCATCGGCCTGGGCCAGACCCTGCTGGGCGCCACGCCCGCCCCCGCGCCGCACGCGCTGGGCGGGTTCGATACGCATGGCATCAGCCAGCACGCCCACCCCACCGTGGCCGACATCAGCGAATGCCTGTTCTTCTCGCCAGGCGACGGCCGCATCTGGCTGCAGGACCAGCGCATGATCCTGCTGCACTCCGAGGCCCTGGGGTCGCTCCGGCGCGAGTTGATCGACAGCATTGGCCTGGACAAGGCACGCGGCCTGCTGACGCGCGCGGGCTACGTGAGCGGCGCGCGCGATGCGCGCCTGGTGCGCCAGCAGTGGCCCGACGCCGAGCCCCAGGCCGCGGCCATCGCCGGCACTCGACTGCATGCGCTGGAGGGCGTGGTGCAGGTGGAGGTGGTGCACGCCCGCTACGACGCCGAGTTGGGCGACTACGACGGCGAATTCATCTGGCACAACTCCAGCGAGGACGACGAGCACATTGCCGCCTACGGCGTGGGCGGCTCGCCCGCGTGCTGGATGCAGGTGGGCTACGCCACGGGCTACGTGAGCACGCTGTTCGGCCGCATGGTGGTGTTCCGCGAGGTGGAGTGCCGATCCTCCGGCGCGGCGCACTGCCGCGTGGTGGGCAAATCGGCCGAGCGCTGGGACGACCCCGAGCAAGACCTGTTCTACCTGAACGCGCAGGACTTTGTGGGCACCCCGCCCGCCGCGCTGGCCGACAAGCTGCTGGGCAAGGCCCGCCGCGCCACCTACCTGGGCGTGCCGCAGCACAAGGCGTCGGACGCATCCCCGGCCCCCGGCGCCTCTGCCACCATGGTCGGTGCCTCATCCGCCTTCAACGCCGCCTGCCACATGCTGCAGCGCGTGGCCCCCACCGCCGCCACCGTGCTGTTCACCGGCGAATCGGGCGTGGGCAAGGAGATGTTTGCCAGCATGCTCCACCGCATCAGCCCCCGCAGCAGCCAGCCCTTTGTGGCCATCAACTGCGCGGCCATCCCCGAGACGCTGGTAGAGAGCGAACTCTTCGGCGTGGAGCGCGGCGCCTACACCGGCGCCGGCACATCACGCCCCGGCCGGTTTGAGCGCGCGCACGGCGGCACCCTCTTCCTCGACGAAATCGGCACGCTCAGTTTGGTGGCCCAGGGCAAGCTGCTGCGCGCACTGCAGGAAGGCGAGGTAGAGCGCGTGGGCGGCACCCGCACCGTGCGCGTGGACGTGCGCCTGGTGGCCGCCACCAACGTGGACCTGCGCCAGGCCGTGCGCGAAGGCAGCTTCCGCGAGGATTTGTTCTACCGCCTCAACGTCTTCCCCATCCACCTTCCCCCGCTGCGCGAGCGGCGCGACGACATCCCATTGCTGATGAGCCACTTCCTGGCCCACTACCAGCGCAGGCACCAGCGCCAGGTGCCCGGCTTCAGCCAGGCGGCCGTGAAGGCGATGTTTCACTACCCCTTCCCCGGCAACATCCGCGAGCTGCAGAACCTGATCGAACGCGCGGTGATCCTGGCCACGGATGGCGAGCCGATCGAGCCGCACCACTTGTTTGCGGGCGGTGAGCAAAGTGGTGGCGGGGTGATGTCGCTGCACTTGCAGGGCAACAGCGGGGGCACGTTGCATGCGCAGGGAGTGGCGGGTGCGGGAGGCACGGTGCAGGCCCCGCAAGCCGCTGCAGCAGCAAGTGCACGGGCTGGTGTGGCGCTTGCGCCACCCGCTGCGCCAGTGGTGGCACCGCTGCACCAGGCGGAAGAGCAGATGCTGCGGCAGGCGCTGCAAAGCGCGGGCGGGAATGTGGCGCTGGCGGCGAGGTTGCTGGGGATCAGCCGGGCGACCATGGCGTATCGGTTACGGAAGTTTGGGATTGGAGTGGAACGCTGAGAAATCAAAGCGCGGCGAAGAAATCCCTTTGCAAAGTTCGGCTGGAGGCCCAGAGCCACATGGGCAAAATCAGAATACGCGAAACATATACAATTCGAATACGTTTCGCATAAAGGCAGTACCCCATGGGCATAGTCAAAATTTCCGACCAGATGCACGAAAACCTGCGTCTGGCCAGCACGGCGCTGAGCCGCTCCATCAACTCCCAGGCCGAGCACTGGATGCGTGTCGGCATGCTGGCCGAGATGTACCCCGACCTGGACCACCGCGAGATTTGCCAGATGCTGGTGCGGGCCGAGCTGGCGGGTGGTCTGGATGTGGCGCTGGCGGCGCGGGGTGCGCTGGACAGCAAGCCTGCTGCAGACGCACCGGCAGCACGCACCAGAAAGCAGCCACACTGATGGCCCGCGCAGACCGTGGGGTGCCGATCCGGTCGGCCGAAGAACTGTTGATGGCGCGGCGGGCGGCGCAACTGGCGGCCGAGGTGCTGGCCATGATCGAACCGCATGTGGTGCCGGGCGTGACCACCGACGCGCTGGACCGCCTGTGCCACGACCACATCGTGAACGTGCAGGGCGCGCGGCCTGCCAATGTGGGCTACCTGGGCTACCCGAAAACGGTGCTGACCTCGGTGAACCATGTCGTGTGCCACGGCATCCCCTCCGCCCAACAGGTGCTGAAAAAGGGCGACATCGTGAACGTTGATGTGGCTGTTGAAAAAGACGGCTGGTATGGCGACACCAGCCGCATGTTCTGCGTGGGCACGCCCAGCGTGCTGGCCCAGCGGCTGGTGCGCACCACTTATGAGGCGCTGTGCGCGGGCATCCGCGAGGTCAAGCCCGGTGCCACGCTGGGCGATGTGGGCCACGCCATTGCCACGGTGGCGCAGCGCGAGAACTTCAGCGTGGTGCGAGAGTATTGCGGCCACGGCATTGGCACCGTGTACCACGATGAGCCCCAGGTGCTGCACTACGGGCGGCGCGGCCAGGGGCTGCGGCTGGAAGCGGGCATGATCTTCACCATCGAGCCCATGCTGAACGCAGGCCAGCGCGAGACCAAGGAACTGGCCGATGGCTGGACGGTGGTGACCAAGGATCGCTCGCTCTCGGCCCAGTGGGAGCACATGGTGGCGGTGACGGACAGCGGCTATGAGGTGCTGACGGCCTGGCCGGGTGGCACGGGGCCCTATCCCTCTGTGTGAAACGCGCAAGCGCCTGCCGCTTTCAAGCCAAATTGGCCGCTAGCGCTTGATGGGCGGTCGCAAGCGGTATCAAAACAATAGCAATCTTCGCTCGCGCACCACGCCAGCTTGTCGCCGCTGCGGGCATCAAGGGTTGCCTGGTGCCCTCCTGCACACGGCCTGCCGCACCCGAAGCGCGCCGTGCTGTTGAGATTTCGCAAGGAAACTCCACGCGCCAGCACTAAATTCGAACGGGTGTCACCACGGTCCGCCAAGGCGCCGCAGCCGCAGCGCTGGTGGGCCGGGCGAAGGAGACGACATGCACGAGCCGCCCCCATCGCCGGTGCGTCCGTTCTGGACGCGCCCTCTGCCAGAGCTGTGGGCGGAACTCGGAGCGAACGAGCACGGCTTGCAGGGCACCGCGGCGGCCGCGCTTCTCAAAGCCTGTGGAGAAAACGTTCTTCGCGCCGCGCCACGCCGCGGGCTGGCGCTGGAGTTTCTGGCGCACTTGCGCAATCCCCTGGTGTTGCTGCTGCTGGCAGCCAGCGGCGTTTCTGCGCTGCTGGGCGATGTGACCAGCTTCGTGGTGATCGTGACAATCGTGGTCGGCAGCGTGACCTTGGACTTTGCTCAGGAGCACCGTGCCGCCAACGCGGCCCTTCGCTTGCGCGAGTCGGTCGCACTGCGGGCCACGGTGCTGCGCGATGGCGAATGTGTGCAACTGCCCGCATCGCAAATCGTTCCGGGCGATGTGGTGCGGTTGAGCGCCGGGGATCTCGTTCCGGCGGATGGCCGCATCATCGAGGCACGCGACTTTTTTGTGCGGCAATCCGCGCTCACGGGGGAGTCGTTCCCGGTCGAGAAAGCACCCGGTGACCTCAGCGACCAAGCGCAGGAGCCAGCCGATGCAGCGAACGCGGCCTTCATGGGCTCCTCCGTCATCAGCGGCAGCGCCACGCTGCTGGTATGCCGCACGGGTAGCGGTACCCTGCTGGGCGGCATGGCCGACACACTGCGCGAGCCCGCCGGGCCCACCGCCTTCGAACGCGGCACGCGCCGGTTCGGCCTGCTCATCCTTCGCATCACCTTCGTGCTGGTGCTGCTCGTGGTCTTCACGCACCTGCTGGCCCACCGCCCCGTGCAGGAGACCTTCATGTTCGCCGTGGCGCTGGCCGTGGGCCTGACCCCGGAGCTGCTTCCCATGGTCGTTTCGGTCACGCTGTCGCGCGGGGCCCTGCGCATGTCCGAAAAGCAGGTGGTAGTAAAACGGCTCGCCGCCATCCAGAACCTGGGCTGCATGGACGTGCTGTGCACCGACAAGACCGGCACATTGACCGAGGCAAACATCCGGCTGGAGAAGCACGTGGACGCCTTCGGCCGCCACAGCCCCCGCGTGCTGGAGCTGGCCTACCTCAACAGCCGCTTCGAGTCAGGCTTGCGCAGCCCCCTGGACGACGCCATTCTGGAGCGGCGGGAAGGCGGCACCGCGGGCTGGTCCAAGATCGATGAAGTGCCCTTTGGCTTTGAACGTCGGCGGGTTTCGGTGCTGGTGGAGCGCGGCGGCGAGCGGCTGCTGATCGTCAAGGGGGCACCGGAAGACGTGCTGCGGCTGTGCGAGAGCGTGGAAGAAGGCGCCCCGGATGGGGCAGCCGACACGCTGCAACCGATGTGCGCGGACTTGCGGCAGCAATGCCTCGCCCAGTTCGAATCGCTGAGCCGCGAGGGCTTTCGCGTGCTCGCCATCGCGTGGCGGCAGGTGCCCCCGGAGCATGCGCACGCGGCCGTGGACGACGAGACCGCCCTGGTGTTTTGCGGCTTTGCGGTGTTCCTCGACCCGCCCAAGGCCAGCGCTCCGCAGGCGCTGGGCCGGCTGCAGCGCAGCCATGTGCACATCAAGGTGCTGACCGGCGACAACGAATGGGTCACCCGCCACGTCTGCGCGCAGGTGGGCCTGCAGATCAGGGTTTTGCTGACCGGCTCGCAGATCGACCAGCTCGACGATCCCGCCCTGGCCGTGCAGGCGCAGCGGGCCGACGCGTTCTGCCGCGTGTCCCCCAACCAGAAGTGCCGCATCCTGCGCGCGCTGCGCCACCGGGGCCACGTGGTGGGGTTTCTGGGTGACGGCGTGAACGACGCGCCAGCGCTGCACGAAGCCGATGTGGGCGTCTCGGTGGATTCGGCTGTTGACGTGGCCAAGGACGCCGCGGACATGATCCTGCTGGACCGCGACCTGGGCGTGCTGCATGACGGCGTGATCGAAGGGCGGCGCACCTATGCCAATGTGATGAAGTACATCATGATGGGCACCAGCTCCAACTTTGGAAACATGTTCAGCATGGCCGGGGCATCCCTGATGCTGCCTTTCCTGCCGATGCTGCCGGTGCAGATCCTGCTGAACAACCTGCTGTACGACCTGTCGGAAGCGCCAATTCCGCTGGATGAGGTGGATGCCGAGTATGTGCGCCACCCCCACGACTGGGATCCCGATTTCATTCGCCGCTTCATGCTGACGCTCGGGCCGGTGAGCTCAATTTTCGACTTCGCCACCTTCTGGTTGCTGCTGACGGTGTTCCATGCCGAAGCGGCATTGTTCCGCACCGGGTGGTTCATCGAGTCGATGGCCACCCAGGTGCTGGTGATCTTCGTCATCCGTACGCGGTCCGCCCCCTGGCGCAGCCGTCCCTCACCCTGGCTGATCGCAGCGGCGCTGGGGGTGGTCGCCACCGCCGTGCTGCTGCCGTTCTCGCCTTTGGCCTCGCTGCTGGGCTTTGTCTCGCCCCCGCTGGAGCTGCTGCCGCTCATTGCCGTGCTGGCGCTCGCCTACTTGGCGTGTGCCGAAGCCGCCAAACGCTGGTTCTATCGCAGGCTGCGCGCGGCGCCACACCCCCGGCCGAGGGTGCGCTTCGCCCGATGACCCGCGCGGAGGAGACTCCGCCCTCGCAGGCTGAAGCCGGCGCACGCGTCCCTTGGCGGTCAAGCCCGTCGCCACCCATGCACCGCCCCCCCGGCAACACGTCAGCCAGGCCTGCTGCGGCTCCTTGCGCGTTTTCAAGGCGATACTTGGCCGTATGCACTCGACCCCTGCTTTCCGCCCTCCCGCAAGCCTGGCAGCCCGCTGGCTGGTGGCCTGGTTGATCGTCGCCGCCGGTTGCGCCGCTTGGGCGGGCTACTACGTTCGGCAGGAGGATCTGGCCTATCTTTCGGACTTTCAGTACTACTGGAAGCTGTACTGGACCTACGGCGAGCTGTTCCAGTCGAGCCCCCGGCGGTGGCTGGCCGACGTGCTCGCAGCGGTGCACAGCAGCGAGTACAACCCGCTGTTCACGGTGGCGCTGCTGCCGTTCAACCTGTGGATGGGCCGTGCGCGGGTGGGCTACATCGAGGCTGTGGTGCTGTTGTACATGCTGCCCGCGATGGCGGTCATCTGGTTCATCACCCGGCGATGGGTGCGGCAGGCGCAGATTGCCACATCGGGGAGCGTCGACCTGGCCATTCTGTGGACGGTGGTGCTCTCCACACCGCTGTGGGTCGCCACGTTGCGCGGCTATCCCGACGTGTGGGCGCTGGTGCCGCTGGGCTTGGCGGTGTGGGGCCTGAACACGGTGGACATGGCCCGGCCGCAGCGGTGGACCACGCTCGCGGGGGTGGCGCTTTGCATCTACGCGCCGTTCCTGATCCGGAAGTGGTACGTGTTCGCGATCGTGGCCGTGCTGATGGCGCACGGCAGCCTGTCGGCCTGGCGCATGTGGCGCTCCCATGCCACGGGGCGCGACTGGGGCCGGTGGCTCTTCAACCATGCGGCCATCGGCGTATTGGTGCTCGTGTGCGTTTTCACCGTGCAGGGGCGCATGGCCATCAACGCGCTGTCGTACTCGTACGCGGATGCCTATGTAGCATTCCAGCGCAGCTGGGTCGAGCACGGACGGGACCTGCTGTCGCGCCACGGCCTGCTGGTGCCTTTGTGGTGCCTGAGCGGATGGTGGATTTCGGCGCGCCGGGGCTACGCCATGCGCACGACGTTTGGCTTTCTGTGGCTGTGCCTGGCGCTCACCATCTTCCTGTTCACCCGGGTGCAAGGGTTTGGCGTGCACCACCATCTTCCGGTGGGTCTCTTCCTGGCGGTCATGACCGGGCTTTCGCTGGCGGTGTGGGCCGATGTGCTGCGGGCGCAGCCCGGCAAACGGCTCACGCTGGTCCTAGGTGTGTGCGTGCTGGCCGCACTCAACTTCTTCAACGTGCTGGCGCCCTCTTCTGTCCAGTGGCCTTCTGGCCACCTCCTTCAGGAGCAGCGCTTTGCCCCATTGAAGCTCGACAACCCCGCGGCCTACCGGCAGCTGGCCGATTTCATCGAGCGCGAGGTGGCACCAGAGCAGCGGGTGTCCATCTTTGCGTCCAATGCGGTCCTCAGCCAGACCATGATGGAGAACTTCCTGACGGACGAGGGCACCCGCAAGATCGCGGCCATGGCAGAGGTGGACGAGTACGAGGGGTTCAACCTGCGCCCTCTGTACAGCGACTTCCTCATTGCACCCAGCCGTCCCCAGGTGATCGACCCGCAGCACCAGCGGGTGGTGGCCATCCCGGGCACCACGTTGATGGAGCGCCGCAACATCGGCCAGGCCTATCGCGAGGTGCGGCGCATCGAAGTGCGGCCTGATCTGCAGTTCGTCGTGTTCCGCAAGGGGCGCGCCTTCCGGCCAGAGGAGCTCCAGGCGTTCCTGAGCGAGTTCGCCACGCTGCCGCGCCCGCCGGGCTACGCTTACACCCCCATGCAACTGGCCCTTCTGGGCACGCAGCAACAGGTCAAAGCCGCTGAGAACGCCGTAAGGCCACGCGCGCACCGCATTGACATGGTGGGGGGCGGCGAATGGGCGGTGAACATCCCTGCGGGGGCAGACCTGACGCTGAGCCCGGGGTTCTGGCCGGACTGGTTACCCACGGCGGCAACCCCATCTGCCAGCAAGCCAGCCGACGCGGAGCTGCTCTTCAGCACCCAGATTCCGCCCGGCCACGAGGCCCGGTGCCAAGGGTCGGCACCGACCATGACCGTGAGCTTGGACAACCGCGTCCTGCTGGCCAAGACCTACAACACCCCGGTGGTGGACTTCTTTAAAGTCCGCCCCACCGACGTGCCGCGCCTGCGGTTTCAATTGCGAGGCGCGGCCACGGCGGGGTGTGATGCAATCCTGATTGACCACCGGACAGATTGAGCCCCCATGACAGCCCCTTCCCAGCCCTGCTTGCGCGTGTCGATCGTCGTGCCCGTGTACCGCAGCGAAGGCATCCTGACCGAGCTTTGCCACCAGGTGTTCAACGCCCTGGACGCAGCCGGCTGGAGCCACGACTTCGAATTGATTCTGGTGAACGACTGCAGCCCCGACAACAGCTGGCAGGTGGTGCGCGAGCTGGCGCGCCAGCATCCCTGGGTGCGCGGCATTTCCCTGCGCAAGAACTTCGGCCAGCACAATGCCCTGATGGCAGGTCTCCACCAAGCCCACGGGCGCGTGGTGGTGCTGATGGACGATGATCTGCAACACCCCCCCGCCGACATCGTCCGGTTGGTGCAGGCCCTCGAAAACGCCCCTGCCGCGGACGTATGCTTCACGCGCTACCTGGGGCGCCAGCACGCCCCCTGGAAGAAGCTGGGCAGCCGCTTCAATGACCTGGTGGCCCAACTGGTGCTGAAGAAGCCCAAGGGCCTGTACCTCTCGTCGTTCAAGGCCATGCGGTGGGAGGTGGCTCAGGAGATCATTCGCTATGACGGCCCCTTCGCCTACATCGATGGGCTCATCCTCAGCATCACGCGGGCCTTTGTGGTCATCGACATCCAGCACCAGACTCGGCTGCTGGGCGAAGGCAACTATGGCTTGCGCCGCTCGGTCTCGCTGTGGCTGAAGATGGCCACCACGTTCTCCATCTTCCCGCTGCGGGTTGCTACCGTGATGGGCTTTGGTCTCACCGCGCTGAGCATGCCGATGATGGCGTTCGTCGTGTACGAGCGCCTGGCGCACCCCGACATCCCCGCGGGCTGGGCCTCTCTGGCGGCGATCCTGCTGCTGCTGGGGGGCATCCAGACTTTTTGCATTGGCATGCTGGGCGAGTACCTGGGGCGCGCCTATCTCAAGCTCAACCGCGCACCGCAGTTCTCGGTGCGCGACACCACGGAGCGTCAGCCATGAAGCGCCAGCCCGATCCCGAGTTCGACCGCTATGCCGCCGGCTACGAAGAGATGTTGCAGGCCAGCCTGCCCGCCTCGCAGGCCGAGGACCCGTACTACGCCGAGTACAAGGTGCGCCACATCGCGGCGCGGATGCCCGCCCCGGCCCGGGTGCTGGATTTCGGGTGCGGCGTGGGCAAGTCGCTGCCGCTGTTGCGCCAGCAATTTCCGCAGGCCGAGCTGTGGGGCTACGACGTGTCGCCTGACTCGCTGCGCATGGCGCGGGGCGTGTCGCCCGAGGCTCATCTGACTTGCGACTGGCCAACGCTCCCCGTTGGCGGCGTGGATTTGATCCTGGCGGCCAATGTGTTCCACCACATTCCGCCCGCCGAGCAGCTTGCGGCGCTGCAAGGATGCCGGCAGTTGCTCACGCCCGGCGCGGGCCGCTTTTTTATCTTTGAGCACAACCCGCTCAACCCCGTCACGCGGCGGGTGTTTGAACGGTGCCCTTTTGACGAGCACGCCACCATGATTCCGCGCGCGCGCATGCTGGAGCTGGGTGCCGCTGCCGGCCTGCGCGTGGTGCGGTCCGATTTCACCCTGTTCTTTCCGAAGCAGCTGGCTGGGCTGCGGCCACTGGAGCGCTGGATGGGGTGGCTACCGTTGGGGGCACAGTACTGTGTGGAACTGGCGGCCTGACACCGCGCTGCTGGGCCGCTATGCCGTGTCGGGGGTCGCCAACACGGCAGTGGGGGTGCTGGCCATCTATGTGCTGATGTGGCTGCACGTCAGCCCCTACCTCGCCAATCTCCTGGGCTATGCCACCGGCTTGCTGTTCAGCTACTTCAACGCACGCAACTACGTGTTCCGGTTTTCAGGCGGCCACGGCGGGGGCACGCTTCGGTATGCGCTGGCCTTTGGGGTCTGCTATGGGCTGAACATGGCGGTGCTCGCGGTGGGCCTGGAAACTCTGCAGTGGCCCGCGTGGCTGGCGCAGGGGGCCGGCATCAGCGTGCACACGACGCTGATGTTTCTGCTGTCGCGCTACTTCGTGTTCGCCGAGCGGGCTGACAACGCCGACCCAGCCCGACCATAGCAGCAGGCGCCCTGAGTCGGGCCGCGGGGTCTGCTCTACTCAATACCATTCAGATCGAATCGACCGCCAGCGCTGGGCTGGTGCGGGCATGCAGCATCAAGACCATAGCATCGCCCCCCTGCCTTCTACCTCCCTTCGGCAGTCATCTCTTCGCGCTCCCCGGCTCCGCCATCTGGCGGTGCCGCTCGGCCAGCACCTGCGATGGCGTGACCTTGGCCATGGCCACCTGGAGCTTGTTCTTCAGGCCCGCCACCACGTCGGCCTCGCCGTCCATCATGGCGTCGAAGCCGGCCTGCGCGACCTTCGCGGGGTCGGCTTTGTGGTCGTCGGTGCCCACCTGGGTGTCGAGCATGTCGGCGCGGGCAAAGAACTCCGTATCCGTGGGACCCGGCATGAGGCACGTCACGGTCACGCCCGTGTCCTGCAATTCATTGCGCAGCGCGGCAGCGAAGGAATCGATGAACGCCTTGGTGCCGTTGTAGACCGCCTGGAAGCTGCCAGGCATGAAGCCGGCGATGGAGCCGGTGATGAGAATGCGTCCCTGGCCGCGGCTGCGCATGCCGGGCGCCAGGCGGTGCAACAGATACAGCGTGCCGGTGACATTGGTGTCGATGACGTGGCGGACATCATCAAAATCCTGCTCCAGAAAGCCCTTGCCCAGCCCGTGCCCGGCATTGGCGAGCAGCGCGTCCACCGGGCGGGTGCCGATGGCCTCGCACAAGTCATCCACGCCCGGCTGGCTTGCCAAGTCGGCATGGACAACGGTGACATGGGCGCCGTGGATGCGGAAGTCATCGGCGACATCATCCAGCGGGCGGTCTGCCGCCACCACAAGGTCAAAGCCTTGCGTGGCGCAGCAACGGGCCAAGTGGTAGCCGATGCCGGACGAGGCACCAGTGACCACCGCAAGAGGGCGAGAGGGGATCGAATCCATGGCGGAACTCCTGGGCAAAAGGCCATGGTCAAGCAGGCGCCCGATGGCCCGGGTGGGTCAACACGCCGTGGAAACCCACCGGCCGTCCTACAAGCAGAAACGACGCTCTGGCCCGGCGGTGCCAGGGGATCGCCGCTGCACGCCTGTATCGTCCCGTAAGCGATTGTTCTGGCGCCGGCGTCCTACTGGCGTGCAGCCACGGATGTTCGAGCATGGGTTTTCCGGCGGCCTTCGGGCTGCCGCTCTCCACGTCATCCACCCTTTAGCGAAGGACCTCCCATGCCCCCTAACGCACTTTCTCCATCCGGCCTGCGAGCGCGCGCCCTTGCCGCGCAGCGATGGTGGGCCGCCCCGCTGATCGCGGCGGCCGCTGTGGCATTGACCGCCTGCGACCGCAAGACAGACCAGACGCCCCCCATCGGCTCCCCGGCGGGATCGACCTCGCCCGGCGCGGGGACTGGCGCCCCGGGCACACCCACCATGGGCACCGACAGCCGCAGTGATGGCGCCAATGCGTCAGGCACGTCCAGCTCCGTGGGCGGAATGGGCGGAGCGTCGCCTGGGCCTTCGGATTCCAGCACCGGTGCGGGGACGAATGCGGGGGGCAGCTCCACTCCGGGCGCCGACAGCGCAACCGGCACCGGAGCCACGCCGGGGGGACTCGGTACCAGCGGCGCGGGCGCCGGCAGCGCGGGCAACCCGGCGTCAGGCGCTGGTGCAGGCAGCGGAGCAGGCAGCACATCCACGCCGAGCGGCGCAGGTGCCAACGCGGGTTCGACCAACAGCACGCCCAACAGCAGCACCGGCAATGCCACGCGATGATCTGCCCCCGGGGTCCGGCACCGCTGGCGTTGCCGTTGCCGAGCAGTTCACGGCGCGCAATGCCCACGGGCAGGCCACGCTCATCCGCAAGCGCGCCGCCAGCGTCCACGAGGACAGTCTGGGCGGCCTGCATTTCGGTGGCGGCGCGGCCGACTTTGAACTGACAGACGGCTCGCCCGTGGTGCGGGTGGACGAATCCTCCTACCGCATCGTGCACACGGGCGAGGTGCTTCGGCGCGAGGAGGGCCAGCACGGGAGCACCTACCGCCCGGACCATCCAACACCAGCAAGCCCACTACCGCCTGCGCCTTCGCACACCTCTTCGACAGGCGGACGCTGAGCCATCTGCCTCACGCTTGAACTCTCCGCCGGAAACCAGCGGCGAAGATCAGCAGGCTGCCACCCGCGTGGCCCCGGCCTCGGCATCCTGCAGCGCGGAGTCGATCAACGCGTAGTGCTCCGGCACATTCAGCGCGGGCGCGTGGCCGCATCCGGGCACTTCCACCACCCGCGTCAGGCCGCGCAAACCGGGGCCTCGGGTCAGCATCTCGGCCGTGGTCTCGCGCAGCACCAGGTCCGACTGCTCGCCGCGCAGGCACAGCACGGGAATATCCAGCGCGTCGTAGTGGTCCCAGATCAGATAATCGTTCTCATGCTGCGTGAACTGCTGCACCATGGCCGGGTCGTAGTGCGGTGTCACACGGCCATCGGGCAGGCGGCGGGTGCTGCTCTCAGTCAGCAAGCGCCACTGCGCGTCGCTGAGCCAGCCATAGGGTTGGTACACCTGCCGGAAGAATGCCTCCAGCTCCCGCACCGTGTCGAATGCAGGCGGGTGGCCTGCGTAGGCCTTGATGCGTTCCAGCGCGGCATCGGCCAGGCGCGGGGCGTTGTCATTGAGCACCAGGCTCTGGATGCGGCATTTGAGCCGCGGCTGAAACAGGCCCGATGCGCACACCGTACCGATGGCCCCACCCATCGACGTGCCAACCCAATGGGCCTTGTCAACGGAAAGCTCGTCCAGCAGGTCGGCCGCAATGCGGGCATAAAACGAAAGGCAGTACTCGTCCTGTGGCGCACGCGCCCACTGGCTCAACCCCCGACCCAGCGTGTCGGGGCAGATCACGCGATAGCGCGATGCCAGATGGGCAGCGAGTGGGTCCATGTCCCGCCCGGTGCGCGCCAGGCCGTGCCAGGCGATCACCACCGGGGCATCGGATGCGCCCCATTCCATGTAATGGATTTCATAGCCAGCGCAGGTGGCGTAGCGTGAGGTGGGAGACATGATGGCGACCTTGTGGAACAGAAAAACGGAAAAGAGGAAAGGACCGGCGGCTTACTTCATGAGGCGGCCGTTGCTGCCGATGACCGTGACCTCGACATAGCGCGAACCGATGCGGTTGGTGGGCGAGTAGCCCAGCGTGACGCCGCCGAGGTCGAAGCTCTGCAGCGACTCCAGCGCCTTGACGACCTTGGCTCGGGTAGGCGCTGGGCCCGCCCGGCGCAGTGCCTCCACCAGCACCTTGGCGCCCAGAAACTGCTCGAAGCTGGTGTAGTTGATCTCGGCCTGGGGCGCGTATTTCTTGAGCAGCGCGTGGTACTCGCGCACCACCGGCAACTGGGGCCGGTAGGGGTAGGGAACCACCTGGCTGATGCCCAGTCCGTGCGCGTTTTTCAGGCCTGCCAGCCTGACCAGCTCGGTCGGGTCCACCACCGAGATGTTGTAGAGCTGCGCGCCGCCACCCTGCTCGCGGTAGCGCTGGATAAAGGCTGCCGCTGGCTTGTTCACGGCGATCATGATGACGGCGTGCACATCGGCCGCCTTGATCGCCTTGACGGCCTCATCGACCTTGTCGGTGTTGCGTTCGTACCCTGCAGCCACCACCAGCTGGAGGTTGCGCTTGGCGAGCGCGGCTTCCACGCCAGCAAGGCCCGCCTTGCCAAAACCGTCGTCCTGGTACATCACGGCCACGCGGTTCATGCCCAGGGTGGTGAGCTGCTGCACCATGTGTTCGGCCTCGTCGCCATAGCCCGCGCGCACATGGAAGATCCATGGGTTGAACGGGTTGCGCAGGGATTCGCCCCCCGTGTAAGGGGCCACCAGCGCGGCACCGCCCTCCTCCAGCACGCCGTCTGCCAGCAACTGGGTGATGTTGGCCGTGCCCGCAAAGCCGTACAGCGCCACCACCTCGGGTTTGGCCAGCAGCTCGCGGGTGAGCTTCACGGTGTCGGCCACCTTGTACGCGTCGTCCACCACCGCCTGGCGGATGGTGGCGCCGTGCACGCCACCCTGGGCATTCACCCAGTCAAAGTAGATCTTGCCGCCCAGCACCATCTGCGTGCCGGTGCTGGCCAGCACGCCGGACAGCGGGGCCACTTGCCCCACCACGATTTCGGCGGCTTGCAGCGAAGGTGCCGCGGCGCCCCCCCCGACCACCGCCAGTGCGGCCACCCAACGGCGGCCCCATGCCTTGACCTTGTCCATGTCGATAAATCCCTCGGTTGTGTGGCTTGCAGCCGCACCCGCGGGCAGCGCAGGGGCCGTAAGCCCGTGCGCATGCCAAGCAGGCAGAGAAAACGGCGTTTCGTGCAAAGCTCCCTGGACTCAATCGGGAATGACAATGGCGCCCGCCGTGATGGCGATGGCGTCGCCTGCAGCCGGTGTTTTGGCCGGTGGCGGCACATTGGCGGCTGTGATGGCGGGTGCGCTGCCCGGTGTGCCACCGCGTGGCACCGTGCGCACCACCTGGCTGCCCGGCAAGGCCTTGCCGCTGGCGAGGTGGTCGTACACCGCGTCGAGCGCGTGGTTCAGGTACACGTGCAGCGGCACATAGCGGGTGTCATAGCCCGGCAGCACCGCGGGCAGGCCGATAAACGTGTCGAAGTGCTGGGCGTTGGCCACCTCCACATAGCGGAGCTTGCTGGCCGCGCCTTCGATCTTCTTGTTGAGTGCGGCATAGGGGCGCGAGGTATGGCTCACCGGCAGCAGTGCGTCAGCACGCCCGTGCACGATGACGGCGGGCTTGCCGCGCAGGTTGCCGCTGCGGCGGGTTTCGTCCACACCGGCTTGCAGCTTCCTGGCCGCGGCATCGGTGCCGGTGACCAGGTTGCGCAGGCACAGGGCGCCCGCCAGATTCCAGTCAGCCACGCCAGCGGCCGACACAGAAAGAAAGTCGCGCGCGGGCCCGAGCTTGCCGAGGTTGTTGACCAGGTTGATACCGCCCGAAGGAGGCACGCCGTTGCCGGTCGCAAACAGGGCCGGCAACGCAGCAGCGGCGAGTGGGGTGACACCACCTGTGGGGGCGGTGGCTGCGTAGCTGAAGCCGCAAAGGTGGTCCTGCACGCTGGCGCGCGAGAGGCTGTTGGCAAAGGTCACGGCCACCGCGGGGGAAACCTCGAACGCGGCCATGGAAACATGCAGATCGTTCGACTCGGGCTCCCAGCCATAGGAACGCAGCTTTTGCAGCGCCTCCTCGGCTTGCGTGGCCGTAGTGCTGGCCGTGAGCAAACCCACCGCCCTGAGCGAGGCGCAGCGGTTGGGCGCGATGGGCAGTGCAGGTGCCGCAAACCCGGCCGCGAAGGCGGCTGCAAAGGGGCTCGTGCTGACCGATGGCGCAAGCGCCGCGCAGGCCTGGTAGAGATTGGCGTAGGTGGTGAAGTCCACCAGTGTCTTGCCCGTGACGGCCACATCGGCACTGCCGCGGCGCACCGTGACGCCGGGGTTGGCCGGCATCTCGATGGCAGGCTCGGACACGGCCACGCCGCTGATGAGGCCTTGCGTGTCCTGCTCGGCTGCCGCAATCGCGGCCCCCCCACCGTTGGAGATGCTGGAAGCGATCACGATGGTGTTGGCCGGGGTCAGCGTCTTGAGGCGCTGGCCCGCTGCGTCGGTGGCGCCGTAGCGCTGGTTGAGCACGTAGTAGCCAAATTCCACGGCCTGCAACGTGGTAGTGCCCCAGTCTTTCTCGGCGTTCTGGCCCGAGTGCGCATGCTTGAACGCAAAGCGGTTGGGCGTGGCGGTGTTGAAGGCACCCAGTTCGGAGGCCGTGAGGCCGGCGTTGAACGCCGCGTTCTTGCCCGCAACGCCCGCACTGGAGCGCGTGCCATCGATCAGCGGCACGGTGTCGTTCTGCAGGTCGTGCGGCGCGCCGCCCGTGCCCTTGTCGGAATACGCCACCGCACATCCCTTCTTGAGGCCCCACTCCCCCGTGGAGATGCCGCCATACACCCCGCGCGATCCCGAAGACGTGGCGGTGATCATGCAGGGCTTCTTGGGGTCAAAACTGGCGGGCACCTGCACCATGAGGGTGACGTTCTTGCGGCCTGTGCCATCGTCGGCGAACGCGATGTATTCAGTGCCCGGCACTTTGCCTTCACCCGTGGTGGCCTTGCCCTGCGCATCCACGTTGGGACCATAAAGCGTGCCGTAACCGCCAGCCGCCGTCATGTCGAGCATGGCGCGGTAGTTGGCGTGAATGGCGGCGCGGCGCAGCTCGGCCGCCGTGGGCTGGAGGGGGTCGGCAAACGCGGGCGGCGCGGAAGCGGCCAGGCCCGTGGCGCCCAGGCCCGCCGTGAGCAGGTCGTTGCTGGTGCCGTCGTACGTGGTCTCGCTGATGGCGCCCAGGTAGCTGGGCTTGGTGTTGGGGGCGGCGCTGTCGCCGTCACTGCCGCCGCAGGCAGCCAACACCGCAGCGGCCAACGCTGCGGGCATGAACGGACGAGAAAGGGGACGGGAACGCAGGTTCTTGATGCTCATCTTCATGTGCTTGTCTCCGGGAGTTTTTTCTTTGCGTCTTGTTGCACAGCTCACCCACACACCCTGGCCACGCCGGTCCCCCGGCGCGGCCCGGGCCATCACCCCGCCTTGCGCGCCGCTGCCGCGCGCAGGCGCCCCACCACACCGGTAGGGAAGTAGTAAACCGAAAGGACGAAGAGCACGCCCAGCCACAGCAGCCACCGGTCGGGCGACAGCAGTGCAGACAGCCAGGGCAGGCCGGCGGTGGCCTCGCTGCCCAGCCGCAGCAGATCCTGCAGGTAGCTTTGCGCCACCAGGAAGAGCACGGCCCCGATGGCCGAGCCATAGATGGTGCCCATGCCCCCGATCACCACGATGAGCAGGCAGTCCATCATGATTTCAAAGCTGAGCGAAGTGTCCGGCCCGTTGTAGCGCAGCCAGAGGGCGAGCATGGCGCCCGCCAGCGTGGCGAACAGGGCGGACAGCACGCTGGACGTGGTGCGGTACACCACGACGCGATAGCCGATGGCCTCGGCGCGGAATTCGTTCTCGCGGATGGCCTGCAGCACGCGGCCAAACGGCGAGTTGACGATGCGCAGCAGGGCCAGCACCAGCGCCACGGCAGCAACGAACAGCAGGTAGTAGCAGATCAGCCGGCCGTCGATGGTCACGCCCAGGAAGGGCTCTTCGAAGGGCTCGAAACTGGGCGAAAGCAACTCGGGCACCTTGAAGGTCAGGCCGTCTTCGCCGCCGGTGATGTCCGACAGCTGCGAGGCCAGCGTCTGGAACGCAGCGGCCACCGCCAGCGTGATCATGGCGAAGAAGATGGCGCGCACGCGCAGCGAGAACAGCCCCACAGCGAGCGACAGCAGCAGCGAGAGCACCAGCGCGCCCCCCAGGCCCACGCCCAGCGCCGTCCAGGTGGGGCCCAGGCGCGTGGTGGCCACCGCGATGCCGTACGCACCGATGCCAAAGAACATGGTGTGCGCAAAGCTCACGATGCCGGTGTAGCCCAGCAGCAGGTCAAAACTGGCGACCAGCACCACGAAGATCAGCACCTTGGCCGCCACCGACAGCGCCTTGACGCCGGGGAACAGGAACGGGGCAAACGCCAGGCCGAGGAAGATGGCCACCAGGATCACCGCCAGCACCTTGCTGCGCGGGTAGTCGTTGGAAAGAAGACGGTTCAACATGGTCTTGTTTCCTTCGCTTCAGCGATTAGCCACGGGGTACACCCCCTGCGGGCGCCACAGCAAGATGGCCACCATCAACGCGATGTTGGAGAACAGCGCCACCTTGGGCACCAGAAAGCCCGTGTAGTTGGCCATCAGCCCCACCAGCAGCGCGCCGATGAGCGCGCCACCCGTGGACCCGAGGCCGCCGATGATGATCACGATGAAGATCAGCACATTGACCTGTGCGCCCATCTGCGGGATCACGTTCTGCTGGTAAAGCCCCCACATCACACCGCCCAGACCCGCCAGGGCCGAGCCCACCACGAACACCCCCACGAACAGGCGGCGGATGCGGTAGCCCAGGCTCTCCACCATCTCGCGGTCCTGCACGCCTGCACGGATCAGCAGGCCGACCTTGGTGCGCGACAACGTCCAGGCCAGCAGGCCAAAGACCACCAGGCCCACGGCCACCGCGATCAGGCGGTATTTTTCGATGGCGGCGTCGCCCACCAGCAGCGAACCGCGCATGGCTTCGGGCAGCGGCAGCGGGATCTGCGCGGGGCCCCAGATGACCTTGATGAGTTCTTCTCCAATGATCATCCCGCCCATGGTGATGAGGATCTGCTTCAGGTGCTGGCCATATACGGGCCGCACGATGAAGCGCTCGAACGCCAAGCCCACGGCGCCAGCCACCGCCATCGCCACCAGCATGGCAGGGAGCACGGCCAGCAGGTTGCGCCACAGCTCGGCGCTTTGGGTGTAGTCGCCCATGGCACCCAGCACGCTGGTCGCCACGAAGGCGCCCAAGGCAATGAACACGCCGTGACCGAAATTCAGCACGTCCATCAGCCCGAAGACCAGCGTGAGGCCCGAGGCGATGATGAAGATGATCATGCCCATGGCCAGCCCCGCCACCGTGAGCGTGAGCCAGGTGCTGGGCGAGCCGACGAAGGGCAACACCAGCAGCGCCAACGCGGGTACCAACGCCAGGGGCTTCCAGTCGAAATCACGCACGGCGGTCATGCTGTCGCCCCCTGCACTATGTTTTTAATAGCTGCTTGCGCTTGACCATCAAGCGCTGCAGGCCAAAAAGGCTTGAAACTGAAAACGCAACTCATAGTGCCAACCCCAGCAGCGAGCGCTGCAGTGCTTCGTCCTCGGCCAGCGCGGCCATGCTGCCCGCGTGCACCACCTGGCCGTTGTCCATCACGGCCACGGTGTCGCCCAGGCGCTTGGCGAAGTTGATGTTCTGCTCGACCAGCAGGATGGTCACGCCGCTCTTCTTGAGCTGGTCGAACGCGTCGATCATGTTGTTGATGATCGCGGGCGCGAGGCCCTTGCTGGGCTCGTCCACGATGAGCAGGTCGCGCGGCTCGACGATGGCACGGCTCACGGCCACCATCTGCTTTTGCCCGCCGCTGAGCTTGCCGGCCGGATGGTTCCAGAACTTCTCCACAGCGGGGAAGAGCTTGAAGATCCACTGCAGCCGCGCCTCGTCCATCTGCGCGGCGTTGCTGGCGCTGCGGGCGGCCAGCAGCATGTTTTCCTTGACCGTGAGGTCGGCAAAGATGCCCATGTTCTCTGGAACGTAGGCGATGTTCAGGCTCGCGATGGCGGGGGTGTTCATCGCCGTGATGTCGCGGCCACCAAAGTGGATGGAGCCCTGGGACGCATGCCACAGGCCCATGATGGTGCGCAGTGTGGTGGTCTTGCCCGCGCCGTTGCGGCCCAGCAGCATGGTGAGCTGGCCCTTGGGCACGGCCAGATCGACGCCGTGCAGGATGTGGTACGCGCCGATGTGCGTGTGCACGCCCTGGAGTTCGAGCAGGTTGCCCGTGTTGTTGATGGTGGTCATGCTGCGGCCTCCTTGCTCACGCCCAGGTAGGCCTCTTGCACCACGGGTGATGCGATCACTTCGGCGGGCACGCCATCGGCCACCAGGGTGCCATTGGTCAGCACGATGATGCGGTCGGCCAGCTCGCGCACCACGTCCATCTTGTGCTCCACCAGCAGGATGATCTTGGTCTTGTCCTTCTTCAGCTCGCGGATCAGGTTCAGGATCACAGGGGCCTCGTCGTGGCTCATGCCGGCCGTGGGCTCGTCGAACATGTAGACCTGCGGCTCCAGCGCCATGAGCAGCGCCACTTCGAGTTTGCGCTGGTCGCCATGCGGCAGGCTGGCCACGGGCGTGTCGCGACGCTCGTACATGGCCACCGTCTGCAGGATGGATTCAGCACGCTCGGTCAGCGCACGGTGGTCGCTCCAGATGCTCCACAGGTTCAGGCCCCGGCGGTGTTTGCCCTCTTGCGTGGCCTGCACGGCCAGGCGCACGTTCTCCAGCACGCTGAGGTTGGGGAACAGGTTGGTGAGCTGGAACGCCCGGCCCAGGCCTGCATGCGTGCGGGCCGAAACGGACTGCCCGGTCAGGTCCTGCCCGCCCAGCGTGACGCTGCCGCTGGTGGCGCGCAACTGGCCCGAGATGAGGTTGAAGTACGTGGTCTTGCCTGCGCCGTTGGGGCCCACGATGGCGGTCAGCGTGCCAGGCTCAAAAGAGCAGGTCACGGCATTGACCGCCACGTGGCCGCCAAAGCGGATGGTCAAGTCCTTGGTGGCCAAGGTGCTCATGGGTGGTGGTTCACTTTCACGGTAGTCATCGTTGGTCGAGGGGGCGGCCGCCCCCTTTTTCACGTCAAGGGCAAGTTCCGATGACGTAGTAGTTGGGGCTGGTTTGTTTCAGCGTGTTGTTCACAAAGATGTTCCACAGCCCCATGCTCTGGTTGGAACCCAGCGCGAAGGTGTAGCCGCCATACACGTAGGCACGGCCTGCCATGGTGTGGGCGTAGTTGCTGGCCGTGGTGCAGGTGCCCGTGCCGCCGCCCGATGCGGCCAGCGTGGTGCCGGATGCAGCGGCGGACACGGCGCCCTCGGCACCGTTGGCATCGGCAGCACGCACCGTCCAGCTGTAGGTGGTGGATGCGGCCAGGCCGGTGTCGGTGAAGTTCGTGGCAGTCACGGGCAGCGCATTGGTCTTGTTGCCGTTGCGGTACACGTTGTAGCTGGCCGCGCCGCTCACGGCGTTCCAGCCAATTGCCATGCTGCTGGCCGTGGCGCCCGACGTGCTCACGCCCGTGGGGGCTGGCAGGTCCACCGGCGGGTTGGTGGTTCCACCGCTTCCCACGCGGTCCACCATGGCCTTGATGGCAGCCATCTGCGGGCCGGATTTCTTGGAATAGTTGGCGCTGTCATAGCCCCACCAGTCCCAGCAGCTGTTGGTGGCTGCCAGGCTGGTCTGCGGGTACAGCACCACGATGTTGTTGGAGTCGGCCCAGCGGTTGTAGCCCGTGTTGCGCACGTACTGCTGCTGCACGTCGCTGACGTTCTGCTTGCAGCCATGCAGCACCACATGCAGCTTGCAGGTGGCCGTGCCACCCGCCTGGCAGGCCTGGGGCACATAGGCCCAGCCCGTGGTGGCCATGCCGTGGTTGGAGATGAATTCGCTCTGGTTGAACTCGATGAAATTGCCGGTGGGCAGCGTGGCGTTGTTGCGTGCATTCAACGTGCCGTACAGGTGCTGCAGCATGGCGCCTGCCAGGTCGAAGTTGCAGTCGCTGATGTAGGGGGCACCCTTGGTGGAGCAGCCGTTGCCGTAGTCGTCCGTCACCATCGCGTGCTCTGATGCGATGTCCTTCTTGTAGACCACGTTGGCCGCTGGCACGAAGCTGTTGTAGTAGGTGCGCAGCGCATCCATCACGCCGGTCTTGACCACGCTGTCGAGCGTGCCCGAGAACAGGTAGACCTTGGAGTTCTGCAGGTTGGCCACGGGGTCGATCACGCCCTGGCCGGCCCAGGTGTTGGTGGTGTTCACCAGCGTGCTGGTGGGAATGCCCGCGGGGCTGGCCATGCAGCGCCCGGTGGCATTGACGACTGAGCCCTCGGCGCAATAGAACGGGCCGCCGGCCACCACACCCACGCCTTTGGCAAACGTGGCCGAGTACGCCACATGCAGCTGCACGGCCATGAAGCCGCCCGAGGACAGGCCGGAAACCGTGGTCTGCGTCTTGTCGATCTTGAGGGCGGGAAGGTTGACCGCTGCGTATGCGCCGCCCGAGGCGCACAGTGCCAAGGCAGCACCTGCTGCAGCCGCCCGGATGAAATTGAATGCCATGTTGTCTTGTCTCCAAATAATTTTGAGAAAGTCTGACCCAGCCCCCGTGTCAACCCGGAGGTTCATGTATCAATTCACTGGAAAAAAAGGGGCGGCCGCCCCTGCGGGATGAACCCCGAAGGAACAGGAGGGATCCTGTCCGTCGGGCCTCGCTAACGCATCGAAAAGACGGCCTATCGCTTGTTGCGAATCGGCACGTTCATTTCTTCCGGCTTGATCTCGCGCACCAGCTCGGGCACGCCCCAGGCAAAGGCCGGGTCCACCTTGATCTTGAAGTGGTACATGCTCTGCATGGCCTGGTGGTCTTCCTTGCGGAAGGTCATCTTGCCCTTGGGGGTGTCAAAGCTCATGCCCTCCATGGTCTTGATGAGCTTGTTGGTGTTGGTGTCGCCACCCGTTGCCTTCAGGGCCGTGACCAGCGCCATGGCGGAGCTGAAACCACCGGCGGTGAAGAAGTCCGGCGGTGCCTTGAACTCCTTGTAGTGCGCGGCCACCAGGGCTTCGTTCACGGGGTTCTTGGGGATGCCGAAGTAGTAGTACGTGGCGCCTTCCATGCCGGGGAAGTTCTTGTAGCTGGCCATGGCCGGCAGGATGTTGCCGCCGGTGGAGATCTCGATGCCATAGCGCTTCAAGTCCATGTCGGCGATCTTGAACGGATTGCCGGCACCGGCCCAGACGATCCAGATGATCTTGCGTCCGGGCTGGTCCTTGAGCTTGTCGATCAGGCGCTGGGCACCGGCGGTGAAGTCGGTGGTGGCGGCGGGCAGGTACTCCTCGTGCGCTACCTTGGCTTTCTTGACCGCATCCTTGAATGCCTTCACCCCGTCGCGGCCAAAGGCGTTGTCCTGTGCCAGCGTGGCAATGGTCGTGCCTTCCTTGTCCACCGCCACGGCGTTGGAGATGGCGTCCTGGCTGGAGTTGCGCCCGGTGCGGAAGATGTACTTGTTCCACTTGTCACCCGTGATCGAATCGGCCACGGCCGGCTCCACCAGCAGGATCTTCTTGTATTCCTCGGCCACCGGCAGCATGGCCAGCGCCACGCCCGATGCCGTGGGGCCGACGGCAATGTCCGCCTTGTCGTCGGAGTACGCGGTGGCCAGCAGGCTCTTGCCCAGGTCGGGCTTGCCCTGGTCGTCCTTCTCGATCACGACCAGCTTCTTGCCATTCACCGTCATGCTGCCGCCGGTGGCGTAGTTCAGGCCCATCATCAGTCCGGTCTGGGTCTGCTTGCCGTAGGCCTCCAGCGGGCCGGTCTTGCTGTAGATGTGGGCGATGCGGATCTCGCCGGAGGACTGGGCAAATGCGGGAGCGGAAATCGTGGCGGCGGTAACAGCAGCGGTGGCCAGGGCAACCAGGGTGCGACGATGCATGGCGGAGTCTCCTTGTAGTGATCCCTGAACATCGCACAGTCTGTGCCAGCCTGCAAGTCATTGATTTTCAACAGAGTGCTGCAAAAACCGGGCTGATTTTGTCTAATTTCAATACATTGAAATTGCCTGAATTTCAGACAATTGTTCAAAATCTAATCAGGGTTTTCCAGACGTCCATAGAGCGTGGCGCGCGAGATACCGAGCTGCCGGGCGGTCGCCAGCTTGTTGCCGCCGTGCACTTTCATCGCGGCGGCGATGGCACGGCGCTCCAGTTCTGCCACCTGTTCGGCCAAGGGGCGCAGGTAGCGCGACTCATCCTCCACCTCGACCACCACCGCGGTGGTGTCCTGCACCGGCGCCGCAGGCTCGACACCCGCTTCGCGCAGGATGCGCTCGAGCTGCGCTGCGTCGATGGCCTGGCCATCGCTGCGCATCACCGCCTGCTCCAGCACGTTGCGCAACTCGCGGATATTGCCGCGCCAGGGCTGCCCGGCAAGCAGGGCCATGGCCTCGGGCAGCAGCTCGGGCGGCGGGGTGCCGTTGCGCAGCGCGAGGTCGTCGCCCAGCGCCTCGACCAGCGCAGGAATGTCGCTGCGCCGCGCCCGCAGCGGCGGCACGCGCACGGGCAGCACGTGCAAGCGGTAGAACAGGTCTTCGCGGAACTTGCCCTCGCGCACCAGTGCCAGCAGATCTCGCGAAGTGGCCGCCAGGATGCGCACGTTGAAGGGCACGAGCTGGTTGCTGCCCAGCGGCTCGATCTCCCCCTCCTGCAGGGCGCGCAGCAGCTTGGCTTGCAGGCTTTGGGGCATGTCGCCGATTTCGTCAAGGAACAGGGTGCCGCCGTCGGCCAGCTTGAACTTGCCATCGCGTCCCTTGGCCGATGCGCCGGTGTAGGCGCCCGGGGCTACGCCGAAGAACTCGGCCTCGAGCAACGTGTCGGGCACGGCCGCGATGTTGACGCTGACAAACGGACCGCTTGCCCGGCTGGATGCTGCATGGATGGCGTGGGCCAGCAGTTCCTTGCCTGTACCCGTCTCGCCCAGCAGCAGCACCGGGCTGCTGGACTGCGCTGCACGGCGCGCCTGGCGCTTGACCTCGGCCGCGGCGGGGCTGGATCCAATGAAGCTGGCAAAGGTGTACTTGGACCGCCGCTCGCCATCGCCCGCCACCGCCAGGCTGCGGCGGCGCTGGCTGGCCAGTTCGCGCCGTGCGTCGTCCAGGTCACGCTGCAGCAACGCAAATTTGCTGATGAGTGGCTGCAGCGTGGTTTCGGGATGGTCGAAGAGCACGATGCCGATCGCGCCGATCACGCGGTCGGCATCATCCCGCAGCGGAATGCGGCTGACCACGAAAGTGCCCGCCTTGTTGGTGAGCAGGTCAATGAGCACGGGTTGGCCGGTTTCGAGCACGCGGCGCATCTGGGTGTTGGGAATGACCTCTTCCACCGTGCGGCCCACGAATTCGTCCACCGACGAGAAGCCCAGGTCGGGCAGGAAGCGCTGGTAGCCCTCGTTCACCCACACGATGCGACCGCTGCGGTCCACCAGGAACATGCCCTGGCTGACGCTGGAAAACAGCTGGAACATGGAGCGTGCCGCCAGTTCCAGAATGCCCTGGGCATCCAGCGGCAGAGCGGGGGCGTCGTCGTTGAGCAGGGGCATCCGCGGATGGTAGCGCGGCGGTCCGCAGGGATGGGCTTGCACAGCCGTCACGCGATCCAGAAGCTATTATTTTTATAGCTGCCTGCGCTTTATTGGCGGGCGCTACGGTCTGTTTCGCATCAAATTCCTGCGTGTGCAGCGGGCTGGGCCGCGCCTGCCGGACGCTGCGCACGCGTCATGCGCAGGACGACCATGGGCTGGATGGCCGCCAGCGCCTCGGCCTCGCGCACGGCCAGCGGCTGGTCCACCAGGATGCAGGGCTTGCCTGTGCGGCGGCAGTGGTCCTGCACGCGCCAGTACTCGTCGTGGCTGACGCAGCCGGTCTGGCAGATGACCAGATCCGCCGCGGCAAGGTTCGCGTCCAGAGCGCTGGCCGCCACGGCGTCCGCTTCGGTCCGCCCCGCCCCGCTGGCCGCAGCTGGCGGGTGGGGATCTGCCACTCCTCGGGGGCGCTCGGGCTCCACCGCATTGGGCTGCGGCACCTCCCCATTCCCCTGTGCGGCCAAGCGCCAGCGCAGGCATTCGCGCGACAGGCTGGCAATGCGCTCGGCCAGCACGCTGATGTGGCGGGCCATCGTCTTGCGGCGGGGGAGGCTGGGGTGCGTTTGGCTCAGCTGTGCCAACTGATCCTGCGCCAGGGCGAGCCGCGTGTCCCGCACGATCACCTGGGCGCGCAGCCGCAATACCTGGGCTTGCAGGGCCTCGATCTGCGCCGCCTGTGCGCTCACGATGGTGCTGCAGCGCTTTTGCGCATCGCCCAATTGACGGCACAGCGCCAGAAACTCCTGCGGAAGTGATTGCATGCGCCACCTTTGCAAATAAGAACGATTCGCATTTTATGGTAGGATTCGCGGCTTGTGAGAACGCAAGTCACCGTGGTGGGGAAGGCACCGGGGGCAGGAAGCCTCCGGTGCTTGGCTTGCAGGCAACCCGGTAAAAGCCCTGCCTGTGGGCGACCCCAAAAAAACAAAACCGCGCCCTTCAGCGCGGTTTCTTTTTGTGGGCCAGCACAGGCGTGCTGCTCGGCGGTCAGGCCTGGGCCAAGGCCAGCTTGCGCGCTGCCCAGCGCCGCAGCACGCGCGGCAGGATCAGCACCGCCAGAATGATCACGAGCAGCGTGATGGATCCGGGGCGCTCCAGGAAGATCGTCCACTTGCCTTCGCCAATCGACACGGCATTGCGCATCTGCGCCTCGGCCAGGGGGCCCAGGATCATGCCCACCACCACCGGTGCCGAAGGGAAGTCAAAGCGGCGCATGACCACGCCCAGCAGGCCGATGGCGTACAGCAGTACCAGGTCAAAGGCGCTCTGGCGCATGCCATAAACCCCCAGCGTCGAGAACACCAGGATGCCCGCGTACAGGTACGACTTCGGAATGTTCAGCAGCTTCACCCACAAGCCAACCAAAGGCAGGTTCAGGATGAGCAGCATCACGTTGCCGATGTACATCGACGCGATCAGCGCCCACACCAGCGCGCCGTTGGTGTCGAACAGCTGCGGGCCGGGGTTGATGCCGTAGTTCTGGAACGCGCCCAGCAGGATGGCCGTGGTGTTGGACGTGGGAATGCCCAGGGTGAGCAGCGGAATCAGCGTGGCCGTGATGGCCGCGTTGTTGGCCGCCTCAGGGCCCGCCACGCCTTCGATGGCGCCGGTGGTACCAAACTCCTCGGGGTTCTTGCTGAGCTTCTTCTCGGCCGCATAGCTCAGGAAGGTCGGAATTTCGGAGCCGCCCGCCGGCACGGTGCCAAACGGAAAACCGATGAACGTGGCGCGGATCCAGGCGGGCCAGGAGCGCTTCCATTCTTCCTTGGTCATGTGCGTGCTTGTCAGGCGGTTCTGCGTCTCGTCCACGCGGCCTTCGTACATCACGTTGTACAGCGCCTCGCCCACCGCAAACAGGCCTACGGCGATCAGCACGACTTCAATGCCGTCCATGAGCTCGGGCACCCCACCGGTATAGCGTGCCTGGCCCGTGATCTGGTCGATGCCGATGAGGCCCATGGCGAGCCCCACGAACAGCGCCACCATGCCGCGCAGCGTGCTCTTGCCCAGCACCGCGCTCACCGTGGTGAACGCCAGCACCATCAACAGGAAGTACTCGGGCGGTCCCAGGCGCACGGCATATTCGGCCACCAGGGGCGCAAAGAAGGTGACCAGCACCGTTGCGATGGTGCCCGCCACGAACGAACCAATGGCCGCCGTGGCCAGCGCCGCACCGGCACGGCCGCTCTTGGCCATCTTGTTGCCTTCCATGGCCGTGACCATGGAGCCGGCTTCACCCGGGGTGTTGAGCAGAATGGAGGTGGTGGAGCCCCCGTACATGGCGCCGTAGTAAATCCCGGCGAAGAAGATCATCGAGGCCGTGGCCTCGACCTTGACGGTGATGGGCAGCAGCATGGCCACGGCCACCGCCGGCCCGATGCCCGGCAGCACGCCGACCGCCGTGCCGATCATGCAGCCCACAAAGGCCCACATGAGGTTGATGGGTGTCGCCGCGGTGGCGAATCCCTGCATCAAAAGGTTCAACGTTTCCATAGCGTGCAGGCCTTACAGCCACCCCGTGTTGGTCAGGCCAGGCAGGTTGATGGCCAGCATTTTGGTAAACATCCAGAAAACCGGAGCAGACAGTGCGATGCCGATGGCGGTGTCCTTGATCCAGGCTTGCAGACGCAGGTCCAGCTCGCCTTCAGAGCTGCGAAAGCCCCGCACCGCGAGCACGAAGCACAGCGTGCAGCTGAGAATGAAGCCCAGGGTGGTGATGAGCGCGGCATTGAGCAGCAACCCGGCAGAAACCCAGACAAAACCCTTCCAGTGGGCACGCGGATCGCCCGAGCCTTCTTCGAGGTCGCGAAAACCACCGGTCAGCGCCTGCACCACGCACAGCACGCCACACACCAGCACGGCAACGCTGACCACCCAAGGAAAGAAGTTGGGACCGACGCCGCCATAGCCCGCTTCGGAGCTGACCGAGCTGGCGCCCCACGCGAGCAACAGCGAAAGAGCGACCAAGCCCAGGCCCACCAGGGTCTGCAGCGGCTTGGAGCGCGATGAATGTTGTTGTGTCATTTTTTTATCCCCGCACGCACCACCCATGCACACCCGCGCCAACGTGGTCCGCCCGAGAGGCGGTGCCACGGCGGCAGCGGTGTGCGGCGGCGTCAGATCATGCCGGACTTGGCCATCGTGGCCCGCATGCTGGCGAACTCTGCGTCCACGAAGTTGGCAAACTCGTCGCCTGCCATCCAGGCGGGGGTCCAGCCGTTCTTCTCCATGGCGTCCTGCCAGGCCTTGTGCTTGAAGGTCTTGGCCAGCGCGTCGATCAGGGCCTTGCGCTGCTCGGCCGTGATGCCGGGGGCGCCATACACACCGCGCCAGTTGCCGATTTCCACATTGATGCCCTGCTCCTTGAGCGTGGCCACGTTCACACCCTTCAGGCGCGAACCCGAGGTGACCCCCACCGGGCGCATCTTGCCGGCCGTGATGTACTCGGCAAACTCGCTGTAGCCGCTGCCGCCCACGGTGACATTGCCACCCAGGATGGCTGCAGTGGCCTCGCCACCCCCTCGGAAAGCCACGTAGTTGATCTTGGCAGGGTCCACACCCACTTCGCGCGCAATCATGGCCGCCGCGATGTGCTCGGTAGAGCCGCGCGAACCACCGCCCCACTTCACGCTGCCGGGGTCTTTCTTGAGCTGGTCTACCACGTCCTTCATGGACTTGAACGGCGAATTGGCGGGCAGCACGAACACGTTGTATTCGCTTGTCAGGCGCGCCAGCGGCGTGACCTTGTCCAGGCCCACCGGGGGCTTGCCGGTGATGATGCCGCCCAGCATCACGGCGCCCATCACCATCAGTGCGTTCGGGTCGCCCTTGCTGGCATTGACGAACTGCGCCAGGCCGATTGCGCCGGCTGCGCCGCCCTTGTTGTCATAAGACACCGCCGATGCCACGCCGGCATCCTGCATCGCCTTGCCCAACGCACGGCCCGTGGTGTCCCACCCGCCGCCAGGGTTGGCCGGAATCATCATCTTGAGGGCCGGAGCGCTCTGGGCGGACACAGGCAGCGCGCCTGCGGCTGCCATGGCAGCCAGTGTTTTAAGGAAGGTATCGCGACGCATGGTGTCTCCTTGTAAGGTTTGCGAACCGCTCGATGATGCGCGCGCTGCCTGTCAAACGGCTGTCCTCGGACCTAGGGAAAACCCCTTGTGGCACTGCGCACCTTCGGCCCACGGAGAGCGCATCCTGCGGCCTGGCAGTGCCAGTTCCACGGGCGCATCGGACTCGGGCGCGCCGATTTCGTCGACTCGCTGGCGAACGGAGCGCAGGGCGCCAGCCGCTGCCTGCGCCGGTTCTGCGCGGAACCCGCAGGTGCGCAGGCAGGCCACGGGAGTGATATGTTCCCAAGCATGCAATTGCTTCTTGTTGAAGACGACCCGACCATGCAGGCCACGCTGCACCGCGCCTTGACGCGGCGTGGCATGGAAGTCACCGCCGTGGGAGACGGCCGCGCGGCCCTGGGCCAATGGGCGGCCCGGCAGCCCGATGCCGTTATCCTCGACCTCACCTTGCCCGGGCTGGACGGCCTGCAAGTGCTGCAGCAGGCACGCACGCGCGGCCTGCGCACGCCGGTGCTCATCCTGACTGCGCGCGGCACCGTGGGTGACCGCGTGATGGGCCTGAACGCGGGCGCGGACGACTACCTGCCCAAACCCTTTGATCTGGACGAGCTGGAAGCCCGCCTGCGGGCGCTGGTGCGCCGCAGCGCCGAACCCTCCCCCGGCACGCCGATGGCTCCCAGCATCGTACAGATCGGCGCCATCCGCTACGACAAGGACAGTGGCGCGCTTTACTTGAACGGCGAAGTCATGGAGCTGACCCCACGCGAACTGGCTCTGATGCACGCCCTGCTCGCCCAGCCAGGCCATGCGGTGACCAAGGAGCGGCTGTATGAGCTGGTGTTCCCGGGCCAGCTGGACGTGCAATACGAAGCCATCGAGGTGGTGGTTTACCGCCTGCGCAAGAAGCTGTCGGGCACGGGCCTCACGCTGATGACCTTGCGCGGACTGGGCTATCTGCTGCGGGCAGACACATGAACGCCGCAGTGGGCATGCAGCGCCATCCATCCCTGCGCCGGAGGCTGCTGCTGGGCATCCTGCTGCCGGTGGTGCTGTTCATCGGCTTCAACACCTACAGCCTCTACCAGCAGACCCTGGCCTCACTCAACACGGCCTATGACCGCACGCTGCTGGCATCGGCCAAGAGCATCAGCGAACAGCTCGACGTGCGGGGCTACGATGATGCAGCGCAGTTGCGCGCCACAGTGCCCTACTCCGCACTGGAGGCCTTTGAGGCAGACAACCAGAGCCAGATGTTCTACCGCGTATCCACCTTGCAGGGCGACCTGGTGTCAGGGTTTGCCGAGCTGCCTGTGTGGCGTGGACAGATACCAGATCGCCCGCCCTACGCGGCCCTGGTGGATTTCTACGACGAACGCTTTCGGGACCGCGATGTACGCGTTGCGGTGCTGCTGCAGCCCGTGGCGAGCTCGGAAGGCCGCACCATGGCTGTGATCCAGGTGGCAGAAACCCTGGAAGTGCGCGAAACCCTGGCCCTGCAGATCCTGCGCAACACCCTGCTGCGCCAGGCTGTCCTGATCGCCGTGATTGGCTTGACCGTCGTGCTGGTGGTGCAGCGGGCTATCCATCCCGTGCGGCAATTGAGCCTGCAGTTGCAGGGGCGCCGCGAAGGAGACCTGAGCCCCATCGCCGCCCCATCCACCCCGCGCGAGCTGCAGCCGCTCATCGATGCCACCAACGAGGTCATGCAGCGCCTGCGTCATCTGCTGCGGCACCAAAAGCGCTTTGTGCGCGATGCCTCGCATCAGTTGCGCACGCCGTTGGCGGTGCTCAAGACCCAGGTGCAATCCGCCCTGCGTGGCGATGTGGAGCCTCAGCAGGCCCTGCACGAAATCAGCGATACCGTGGACCGCGCAACCCAGCTGGCCAACCAGATGCTGGCGCTGGCCAAGGTGGAGCAGCTGCGCCAGCAAAGCACCCCGCCCGCCGCGCGGCTGGATGACATCCTGCGCGCCGTGGCGCTGGAGATATCGCCCTTGATCGCACAGCGTGACCTGGACTTCGGCATCCACACCGAGCCCGCGCGGGTGCTGGCCCACGAGTGGATGCTGCGCGAGCTCAGCCGCAACCTGCTGCACAACGCCGTGCGCCATGCGCCAGAAGGCAGCGAACTCACCGTGGACCTGCGCACCGACAGCCGCCATCTGGCACTCACCATCAGCGACCACGGGCCGGGCATTGACGACGAGCTCGCCACACGCCTGTTCCAACCCTTCTCGGCCGGCGACGTGCGCACAGGCAGCGGCCTGGGCCTGGCCATCTGCCACGAGATCGTGCAGGCCCTCGGGGGCACCATCGCACTGACCAACCGAATGGCAGGCGGCCGCGTCGTTGGGCTGGACGCCGTGGTCCGCCTCCCCCTGGCCGCGCCCTCGGCTGACAGCGCGGCGCCGGACCACGCGGCACAATCGCCCGCATGAAAAACCTCCCGCTGGAGACCATGCGCCTGGACAAGTGGCTGTGGTGCGCCCGCTTTTACAAAACGCGCAGCCTGGCTGCCGAAGAGATCGCCAAAGGCCGGGTCACCGTCAACGACCAGCCCGCCAAGCCAGCACGCGACCTGCGCTGCGGCGACACCGTGGCGCTGCGCCAGGGCGTGGTGCCACGTACTGTACTGGTCAAGGGTTTGAGCGGCGCACGCGGGCCGGCCCCGGTCGCGCAGCAGCTGTACGAGGAAACCCCCGAGAGCATCGCCGCGCGCGAGAAAGCCGCCGAACTGCGCCGCTTGGCCCCCGAACCTGCCGCGAGCCTGCAGGAAGGCCGTCCCACCAAACGCGATCGGCGAGAGATCGACAAGGTCCAGCAGCGGGGGAACGACTGGGGCAGCCGATGGAGCGCATCCATTGATGAGTAAAGCCCGCTGAAGCTTGCCATGCTATGGCGCTGCTCGGGCCTAGATTGATGGAGCTAAAAACGTGAGCTTGCGATGAACTTTCCAAAGCATTGCGCGGCACATCGGAAAGCTCAGCGTGAATGAATCCTGGGCGATGGAGCCGACTTAGTACGAACCTGCCCAAGATCTGCTCAAGACCTGTAGAGAAGCAAAAAACCCCAAGTGAATGGATCACTTGGGGTTCTGGCTTGGCGGAAACGGAGGGATTCGAACCCTCGATGAGGCTCTACACCCCATACTCCCTTAGCAGGGGAGCACCTTCGGCCACTCGGTCACGTTTCCAATCCCGCCATTATGCCTTATTTCAGGGGCACTTTTGACGTACCGGGCGGCCTGAGCGACGCCCAGGTCCTGGACAAAGCTAAGGCGGGTTTGCGCCGCGGACCAAGGCAGCGGGATCGGACCAGCCCAGGGTAGGCCCACTGCGCACCACGAATCCGCGCCCCACCTTGATGTGGATCCGATGGCCTCGGGTAGTGCAAGCTGCAAGTTGATCCAGCAATTCGGCCAACTGCGCGGCGGCTGGTGTCGTCTGGTGGTGCTGGCGCAACCACCATCGCAGCACGTTGGCCTGCCGGGCACGGCTGAGCTGTTGCACGGCTTGGATTCGCGGCGGCACACCCACCTGGGCCAGGTCTGCCTCGGCGATCTCATGTAGTAGCTCTGCGGCCTGCGCCGCATTCGATGCTGAGCGCGCAAAGGTGTCGCGAAATGCCGGAAACACGGCGTTCAACGCAGGAAGCAACTGCGCGCGGATGCGATTGCGGGTGTAGCGAAGGTCGGCGTTGGTGGGGTCTTCAATCCAGGCGATGCCCTGTGCGAGCAGCCAGCGCCGCACGTCAGCGCCCGCCACCTGCAGCAGCGGGCGGTACCACGTCAGCCCGGCGCGCCGCCAGCGGGCGGGCATGGCGGCCAATCCGGCCACACCCGCGCCGCGCGACAAAGCCAGCAGCAGTGTTTCTGCCTGGTCGTCGGCATGCTGCGCCAATGCTACTGATTTGATAGCTGGTTGCGCTTGACTGCCCTGCGCTACAGCATCAAAAGCCTCATATCTCGCCTGCCGCGCCGCGTCTTCGGGGCTTTGACCGCGTGCGTTGCGCGCATCCACGTGCTGCAGGATCAGCGGGACGCCCAGCTGATGGCACAGGTCGGCGCACTGAAGAGCAAAACCGTCGGCCGCAGCCTGCAGGCAATGGTGCACATGGATGGCTTGCACCTGCCCCGGCCAACGCCGCGCACAGGCCACCAGCAAGGCCGTGGAGTCCGCTCCTCCGCTGAGCCCCACGGCCAGCGGAAGCGCGGGCGCAAAGGCCTGGATGGCGGCCTCGAACGACTGGGTCACGCTGCGCCCTCCCCCGCATCGGCGCGGTGAAGAAACAAGCAGGGGCCCACCAGGGCGCGGGGACGACAGCACATGGGGGCGGATTATCGCGGCCGCCGCCGAGCGCCCCGTGCTTGGTGCGGGGGCGACTCAGCGGCCAGGTGCAGCCAGGCGCGGCGCGGGATGCGCCGTGTCGGTCGACAGGCGGAAGGTGCCCACCACCTCGGACAGCCGCACCGACTGGTCCTTGAGGCTTTGTGCCGCAGCGGCGCTCTGTTCCACCAGGGCTGCGTTCTGCTGGGTCATCTGGTCCAGTTGCGCGACGGCCTGACCCACCTCGCCAATGCTGGTGCTCTGCTCGTTGGTGGATGCAGTGATCTCGGCCATGATGTCCGTGACGCGCTGCACGGACGTGACGATGTCGGTCATGGTGGTACCGGCGTCGTGCACCAGGCGCGAGCCGTTCTCGACCTGCTCGACCGAGGTGTTGATCAGCGTCTTGATCTCGCGCGCCGCCTCCGCACTGCGCTGCGCCAGGCTGCGCACCTCGCCCGCCACCACGGCGAAGCCCCGCCCCTGCTCGCCGGCCCGCGCGGCCTCCACCGCCGCGTTCAGCGCCAGGATGTTGGTCTGGAAGGCGATGCCGTCAATCACGCCGATGATGTCGTTGATCTTGCGCGAGGCCGCGTTGATCTGCTCCATGGTGGTCACCACATTGCCCACCACGGTGCCACCGTGCTGCGCCACGCTGGAAGCCTGGGCCACCAGCTGGTTGGCCTGGCGCGCCGCGTCGGCGTTGTGCCGCACTGTCTCTGTGAGCTGCTGCATGGACGCCGAGGTCTGCTGCAGGCTGGAGGCCGTGAGCTCGGTGCGCCCGCTCAGGTCCTGGTTGCCGGTGGCGATCTCCTCGGCCGCCACGCGCACCGAGCTGCTGGCATCGCGGATCTGGGCCAGCACGCCCGAGAGCTTGCCCGCGAAGTTGTTGAAGCTCGAGGCGATCTGCGCCAACTCGTCCTCGCCGTGGGTTTCGATGCGGCGCGAGAGGTCGCCGTCACCCTCGCCCACTTCGTGCATCGCATCACGCACCTGGGTGAGGCGGCGCAGGCGCTGCGTCAGCACAGCCGCCAGCAGGGCCACGGCGATGGCCAGCACCACGATGCTGGACAGCACCGAGGTGGTCAGCATCGCGCGGATGGGCGCGAGCGCCTCGCTTTCGTCCAGCGCCACCACCAGCATCCAGCTGGTGCCGGCGATCGGCACCACCGTGAGCAGCCGCTGGCGGCCGCCAATTTCCACACCCAGCAGTTCCTTGGCCTTGGTTGCAGCCTGCAGTTTTTCCGACGTGAGGCCGGGCGCCAGATCGGTCAGCGGCTTGAGGGTGAGCGCGGCATCGGGATGGGCGATGATCTTGCCGTCGCTGGATGCCATGAAGCCGAAGCTCTGCGGCGTGGGCCGCACCGACGCGACGGTGGCCACCACGGACTCCATCGACACATCGCCCGCAGCAACCCCCTTGAGCGCCGCCCCGGTGCCCACTGGCGAAGCAAAGGTGACGACGAGCTTGCCGTCCGAGGCCGAAATGTAGGGCGGCGTGATGACCGGCGCGCCCGCAGCGGCCGCCTGCTTGTACCAGGGCCGGGCGGTGGGGTCGTAGTCAGGCGGCAGGTTGCGCGTTTCGGAAAAGATGTACTTCTTGTCGGCAAAGCCAAAGTACACCGTGGAGAACTTGCCGGCATCGCGCAGCATTGCGAGGGTCTTGGCGGGCTCGGGCTCCTCGAACGCGGCAACGGAGGCCGCAACGATCATGGCCTTGCCGCGGCCCCATTCCTCGATGGTCTCCCCATGGCTCTTGGCAGTGGCCTGGCTCTCCTCGATGAGGCTCTCGCGGGCCTGAGTTCGTGCCACCAGGAAGTTGGCCATGGTAAGCACCAGCAGCGCCAGCACGAGGCAGGCAGCGGACAGCGCAAGAATCTGACCTTTGAGCGTTTTGAGCAGCGACATGAGGCCCTCCTGTATCCCCCCTCAGAGGAGGGCAAAAAACATGCTACATCTGGTTGCAACCGTAGCGCTAGCGGGCAAGCCCGATCCACCGCATGGGCGTTGACACCAAACGACAGACGGCTCCGAAGAGCCGTCTTTCAATACTGTTGTGGCAGACCCAGCATCGGAGCGGGATCAGCCCCAAGCGCGCACCGCCAGCAGGTCAGCGGCTGTCCGCCTTGGTGTCGCTGAACCGGCCGTAGCTTTGCAGGCGCTCGTAGCGGCGCTCCAGCAGGTCCTTGACCTTGAGGTCGGCCACCTGGCGGAAGGCATCGCCCAGCGCGCGCTTGAGGAACGCGGCCATCTGCTTGTGGTCGCGGTGCCCGCCGCCCACGGGTTCGTTCACGATCTTGTCCACCAGACCCAGGGCCTTGAGGCGGTGCGCCGTGATGCCGAGCGCATCGGCCGCTTCCTGGGCCTTGTCGCTGGTCTTCCACAGGATGGACGCGCAACCCTCGGGGCTGATCACGGAGTAGATGGCGTACTGCAGCATGATCACCTGATCGGCCACGCTGATGGCCAGCGCGCCGCCGGAGCCACCTTCGCCGATGATGGTGGTGATGATGGGCACCTCGAGCTGCGCCATCTCGAAGATGTTGCGGCCGATGGCTTCGGACTGGCCACGCTCCTCGGCGTCGATGCCGGGGTAGGCGCCGGGCGTGTCCACAAAGGTGAACACCGGCAGCTTGAACTTCTCGGCCGTCTTCATCAGGCGCAGGGCTTTGTGGTAGCCCTCGGGCTTGCTCATGCCGAAGTTGCGCATGGCGCGCTCTTTGGTGTCACGGCCCTTCTGGTGGCCGATGACCATGCAGGCGTGGCCGTTGAAGCGTGCCAGCCCGCCCACAATGGACAGGTCGTCCGCGTAGTGGCGATCGCCGTGCAATTCGACAAAGTCGGTGAAGATGTCGCGCACATAGTCGAGCGTGTAGGGGCGCTCGGGGTGGCGGGCAATCTTGGTGATCTGCCAGGGTGTCAGCTCGCTGTAGATGTCCTTGGTGAGCTGCTGGCTCTTTTTGCTGAGCTGGTCGATTTCTTCCGAGATATCGACTGCGCTCTCGGTCTGCACGTAGCGCAGTTCTTCAATTTTGGACTCCAGCTCTGCGATGGGCTGCTCGAAATCCAGAAAGGTTTTTTTCGCCAACGTTGTTCTCCTTAGGGCTCACGCCGGGTCCGGCCGCCACGAATGGCACGCACTGTAACCGACATGTAACGTAACGGGTTTTGTGAAGCGCGCGAGGCGGCCTCAGTAGGCCACGGGCAAGGGGTCCAGCGACCGCCAAATATACCAAGTCGCCACACTGCACCAGGGCTTCCAGGCCTCGGCGACTTCGCGGGCATCGCTGCGGCTGACCGGGTCGCCCGAGAAGTAGTTGTGGCTGATGCCGGCGATCAACCCTGGGTCGTCCAGGGGCAATACATTGGGGCGCATCAGGTAGAAGATGAGGAACATCTCGGCGGTCCAGCGGCCAATGCCGCGGATGGCGACGAGCTCGGCAATGATGGCCTCGTCATCCATCGCCGCCCAGTCCTTGACGTGGAGCTTGCCGCTTTCAAAATGCATGGCCAAGTCCACGAGGTAGTCCACCTTGCGCGCAGACAATCCCGCGGCCCGCATGTCGTCGATCTTGAGCTTGAGCACGCTGGCGGGCTTCATGCTGCGGGGCAGTGCGGCAAAGCGCTCCCACACGGCCTGCGCCGACGCCACCGAGACTTGCTGGCCCACAATGGAACGCGCGAGCGTCACAAACGCATCGCCGCGTGTTTGCAGCGCGGCGTCACCGAACTGCGGGATCAGGCGCTTCATGACCCGATCCTTCTTCACCAGGTGCTTGCACGCCTCCGACCAGTAGTCAGGCGTGGCCACTACCAGGGCAGGATTGGCGGCGACATCCGCTATTTTTTTAGTAGCTGCCACCGCTTACCCCATCTGCGCCAGAGGCAAATTTCACAAAAGAAGGGATCACTGCGCGGCTTCCCAGGTTGTGCCGGTGGCGGAGTCCTTGAGCACGATGCCCTGGGCGAGCAGCTCCTGGCGAATGCGGTCAGCCTCGGCAAAGTCCTTGGCCGCCTTGGCGGCGGCCCGGGCGGCAATCTGCGCCTGGATGGCGGATTCGTCCAGCGCCGCGCCCGCCTGCAGGAAGGCTCGCGGGTCACCCTGCAAAACACCGAGGCAGCCTCCCAGCGCCTTGAGCAACCCTGCCAGCTCGGCCGAGCGGGTCTTGTTGACCTCGCCTGCCAGGTCGAACAGCACAGCCACGGCCTCGGGCGTACCGAAGTCTTCGTCCATGGCGGCCTTGAAACGGGCGGCATAGGGGCCGGTCCAGTCGATGGACGGCACCTGCGCCGGGGCCACCAGGCTCAGCGCCGTGTACAGGCGCTTCAAAGCTTGGCGCGCATCGTCCAGATGGGCGTCGCTGTAGTTCAGCGCGCTGCGGTAGTGGGCGCGCACCATGAAGAAGCGCAGCGTCTCCGCGTCGTAGCTCTTGAGCACGTCGCGGATGGTGAAGAAGTTGCCCAGGCTCTTGGACATCTTCTCGTTGTCCACGCGCACGAAGCCGTTGTGCACCCAGAACCTGGCCAGCGGCTTGCCCGTGGCGCCTTCGCTCTGGGCGATCTCGTTCTCGTGGTGGGGGAACTGCAGGTCCGCGCCGCCGCCGTGGATGTCAAAGGTCTCGCCCAGCGTGGCGCAGCTCATGGCCGAGCATTCGATGTGCCAGCCGGGGCGGCCCGCGCCAAAAGCGCTGTCCCACTTGGCCTCGGGGGGCTCCTCGGCCTTGGCGGATTTCCACAGCACAAAGTCGAGCGGGTCTTCCTTGCCGTCCAGCACGGCCACCCGCTCGCCGGCGCGCAGCTCATCGAGCGACTTGCCCGAGAGCTTGCCGTAGCCGTCGAACTTGCGCACGGAATAGTTCACGTCGCCGTTGCTCGCCCGGTAGGCCAGGCCCTTGCCTTCCAGCTGTGTGATGAGTGAGAGCATCTGGGGCACGTATTCGGTGGCGCGGGGCTCGACCGACGGCGGCTCGATGCCCAGCAGGCCGATGTCCTGGTGCATGGCGGCGATCATCTCGTCGGTGAGCTGGCGGATGGTGATGCCCCGCTCCAGCGCGCGCTTGATGATCTTGTCGTCGATGTCGGTGATGTTGCGCACGTAGGTGACCTTCAAGCCGCTGGCCCTGAGCCAGCGCTGCACCACGTCAAACGCCATCATCATGCGGGCGTGGCCGATGTGGCAAAGGTCGTAGATGGTCATGCCGCACACATACATGCGCACATGGCCGGGTTCGAGCGGGGAAAAGTCCTCCAATGCACGCGAAAGCGTGTTGTAGATGCGCAAGCTCATGGGATTTCAGTTACGGGAGACGGGATGGGGGTGGGCGAAATGGGCCCCGGCAGCACAGGGGCGGCAGCCCCTTTGGCGGGGGCCGGCCCGGCGAGGGCGTCCAGCGAAATCACCAGCGGCAACAGCGTACCGTCATGACAACCCCCTCAGCTACAATCCGCCGCAGTATAAGCCCCCGCCCGGGCCTGACGCTGCCCAACTCCCCTCACCTCTCCATGAAGCAAGTCCGCCGCACACTTCCACGCCTCCTGCGCCTGATGGCACTGACCGCGCTCATGAGCGCCGGCGTGGCCCATGCCAACGACTATGCGGAGATCGCGCAACTGATCAAGGCAGGCAAGCCAGCCGACGCGCTGGCCAAGGCAGACCAGCGCCTTGCGGCCAACCCGCGCGACCCGCAGTTGCGCTTCCTGCGCGGCGTGGCGCAGGCGGATTCCGGCAAGCCGGCCGACGCGATTGCCACGTTCACCAAGCTCACGGAGGAGTATCCGGAGCTGCCCGAGCCCTACAACAACCTGGCCGTGCTGTACGCCAACCAGAACCAGCTGGACAAGGCCCGCACCGCGCTCGAGATGGCGATCCGCACCAACCCGAGCTACGCGACGGCCCATGAGAACCTGGGCGACATCTATGCCAAGCTGGCCAGCCAGGCCTACAACAAGGCGCTGCAGCTGGACGCCACCAGCGCCAATTCGGTCAAGCCCAAGCTCGCGCTGATCCGCGAGCTGTTTTCCGCGGACTTGACGGGCAAGGGCGTGCGCCCCGCCGCTGCCACGGCGCCAGCCGCCGCCACGCCGGCCGTGGTGGCAACGCAGCGGCCCGCGCCGCCTGCGCCCGCTCCTGCTGCGGCACCCGCCGCGCCGGTACCCGCTCCCGCAGCGGCTCCCGCCCCAGCCCCCACACCGGCACCTGCAGCCGCGCACGCCACTGCTCCTGCCCCTGCAGCGGCATCCGCTCCCGCAGCTCCTGCGCCCGCCGCCGCCAGCGATGCGGCAGCCACTCAGGCCGTCACGTCCGCCGTGCAAGCCTGGGCGGCCGCGTGGGCGGCCAAGGACATGAAGGGGTATCTCGGCGCCTACGACAAGTCGTTCGACCCGCCCGGCAGCCAATCCCGAGCCGAGTGGGAAAAAGAGCGCGAAGCCCGCATCGTGGGCAAATCCAAGATCAGCGTGCGCCTGTCGGACATGACGGTATCGGTCAAGGGCGACAAGGCCACGGCGCGGTTTCGCCAGGCCTACAGTGCGGATGCGCTCAACGTTTCCAGCCGCAAGACGCTGGACTTGGTGAACAACAACGGCCGCTGGGCCATCGTGCGCGAATCCACGGGCGGTTGAGCGTGAAGCCTCAGGCGGTGCCTGCGCCTGCTGCGCGGGCTTTTTTTTTGCCAGTGCGGTCTCTTCCCTGAGCCGCTGACGACTGCATGGTGCTCCACCCGTTTGCCCATGGCCGCAAGGCGGCGACCAGCGCCGTACTGCTGGCTGCGCTCGCGCAGGCTGCGGCCCCGGCCTACTCGCAATCTCACAAAGCCCGGCGCACGGCACAATCCACACCCGCGCCCAAGGTGTCTGCGGCTCCCAAGCCGCCGGACCTGCGCGATGGCCAGGCCGAGGCCCGGCTGATGGAGGTCTATCGCCTCGCCGCCCGCGGCCAGGGCCGCGAAGCCCTGGCGCAGGCGGAGAGTCTGGCGCGCGACTATCCCAATTTCCAGCTGGCCCAGCTCGCGGTGGGCGATCTGCTGATGGCCCGCACCCGCCCCCTCCGCCGTTTTGGCGACGTGCCCGAGCCCGATACGGCCCGCAGCATCCAGGTCGCGTCCGTGCTGGACGAGCTGCGCAACGAGTCGCGCCAGCGCGTGGATGCGCTGCGCAGCCGCCCGCTTGCGGGCACGATCCCCGCTCAATTCCTGGAGCTCTCGACCCGCTCCCGGCACGCCATCGCGGTGGACGCCTCGCGCTCGCGCCTGTACCTGTTCGAAAATACGGCCAAAGGCCTGGTGCTGGTGGCGGACTACTACGCTTCGGTAGGCAAGCTGGGGATCGAAAAAGGCATCGAAGGCGATCAGCGCACTCCTCTGGGCGTGTACTTCATCACCAGCCGGCTCGACCCCGCCACGCTCAAGGACTTCTACGGCGCGGGCGCACTGCCCATCAACTACCCCAACCCCCTGGACCAGAGCCGGGGCAAAACGGGCGGCGGCATCTGGCTGCACGGCACGCCGCCGGACCAGTTCGCGCGCGCGCCACTGTCCACTGATGGGTGCCTGGTGCTCGCCAATCCCGATCTGGAACGCATCCTGCACACGGTGGAGCCGCGCTCCACACCGGTGGTCATCGCGCGCCAGCTGCACTGGGTGGCACCCCACAGCGTGCAGGCGGAGCGCTCCACCTTCGAGGCGGTCCTCAACGCATGGCGCACAGCCAAGACCGAGGGCGACATGAAACGCCTGCTGAGCTTCTACGCCCCCGACTTCCAAAGCTCCCGCAAGAAGCCGCTGGCCGAGTGGAGCCAGGTGCTGGAGGCTGAAGCCCGTGCGTTGCGTGGGCGGGAACTCCACCTCAAAGACAAGTCTTACCTGCGCTGGACAGATTCTTCCGACACCATGGTGGTAACGTTCGGCGAGGTCGCCGCAGGCGCCCGCACCGGCCCCGTCAAGCGCCAATACTGGGCGCGCCGGGGGCAGCAGTGGCAGATATTTTTCGAAGGAGTGATTGGATGATTTCCAGAAGAAATTCGACCCTGGCGCTTGCCAGTATTGCGCTGGCAGCTACTTTTTCAGTAGCAAACGTGCAGGCCCAGGACGCGCCCAAGGTCAAGCTGGCCACCTCGATGGGTGACATCGTCGTGCAGCTCGACCCGGACAAGGCGCCCAAGACGGTCGAGAACTTTCTGGCCTACGTGAACGACAAGCACTACGACGGCACGGTGTTCCACCGCGTCATCAACGGCTTCATGATCCAGGGCGGCGGCTTCACGGCCGACATGCAGCCCAAGCCTACCCGCGCGCCCATCCCCCTGGAGGCCAACAACGGCCTCAAGAACGATATCTACACGATCGCCATGGCGCGCACGGGTAACCCCAACTCGGCCACTTCGCAGTTCTTCATCAACGTGAAGGACAATGCCATGCTCAACGCTCCCAACCCCGACGGGCATGGGTATGCCGTGTTCGGCAAGGTGATCGAAGGCACGGCCGTGGTGGACAAGATCAAGGCCGTGGCCACTGCCAACAAGGGCCCGCACCAGAACGTGCCCACTACCCCCGTCACCATCACCTCCGCCACCGTGGTGAAGTGAGTGACGCACCTCTTTTTGAAAAGAAAGCACTGCAAATGAGCAATCCTCAAGTCGAACTGCACGTCACCATCAACGTGGCGGACACCGCCACCCAGGGCGTGATCACCATCGAGCTGGACGCCGAAAAAGCCCCCAAGTCCACCGCCAACTTCCTGAGCTACGTGAACAGCGGCTTCTATAACGGCACCGTGTTCCACCGCGTGATCAAGAACTTCATGATCCAGGGCGGCGGCATGACGGCCGACATGAAGCAAAAGGAAACCCAGGCCCCCATCGAAAACGAAGCCAAGAACGGCCTGAAGAACGACAAGTACACCGTGGCCATGGCACGCACCGGCGACCCCCACAGTGCCACGGCGCAGTTCTTCATCAACACCGTGGACAACGCCTTCCTGAACCACAGCTCGCCCACCCCTCAGGGCTGGGGCTATGCCGTGTTCGGCAAGGTCGTCAAAGGCCAGGATGTGGTGGACGCCATCAAGGCCGTGCGCACCACGCGCAAGGGCTTCCATGACGACGTTCCGTTCGATGCGGTCGTGATCGATAAAGCTGTAGCCCTGTAACCCGCAGCTGCGCGTGGTCGTGACTGCCGACCCGTTGACGACCGTGCCCCGGTTCGAGGAGCTTGCCGCTCCTTCGCACTGGCGCACGGTCGAATTCATTTCGGACCTCCACCTGCAGGCCAGCGAGCCCGCCACCGTGGCCGCTTGGGAGCACTACCTCAGCACCACGCAGGCCGATGCCCTTTTTATTCTGGGCGACCTGTTTGAGGTGTGGGTGGGTGACGACGCTCTGGAGGAGCCCGGCGGCTTTGAAGCGCAGGCCTGCGCCGCGCTGGGCGCCGCTGCGCAGCGCATGGCGGTGTTCTTCATGCACGGCAACCGCGACTTCCTGGCGGGTGACGCCTTTTTGCGGCACTGCGGCATGACCGGGTTGCACGACCCGACCGTGCTGGCCTTTGCAGGCCAACGCCATGTGCTGAGCCATGGCGACCTGCTATGCCTGGACGACGTGGACTACCAGCGTTTTCGTGTGCTGGCGCGCAGCAGCGGCTGGCAGCAGCAGTTCCTGTCGCAGCCGCTGGCCACGCGCCGTGCGCAGGCCCGTGGCATCCGGCAGGAGAGCGAAGCGCGCAAGCAGTCCGGTGCCCCTTACGCCGATGTGGACCACCCTGCCGCCATCGCCTGGCTGCAGGCGGCAGGCGCACAGACGCTGATCCACGGCCACACGCACCGCCCCGCCAACCACACGCTGGCCCCCGGCCTGCAGCGCGTGGTCCTCAGCGACTGGGACGCCGCCGCATTCCCCCCGCGCCTGGAAACACTGCGTTTGTCCGCCGCGGGCTTGGAACGCGTGGCCCTGGTCCCCACGTAGCAGGGGTCTTGAACTCCGGGTGTGCATACTGCAGCCCCGACCCTGCCCACCATGCCACCTCTCCTCAACCGGCTCTGGCGTCGCGTGCGGACCACGGTAGCCCCCGTGCCCGACATCTCCGCCACGCTGTGGCTGCAAACGCTGCAGCGCTACCCGTTCCTGGCGGCGCTCCCGCTGCACGACCAAGCCAAGCTGCGCGCCTTGAGCGCGCTCTTCCTGCACCGCAAGGAGTTCCACGGCGCGCACGGTCTGGTCGTGACCGACGCCATGGCCATCGACATCGCCGCACAGGCGTGTCTGCCTTTGCTGCACTGGGGCGACGCGGCCAAGGCCCTCGACTGGTACGACGATTTCGTGACCATCGTGGTGCACCCGGGCGAAGCCGTGGCGCGCCGCCAGGTGACGGACGAGGCAGGCGTGGTGCACGAACACACGCAGGTCCTGCTGGGCGAAGCCATGGACCGCGGCCCCATCATGCTGAGCTGGGAGCACGTGGCCAATGCCACCGAAAACACCGCACGGGGCCACAACGTGGTGGTGCACGAGTTTGTGCACAAGCTCGACATGAAGAACGGCGAACCCAACGGCTGCCCTCCCCTCCCAGCAGGCTTCATGGGTGCGCGCACGGGGCGCGCGGCGTACGAGGCGTGGTGGTCGGCCTGGGAGCCCGCCTACGAGCACTTCCGCGAACGCGTGATCATGGCCGAACGGTTTGGCGCCGAACGCCCTTGGCTGGACGCCTACGGCGCCACATCGCCGTCCGAATTCTTCGCGGTTGCCTGCGAGGCCTACTTTGTGAACCGGGAACGTTTCGCGCAAGAGTTTCCGAACCTGATGCCGGTGCTGGACGCATTCTTTGGGTCAGGGGAGTCCGGCTAGCCGATACGGAGTGCGTGACAAAGCGCCGTGATCAACGCTGTACTTCGTGCGAGCGGAAACCCAGGGCGACAAGGTTTCCATTTGAAACAGCTGCGTTGCAGGGACATCTTTGAGCTACCTTCGGGTAGCCGCACGGTAGCGCGTCATTCCTGTTGACCGGTGCGAGGCGGCCTTCATCCGCAATTCTGCAAGGGAGTTCCATGTCACCTCGTCCCCTTCATCCTTCCACTGTCCGGCGCGTCGGCATCCTCGCTGCGCTGGTAGTGCCATTGCTCAGCGCCTGCGGGGGCGGAAGTTCCTCCGGCCCAGCCACGCCACCACCGCCCGCACCACCACCGCCAGCTCCCGCGCAGGCCCTGTCGCTGCTGGCCGGCAACACCGACGGTTCTGGCAACCAGGATGGAGCGGCCCTGACCCAAGCGCGCTTTAGCCCGACTTTGGGCGCCATGGCCATGAATGGCGCGGGCGAGGCAGTGATCGCAGACAGCCACCTGATTCGCAAGCTCAGCGCCAACCAAGAGCAAGTCAGCACGTTGGCCGGCGGCGGGGTCCCGCAGCCTTCAGGCCCCACCAACTATGCCGACGGGAACGGAGCTGCAGCGCGGTTCCTAAGCCCTCGAGGCGTCGCGGTAGATGCAGCAGGCAATACCTATGTCGCCGATACCCAGAACCACCTGGTGCGCAAAATCAGCGCATCGGGAAGCGTCACCACCCTTGCAGGAAAAGCGGGTGTGTGCGGGACCCAAAATGGCGCTAGCGACACGGCTACCCTGTGCTTTCCCACCGGCATCGCCGTGGACAAAGCAGGCAACGTGTATGTGTCGCAAGGCTCCGCCACGGCCAATCCCATCCGCAAGATCACGTCGGCCGGCGAAGTGACGACCCTCGTCGGCAAAGCCAGCCTGAATCCGAGCGCGTATCCCACTCCTTGGGGTCCCACCTACACCTACGATCCCGTCCACCTTGCGGTGGACTCGGCGGGCGCCCTCTACGCGGCAGACTCCAACGACCACGTGATTCGCACGTATGCGGCTGATGGGCAGGCCACCGTGCTGGCTGGCACTGCGGTCCCCAACAACGAGGGGGATACGGACGGTGCCGCCTCCGCTGCGAAGTTCCGCAGGTTCCGTGCCATGGCGTTTGACGCGGCAGACGTTCTCCACGTTCTGGACACCAACAATTCAGGCTACCCGACCATCCGGCGGATCGGCAAGGAAGGGACGGTCACGACCCTGCTCCGCGCTCAGTCCTGCACGCTCCAATCCGGCGTGGTGACCGGATCACCAGGCACGCTGTGTACCGCCAACCAGATGGTCGTCAAACCCAATGGCGAGTTTCTTGTCGCCGAGTATGGCTACGCGGCAGGCTCGCCCCAATATGCCCAACTGCGCAGCTACACCCAACAAGGCGCATCCACGGTGGTCGCCGGCATGCCTTCTGGCGATGGCTTCAATGACGGACAAGGCAGCAGCGCCCGATTCAACAGACCCGGTGCGTTGGCCTTCAATCCGGCAGGAGCGCTGTATGTGCGCGACAACGGCAACAACACCATCCGCACCGTGCAGGCCGACGGTTTGGTGCGCACCCTGGGCAAGCCGGAGGGGCATTGCACGGCAGTGACCGGCGTCGCTGACGAGTTCCTTGCCTTGTCGGGACCGAACAGCGGATCGCTGCGATACAACAACGGCCCGCTGGCTACCGATGGCGCCGGCAACCTCTACACCGTCAATGAAGAGCGCGTCTTCAAGATGCGGGATTGCAACGTGACGCTCCTGGCGGACCTGAAGGCGCTGCTGATGGCATCTGGGTATGTCTTCATGCCCAACAACGCGTCGGGTATTGCGGCAGACAGTGCGGGCAACGTTTATGTGTCCACCCTCAAAGGCGCCATTTTCAAGATCGACACCAAAGGCGAGGTTTCGCTTTTCGCAGGCACCGTGGGCGCCTTGGGTCATGCCGATGGGCAAGGCGCAGCTGCGAAATTTTCCGCCCCTGGCTACATGACCGCCGATGCGTCTGGCAATCTCTATGTGGTCGATGGCCTGTCGTATACCGCCTCGGCGGTAGGCCCCACCATTCGCAAGATCACGCCCTCCGGGCTGGTCAGCACTCTTGCGGGCAACCCCAATGTGCCCCCCGGCTACGCAGATGGCTCCGGCACATCGGCACTGTTCACGGCCGGCAGCATCTCGTCGGGCGAGACCGCCAGCATCGCAGTGGACAGCAAGGGCAATGTGTATGTGGCCGATCCCGTCAACAGCGTGATCCGCAAGATCGCGACCGATGGCCGGGTCACTACGCTGGTGGGCCAGGCATGGCGGTACGGGTATGCCGCAGACACGCTGCCGGGCATCATCGACCGCCCTGCGGGCATTGCAGTGCGCAACTCCACGATGTACATCTCCGTGCCCAACGCCGTGCTGCAGATCGGATTGCCGTAATGGCAGTCTGAGGACTGGAGCAATGCAAGGCGGGCATGCTAGTAGCTGCCCCACTCTCGCCTCAGTTGCATCCTGGGCCCGCCCAATGCGACCGCGGGCTTCACGCCGACAACGCCTGCTCCACGGCCTGCTTGGCCTCCTCCAGCCCGCTAAAAAACCGCGTGGGCTGGGGTTGGGCCTTGGGTAGATGGGGTGGCGCAGGCCAGAGGCGTTCGTCCATCCAGGCAGCCGTCCACCCGCCGATGTCCTTGCGTTTGACAGAGCAGACAGCCTGCCCATCCACCGTCCCGACCCAGGTGGTGGGCGGATTGTGTTCCCAGATGACATGTGCCATGGCGCGCTCCAGCAGTTGCCGGGCCATTGTAGAAACCGGTTACAAAACGTGGCAATCGCGGCCAACCCCAAGGCCGCGCGGCCCTGGTTGGCCAAAACCCTCTGCTCAGCCGGCCGCCAATGCGCGCCGTGCTGCCCGCGCCACGCTGGCTGCATCCACTCTAAAAAACTCCCGCAGCGCCGCCCGCGTATCGCTGCGGCCGAAGCCGTCCGTGCCCAGCGTGGTGAAGCGGCGGCCTTCGGGGACGAAGGCGCGCACTGTTTCGGGCACGGCGCGCACGTAGTCGGTGGCGGCGATGATCGGGCCGCGCGTTGCGGCCAGTTGCTCGGTGAGCCAGGGCACGCCCGGCTGCGCATCGCCCGCCAGCGCGCGCTGCTCGCACGCTACGCCGTCACGCGCCAGCTCGCTCCAACTGGTCACGCTGAGCACGGTGACCTCCACTCCTTCCGCGGCCAGCAACTCCGCGGCCTTCACCACTTCGGTCAGGATGGCGCCGGAGCCCATCAACGTCACGGATTTAGATAAAATCGGGCTCTGGCGCGCGTCCGACAAGCGCGAACAGCTCTTAAAAACATAGCAACCGCGCAGGATACCTTCTGCAGCGCCCTCAGGCAGATCTGGCTGCGCGTAGTTTTCGTTCATCAGCGTGACGTAGTAGAAGACGTCGCGCTGCTCGGTCACCATCTCGCGCATGCCAGCGTCGATGATGACGGCCATCTCGCCCGCGTAGGCCGGGTCGTAGGCCTTGCAGTTGGGGATGGTGGCGGCCACGAGGTGGCTGGTGCCGTCCTGGTGCTGCAGACCCTCGCCGCCCAGCGTGGTGCGGCCCGAGGTGGCACCCAGCAAAAAGCCGCGCGCACGCTGGTCGGCAGCCGCCCAGATGGCGTCGCCCACGCGCTGGAAGCCGAACATGGAGTAGTAGATGTAGAACGGCAGCATGGCCAGGCCGTGCACGCTGTAGCTGGTGGCGGCTGCTGTCCAGCTCGCAATCGCACCCGCTTCGCTGATGCCTTCTTCGAGGATCTGCCCGTCCAGCGCCTCGCGGTAGCTCAGCACCGAGCCGATGTCCTCGGGCGCGTAGCGCTGGCCCACGCTGCTGTAGATGCCGACCTGCTTGAACAGGTTGGCCATGCCAAAGGTGCGCGCCTCGTCGGCCACGATGGGCACGATGCGCGGGCCCAGCGTGGCGTCCTTGAGCAGCGTGCCCAGCATGCGCACGAAGGCCATGGTGGTGCTCATCTCCTTGCCATCGGCCTGCAGCGCAAACTGGGCGTAGCTGGCCAGGGGCGGCACGGGCAGCACATCGCAGGCCGTCTGGCGGCGCGGCAGGTAGCCGCCCAGCTGCTGGCGGTGGTGGCGCAGGTACTGCATCTCCGGGCTGTCTTCGGCAGGCTTGTAGAACGCCAGGCTGGTCGCCTGCTCGTCGGTGAGCGGCAGGTTGAAGCGGTTGCGGAATTCGATCAGGTCGGTGTCGTCCAGCTTCTTCTGGCTGTGCGTGGTCATCTTCCCCTGGCCGGCCGTGCCCATGCCGTAGCCCTTTTTGGTGTGGGCCAGGATCACGGTGGGCTGGCCCTTGTGGGCAGCGGCGGCGGCGTAGGCGGCGTGGATCTTCACCAGGTCGTGCCCGCCGCGCTTGAGGCGGTCGATCTGCTCGTCCGTCATGCCTTGGGCCAGCGCGGCCAGCTCGGGGCTTTGGCCGAAGAAGTTGTCGCGGTTGAAGCGGCCGTCCTTGGCGGCAAAGGTCTGCATCTGACCATCCACCGTGCCTTCCAGCGTGCGCACCAGCGCGCCGGTCAGGTCGCGGGCAAACAGGCCGTCCCAGTCGCTGCCCCACACCAACTTGACCACGTTCCAGCCCGCACCGGCAAACAGCCGCTCCAGCTCGTCGATGATGCGGCCGTTGCCGCGCACCGGGCCGTCCAGGCGCTGCAGGTTGCAGTTGACCACCCAGACGAGGTTGTCCAGGCCTTCGCGCGCGGCGAGCGTCAGCGCACTCATCGACTCGGGCTCGTCCATCTCGCCGTCGCCAAACACGCCCCACACCTTGCGGCCTTCGCAGTTCAGCAGATTGCGGTGCGTGAGGTAGCGCATGAAGCGCGCGTGGTAGATGCTGCTGATGGGGCCGATGCCCATCGAACCGGTGGGGAACTGCCAGAAGTCCGGCATGAGCCACGGATGCGGGTAGCTCGACAGGCCCTGCGCGCCTGCGCTGGGGGCGGTGATTTCCTGCCGGTAGTGCTGCAGGTCGTTCTCCGTCAAATGCCCTTCCAGAAACGCCCGCGCGTACACGCCGGGCGCGCTGTGCGGCTGGAAGAACACCAGATCGCCCCGGTGCTGGCCATCGCCCACGCCTTCGCGGGCGCGGAAGAAGTGGTTGAAGCCGCTCTCAAACAGATCGGCCGCACTGGCGTAGCTGGCGATGTGGCCGCCCAGCTCGCCATACGCTTGATTTGCCCGCACCACCATGGCCAGCGCGTTCCAGCGCATGAGCGACGCCAGCCGCTCCTCAATGGCCAGGTCTCCCGGGAAGGTGGGCTGCGCCTGGGCCGCCACGGTGTTCACATACGGCGTGTTGAGCTGCGGCTGCCAGCCCACGCGCTGCGTGCGGGCCAGGCGCACCAGCTCCTGCAGCACAAACCGCCCGCGCTCGGGGCCTTCGGTGGCCACCAGGGCCAGGAAGGCATCGCGCCATTCGGCGGTCTCTTGCGGGTCGATGTCGGCCAGGGTGTCCTGGGGGCTGAGGAGGTGGGGGGGCAGTGGGGCGTTCATAGGAGCACACTGTAGAAGGGTTGGGCAAAAATGTGATGCCGAAACGCGCCAATCAAGCGCCATTAAAAGCACAATATGCTGCACCAACAAAATATTGCAGCATATGAAGCTTGACGTGACCGATCTGCGCATTCTGGCCGAGCTGCAGGCCGATGGCTCGCTCTCCAACGTGGAGCTGGCGCGACGCGTGCACCTGTCGCCTTCGCCCTGCCTGGCGCGGGTGAAGGCGCTGGAGGCGGCGGGTGTCATTGCCCGCTATGTGGCGCTGGCCAACGCGGCGGCGCTGGGGCTGGGGCTGAATGTGTTCATCAGCATCAGCCTGAAGACGCAGAACAAGGAGGCGCTGGCCGACTTCGAGAGGCGCATTGCCGAGCACGACGAGGTGATGGAGTGCTACCTGATGAGCGGCGACTCTGACTACCTCATCCGCGTGGCGCTGCCCGACATTGCGGCACTGGAGCGGTTCATCCTGGAGCAGCTTTCGCCGATCCCGGGGCTGGAGAAGATCCGCTCCAGCTTCGCGCTCAAGCAGGTGCGCTACAAGACGGCTCTGCCGCTGCCACACGCTCGGAGCTGAGCCCGGCGTTGATGCCAGCGCTGAGATCCATGGCGTGGGCCAGGTCCAACGCCTGGCCGATGTCGGCCAGCAGGTCGTCCAGGTCTTCCAACCCCACCGACAGGCGCACCAGGCCTTCGGCAATGCCGTGGGCGGCGCGCTGCTCGGGCGTGTAGGTGGAATGCGTCATGCTGGCGGGGTGCTGGGCCAGGGTTTCGGCGTCGCCCAGGCTCACAGCGCGGGTGACGAGCTGCAGCGCATCCATGAAGCGCACACCCGCCTGGAGGCCACCGCGCAGCTCAAAGGCGATCATCCCGCCCATCTGGCGCATCTGCTGCTTGGCCAGCGCGTGCTGCGCAAAGCTGGGCAGGCCGGGGTAGTGCACGGCCGCCGCAGCGGGGTGGGCGGCGATGAATTCGGCCACCTTCTGCGCGCTTTGGCAGTGGCGGTCCATGCGCAGCGCCAGGGTTTTGAGACCGCGCATCACCAGGTGGGCGTCTTGTGCCGACATCACCGCGCCGGTCATGTCTTTCAGGCCGTACAGGCGCACGCGCTGGGCCAGCTCGGCATCGGCAAACACGGCAGCACCTGCAGTCAGGTCGCCGTGGCCGCCGAGGTATTTGGTCATCGAGTGCACGCTCACATCAGCACCCAGCAGCAGCGGCTGCTGCAGGTAGGGCGTGCAGTAGGTGTTGTCCACCACCACCTTGGCCCCCTGGGCATGGGCCAGGGCGGACACGGCGGCAATGTCCACCAGGCGCATGTTGGGGTTGGCGGGGGTTTCGAGATAGACCACGCGGGTCTTGGCGGTCAGTGCCTCGGCCACACGGGCGGGGTCGGTCATGTCCACATGGCGCACCGTCACGCCAAAGCGGCCCAGGCCGTGGTGCAAAAACGAGAAGGTGCAGCCATACAGCGTGAGGTCGGCCAGGATCTCGTCGCCCGGCTCCAGCATGGACCACAGTGTGGCCGTGATGGCGCCCATGCCCGAGCCGAACACCACGGCGCCTGCGCCCTCTTCCAGCGCCGCCAGCCGCCCTTCGAGCAGCGCCAGGGTGGGGTTGGCGATGCGGGTGTAGAAGTAGCCCGGCTCCTGGGCCGCAAAGCAGCGCGCGCCGTAGGCCACATCCGGGAAGGCATAGGTGGCCGAGGTGTGGATGGGCGGCACCAGCGCGCCCTGGTGGTCGGCCGGGTTGTAGCCGTGGTGGATGGCGCGGGTGCTGAAGCCGGTAGCGGGGCTGCGGTCGGTGCTGCGGGTCATGTTTGTCTCCTGGTGGGCCGACCACAGACGGAATGCGGCGGTCGGAGGTAGCGATTCTTGAGCCCATCGTCAGGCAAAATTTCGCCTTTTTTGCCTCAAAAACCAATCCAAGGGGCAAAATTTGCCCCAAATCCTCACCACCCGACCAGCATGCACCCCTACCCGCTCGACCCCGTGGACCGCACCCTGCTCAACGCCCTTCAGCGCGACGGCCGCGCCACCGTGGGGGACTTGGCCGAGGCGGTGTCGCTGTCCACCTCACCCTGCTGGCGGCGCGTGCGGGCGCTGGAAGAAGCCGGGGTGATTGCGGGCTACCACGCCCACCTGCACCGCCAGCGCGTG
>Ga0307408_100000094_pt1 | contig 97519 bp, 94 predicted proteins | sample 322Cmetagenome_FD_202116 | JGI IMG/M metagenome (GOLD analysis project Ga0307408, IMG submission 202116) | Maize rhizosphere microbial communities from greenhouse at UC Davis, California, United States - 322HYB-C-3 | ecosystem: Host-associated > Plants > Roots > Rhizosphere > Soil | place... | reverse complement strand
CCACGCTGGTCAGGTCCTTGCCGCGTTCATCGAGGGCGATGATGCGCACCGATTTCGGCAAGGCCGCCTCGATGCGCTCCCTTTCCAGGGCCATGGCGGTGGCGGCGGTCTTGCTGCCGGAACGCTCGACGGGCTTGATTTCCTTCAGCACGATGCGCAGTTCCGGCGGCATGCGCTTCACGTATTCGGTGAAGCCATTCTCGATCCAGGCCGGCATTTTGTGGCCGACCGCAGCGATAATCAGCTGCACTGGGCTTACTCAGCCGCAGCAGCCTTCTTCAGGCGCTTGATCACGGTCTTGACCGGCGTTGCGGCTGCAGCGGCGGCTTTCTTCTCCTTGGCGGCCTTGGCGGAGGCCTCGGCAGTCTTGGTGGATGCAACCTTCACTTTCTTGCCTTCCGGCGCGACGACCTTCGGCGCGGCCTTCTTGGCGGCGGCTTTCTTGGCCACGGCGCCGGCAGCGGCGGTTGCCTTTACAGTGCCTGGCTTCTTGGCCGCTGGCTTTTTCTCGACCACGGCTTCGGCAGCTTTGGCGGCCTTGGTGGCAGCCAGGTGGCCGGACTTCTTCGGCGCGGCTTCCTTGGCGGCTGCGGCCTTGCCTTCGGTGGTCGACTTGCGCTTGGCGGCGCCCAGCTTCACCGGCTTTTCGCCCCAGATTTCTTCCAGGCGGTAGTAAGCGCGGATTGGCGCCTGCATGATGTGGACGATCATGTCGCCCAGGTCCACCAGCACCCATTCGCCGGTGTCTTCGCCCTCGATGCCGATCACGTCGCCGCCGGCTTCCTTGACCTTGTCGCGCACGGACGCGGCCAGTGCCTTGGTCTGGCGGTTGGAAGTACCGGAAGCGATGGCGATGCGGTCGAAGAGGCTGGTCAGGCCGGTGGTGTCGAACAGGACGATTTCCTGGCCCTTGACGTCTTCCAGGGCGTCCACGACGATGGATTGCAGTTTTTTGATATCCATTATTTAGTTCTTATACAAATTATGTTGTTCAATATAGTCTAGCACTACCGGTGGCAGAAGCGAGTTCGCCCCATCCCCCCGTTGTAATGCAGCACGAATGGCAGTGGCCGAGATGTCGACGGCTAAATCAGCCGCCAGCATGGTCATGCCCGCCGGGGTGTTCCTGACCTGATCCGGCGTGGCCAGGCGGCGCTGGAATTCAGCGGCCACCTCGGCCGGCACGTGGGCGTCGTCCAGCTCGAAGCCGGGCCTGGCCGCCACGCAGAAGTGGGCCAGGTCGAACAGGTTGCGCCATTCGTGCCAGGTGTTCAGTCGCTGCAGCTGGTCGGCGCCCATCAGGAAGGCCAGCGATACATCGGGCCCCACGTCGGCGCGGATTGCCCGCAGCGTTTCGATCGTATAAGTGGCGCTGCCGCGCGCCAGTTCCTGCCAGTCGATCGTGACCGGGCAGGGCAGGCCGGTAAAGGCCAGAGTCAGCATGTCCACCCGCTGCTGCGGCGTCGCGACCAGCGCGCCCTTTTGCCAGGGCAGGGCTGGAATCACGAGCAGTGCATCGGCCTTGAGCAGCTGGACAAATTGTTTGCCAAGCGCGACGTGGCCGTTGTGCACCGGATCGAAACTGCCTCCCAGCAGTGCGATGCAGCGTTTCACTCGGCCAGCCAGTCGCGGTGCGGGAGGAAGCCGGTGTACAGCGCTGCTTCCGCGCTGCCGTCTTCCGGATGCCAGTCGTAGCGCCATTTGACGACCGGCGGCATGGACATCAGGATCGCTTCCGTGCGGCCGCCGGACTGCAGGCCGAACAGGGTGCCGCGGTCGAACACCAGGTTGAATTCGACGTAACGTCCGCGGCGGTAGGCCTGGAAGTCGCGCTCGCGTTCACCGTAGGGCGTGTCCTTGCGGGCTTTGACGATCGGCAGGTAGGCGGCCAGGAATGCGTCGCCTACGCTGCGGGTCATTTCAAAACTCTTGTCGAAGCCCAGCGCGTTGAAGTCATCGAAGAAGATGCCGCCTACGCCGCGTGCTTCCTTGCGGTGCTTCAGGTAGAAGTACTCGTCGCACCATTTCTTGAACTTCGGGTGCAGGTCGTCGCCAAACGGTTGCAGCGCATCGCGGCAGGTACGGTGGAAGTGGCGGGCATCGTCGGCATTGCCGTAGTAGGGCGTCAGGTCCATGCCGCCGCCGAACCACCATACGGGCTTGCCGTCGGCGGTGCTGGTGCTGAAGAAGCGCACGTTCATGTGCACTGTTGGCGCATATGGGTTGCGCGGGTGCAGCACCAGGCTGACACCCATGGCTTCCCATGGCTGGCCGCCCAGTTCGGGGCGGTGCGCGGAGGCTGATGGTGGCAGCTTGGCGCCCGTTACGTGGCTGAAGTTGCAGCCGCCCCGCTCGAAGACGTTGCCTTCTTCGATCAGGCGCGAAATGCCGCCGCCGCCCTCGGGCCGCTCCCACGCGTCGCGCAGGAATGGCTTGCCGTCCACATCTTCCAGGGCGGAGATGATGCGGTCTTGCAGGCCAAGCAGCCAGGCTTTGACGTCTTGTGGGGTGGGGGCGGTCATTTCTTCTTATCTTGCTCTTTTCTTAAACCCGGTAAACCTGGGTCAGACCCAAGGGTCGGACCCTGTTACGCGGCGGTCGCCGGCCGAGGGTCTGACCCTTGGGTCTGACCCTGCCTTGCCGGGTTTTAGTGCTTCAGCCCGCGCCAGCCGATATCGCGGCGGAACTGCACGCCTTCGAAACCGATCTTGTCGACCGCGTCGTAAGCCTGCTTCTGCGCCATCTTCACATTGTCGCCCAGGCCCACCACGCACAGCACGCGGCCGCCGGAGGTGACCAGCTTGCCGTCCGCATCGTCGGTGGTGCCGGCATGGAAGGTCACGGAATCAGGAGTTTCAGCCGGGATGCCGTGGATATGGTCGCCCTTGCGCGGTGCGTCCGGGTAGCCGGCGGCTGCCAGCACCACGCCAACGGCGGTGCGGCGGTCCCATTCCAGTTCCACCTGGTCCAGGGTGCCGTTGACCGCGTGTTCCATCACGCCCAGCAGGTCGGTCTTCAGGCGCGCCATGATAGGCTGCGTCTCAGGATCGCCCATGCGGCAGTTGAATTCCAGCGTCTTCGGATTGCCTGCAGCGTCGATCATCAAGCCGGCGTACAGGAAGCCGGTGAACTGGATGCCGTCCTTGGCCATGCCCTGGATGGTAGGCATGATGATCTCGCGCATCACGCGCGCATGCATGGCCGGGGTCACGATCGGGGCAGGGGAGTAGGCACCCATGCCCCCGGTGTTCGGGCCCTGGTCGTTGTCCAGCAGGCGCTTGTGGTCTTGCGAGGTCGCCAGCGGCAGCACGTTCTTGCCGTCGCACATGACGATGAACGAAGCTTCTTCGCCGGACAGGAATTCTTCGATCACGATGCGTGCGCCGGCGTCGCCGAAGGCGTTATCGGACAGCATGTGGTCGACCGCAGCATGCGCTTCTTCCAGGGTCATGGCAACCATCACGCCCTTGCCGGCGGCAAGCCCGTCGGCCTTGATGACGATCGGGGCGCCCGTCTTGTCCACGAAAGCGTGGGCGGCCTTGGCATCGGCGAAGGTCTCGTATTCAGCGGTCGGGATGCCGTGGCGCTTCATGAAAGCCTTGGCGAAATCCTTGGAGGACTCCAGCTGCGCTGCTTCCTTGGTCGGGCCAAATACTTTCAGGCCGCGCGCGCGGAACAGATTGACGATACCGGCAGCCAGCGGCACTTCCGGGCCGACCACGGTGAGGCCGATATGCTCTTGCTCGACGAAGTCGGCCAGTTGTACCAGGTCGGTGATCGGCACGTTTTCCAGGCGCACATCGCGCGCGGTACCGCCGTTGCCAGGTGCAACATAGACCATCTGGACGCGTTCAGATTGCGCCAGTTTCCAAGCCAAAGCGTGTTCACGGCCACCCGAGCCGACTACCAGGATCTTCATAAGGATTATTCTTCGATGACAGCGTTGGTATAGATTTCCTGGACGTCGTCCAGGTTTTCCAGTGCATCCAGCAGCTTTTGCATCTTGGCCGCGTCTTCACCGGTGAATACGGTTTCAGTGGCTGGCTTCATGATCACTTCCGCCACTTCCGCCTTGAAGCCTGCCGCTTCCAGCGCATCCTTCACGCCGGCGAAATCGTGCGGGCCGCACAGCACTTCGATGCCGCCTTCTTCGTCGGTCACCACGTCTTCGGCGCCGGCTTCCAGCGCAGCGTCCATCAGCTTGGCTTCGTCGGTGCCAGGAGCGAACAGGAACTGGCCGGTGTGCTGGAACATGAAGGCCACGGAGCCTTCGGTGCCCATATTGCCACCGTACTTGTTGAAGGCATGGCGCACTTCAGCCACGGTACGCACGCGGTTATCGGTCATGCAGTCCACGATGATGGCTGCGCCGCCGATGCCGTAGCCTTCGTAGCGGACTTCTTCATAGTTGGCGCCGTCACCGCCGCCGGTGCCGCGCGTGATCGCGCGGTTCACATTGTCCTTCGGCATATTGGCGTCAGCAGCCTTGTCGACTGCCAGGCGCAGGCGCGGATTGGAGTTCAGGTCGCCGCCGCCCATGCGTGCAGCCACCGTGATTTCCTTGATCAGGCGCGTCCAGATTTTGCCGCGTTTCGCGTCCGTTGCAGCCTTTTTATGCTTAATATTGGCCCATTTGCTGTGTCCAGCCATGTTCAATCTTCCTTAGACGGTATGCAATCGAGGGCGACATTCTAGCATACCGGTATCTCCCTGAAATTGTCGCGCCGGCGCGACCAAAAGTGCCTCCGCAACCCCTGCATGCGTGTTTAGTAGCTTTCCTCGGGGTTAATTCATCTGCTTGTAAAGTTAATATCGTAAAACAACGGCGCATGCGCCTAATTTTTAAAAAAAAAGGAGACCTATGGATCGTCGGCAATTTATCAAATTGGGCGGCTTTATTACTGTATCGGCTGCCACCGGCGGCCTGGCAGGCTGCGGCGGCGGCAGCGATTACACCCCGCCGCCACCCGGCGTGCCGCCTGCGACCGGCACCAACTGGAAATTCCCGCAAAGCGTAGCTTCCGGCGATCCGCGCGCCGACAGCATCATGTTGTGGACCCGCGTTGTGCCGACTTCCCTGGACGACGTGGCGACAGCCACCGTCAAGAGCGGCGTAACAGTGCGCGTGCAGGTTAGCGCGGCCGACAATACGGCCGCCCTGGGCAGCAACAAGGCGCTCGAGGGCACTGCCGTGGTCGATGCCCAGATCGAGCTGAATGCCGATTTCGATAATACGATCCGCCACAAGGTCACCGGCCTGCAGCCGAACACCGTCTACTTCTACCAGTTCACCGCAGGCGACGTGCGCTCCAACGTGGCCCGCTTCAAGACTGCGCCGGCAGCCGACGCCAGCGTGTCGCAGCTGCAGTTCGCCTACCTGACCTGCCAGGACTGGAGCATCAACCACTGGGGCGCGCTGGATCATATTGCCAAAAATGAAAAACTGGACTTCATCGTCCACCTCGGCGATTACATTTACGAGACCGTGGGCGAGACCTTCCAGGTCGGCGCCGTTGAAGCCCGCCACGGCGCACTGACCCTGCCGGACGGCACCTTCAAGAATGGCAGCTCGGGCGCGAAATATGCGACCACCCTGGCCGACTACCGCTACCTGTACAAGAAGTACCGCACCGATACCCGCCTGCAGGCCGTGCACGAGCGCTTCGCCTTCATCGCGATCTGGGACGACCACGAATTCAGCGACGACTCCTGGGGCGACACCCAAACCTATTCGGAAGGCGAGAAGCACGACACCAACCGCCGCCGCAGCGCCAACCAGGCCTGGTTCGAGTTCATGCCGGCCGACGTCGCCCTCGACAGCGCGGCTACCGGCTTCCAGAACATCAAGATCTACCGCGATTTCCAGTTCGGCAAGCTGATGCAACTGGTGATGACCGACGAGCGCCTGTACCGCGCCGACCACGTGGTGCCGGAGCAGATGGCCAACCCGGCCACCGGCCAGCCGCTGGGCAGCATCGGCGCCCGCTACCTGGTGGCGCAGGACCTGTACAGCGCCGCCGAGGCGCAAAAGGTCGCTGCGGTTGGCGGCACCGATCCGCTGGCTGCCATCAGCATGCTGGGCGCGACCCAGCGTGACTGGTGGAAAACCACGATGAAGGCCTCCGGCGCGACCTGGAAGCTGTGGGGCAATGAGGTATCGCTGCTGCGCATGGGCCTGAGCGGCGTCGATGCCATCGCCACCCTGGTGGCGCTGCAGGCAGTGGCCAAGCTGGTGACCGACATCGCCACCACGGCTGCCAGCTCGACCGGCGGCAACGTGCCGGTTGCCGGTGCAATTGTCGGCGCCGTGACTGCTGGCGCCTCGGTTTCCGTGGCGGCGGCTGCCGGCACAGCGATCGCCACTTCCGCAGCCGGCGGCGGCGACACCAGCGCGCGCCTGACGGCTGCCGTTGGCGCCGGCCTGACCTCGACCCAGGCCAGCGTGGCGGTGCTGGCGTTTGGCCAGGCGGAAAACGTGGCCAAGTCGGGCGGCGGCGCCGTGGCCCAGGCTACCGCAGCCGCGCAAGGCATCGCCATCGGCTACATCAAGCCGGACGTGCAGGCCAACAAAGCGGCATCGGTGTTTGTCGTTGCTTCGGGCCAGGCGGCGGCGCTGGCGCCTTACTTCCGCAAGTTCCTGATCAACTGCGACCAGTGGGACGGCTACAACGCCGAGCGCAAGGCCCTGATGTCGCACCTGAAGACCAACAGCATCGGCAACGTGGTGGCGCTGACCGGCGACATCCATTCCTTCTTCGCCGGCACCGTCAACGACGATTACGACGCGGCGGGCGGCGGCACGCCGGTGATGGTGGACCTGGTCTCGGCCGGCGTCAGCTCCGACTCCTTCTTCACCTACCTGCGCGAAGCCTCGGCCAACCTGGGCAGCCTGGGCACGCTGGTGTCCCTGCCGCTGTCGGTGCCGGTGCCGAACGTGGGCACGATTGCGCTGAACGTCAACCTGCTGGACTACACCATGGGCAAGGTGTCGCCGACTGCCGATTCGCTGGCGACTTCGCTGATGATCCAGTTGCGCGGCGCCCTGGGCGCCAAAGGCGTGCCGGAGGCGCTGCTGGATGCCACCATGGATGCGGTGCTGTCGGCCATCAAGGCCGATGCCAACTTCGCTACCCTGGTCGGCTTGGCGCAGCAACTTTCCAGCTTGAACAGCAATCCATGGCTGCGCCATGTGAACACCGACGCGCAGGGCTTTACCGTGGTGACGCTGACGCCAGGTTCGCTGGTTGCCCAGTTCAAGCAGGTGAACAAGCTGGTAGGCGGCAATGCGCCGGCCACCGTGATCGCCAGGGTCACGACTGCAACGGTGACGGCGGGCCAGGCTGCCGTGGTCGTCTCGTAAACGCAGCCTAAACCGGCACGACGGTGCCTGACCCGCAGGGTCAGGCACCTCGCACGCGGCCGCCGCAGGCCAGTGTCTGACCCTGCGGGTCAGACACTGAATTACCGGTTTTAAGGGCCCGTCAGCAAGCCTGGCGGCTTGCCGCTACAATGGTGGCATGGAGAGAGTCACACCGGAACCGCAGGGAAAACGTGCCGCCTACCTGGGCGGCTTGGCAATCGCTATCGGCGGTGCCGTTCTATTCTCCACCAAGGCCATCGTGGCCAAGCTGCTGTACCGCTACCACCTCGACGCCGTCACGGTGATCGCCTTCCGCATGCTGTTTTCACTGCCCGTCTTCGCCGCCATCGCGCTGTGGAAGATGCGCACCGACCTGCCTTTGAGCCGCGCCGACGCATGGCGCCTGATTGGACTGGGCCTGGTCGGCTACTACCTGTCTTCCTATCTCGATTTCCTCGGGCTGCAATTCATCACCGTCGGCCTGGAGCGCTTGATCCTGTTCCTGACGCCAAGCTTCGTCCTGCTCGGCTCCGCGTTCTGGCTGAAAAAGCATATCGGCCGCGGCCAGTGGCTTTCCCTGCTCACCGCATATGCCGGCATCGTGCTGGTGTTCTTCCATGACCTGCGCGACGGCGGCAGCAACGTGGCGCTGGGATCGCTGCTGGTGCTGGGTTCCGCCCTGGCCTATGCCTTGTACCTGTTGGGTTCCGGCGAAATGGTCAAGCGCCTTGGCTCGCTGCGGCTGGTATCGTATGCCATGTGCGTGTCGAGCGCCGCCTGCATCGGACAGTTCTTCCTGTTGCGCCCGGCCGGGCTGCTGGTGCAGCCGATGGAAGTGTACGGCCTGTCGCTGGTGAACGGCATCCTGTGCACCGTGATGCCCGTATTCATGACCATGATCGCCGTGCAGCGCATCGGCGCCGGCCCTGCCTCGCTGGCGGGTATGATCGGTCCTGTTTCCACGCTGTTCTTTGGCGCCGTCATCCTGTCCGAACCCGTCACCAGCTGGCAACTGGCGGGGACGGCCCTGGTGCTGGCTGGTATCTACCTGCTGTCGAATGTGAAAGGTAAAGAGAAATGACGCCCCGCATCGCCCTGATTGCCCACGACAAGAAAAAAGACGACATGATCGCGCTGGCCCGCGAGTACGCCGCCTTCCTGCGTACCTGCAAACTGTGCGCTACAGGCACCACGGGCGGCCGCCTGGTCGCCGAAGTGGGCCTGACAGTGGAGCGCAAACATTCCGGCCCGCTGGGCGGGGACCTGCAGATCGGCGCCTTGCTGGTAGACGGGCATATCGATGCCATCATCTTCCTGCGCGACCCGATGACGCCACAGCCGCACGAACCGGATATCAATGCACTGGTTCGCGCCTGCGACGTGCACAACGTTGCTTGCGCTACCAACCTGGCGACCGCCCACCTGGTGCTGTCCCAATTGCAGGCTGATGCCGCAAAATCGCAGCCTGTCGCATGATGCTTGGCCAGCGCCGCGCGCGCTGGCAATGTAGCGCCCTCATTACAAAATCGGGGAGAGCCTGCATGAATCACATCCTGGGCGCAGTTGCCGCCATCGCCGCTTTCTCGGCTACGTTTGTAGCGCATGCCGCCGCGCCAACTGCGCCGGCGCTGGCCGGCCACTGGGTCGGCACTTATGGCGTCGGGAGCGACGTCAACTTCCTGCGGCCGCATTTCGGCACCGACGGCAAAGGCACGGCCGATATGCCCGCCTTTGAGAAAAAGGGCCTGCCGCTGGCGGCGGTTGCGCAGCAGGGCGCCAGTGTACGCTTCGCCCTGCCAGGCCCGGACGGGGTGCTGCAATTCGACGGCAAGCTGCAAGGCGACCTTCTGGCCGGCAAGGTAAGCCTGAACGGGAAGGACGGCAAGTTCGCCTTCCGTCGCACGCTGGCCGACGATCCCTCACGCCACCAGCCGCTGCTGGGCGCTTATGAATTCCCCGGCAAGCGCGTGGTCGTGCTCTCCGAGTGGGGCGACTTCCCGCAGATGTTCTACAGCGATATGAGCACGGGCCGCTACGCCTCGATGTTCGCCGAAAGCGGGAATGTGTATTACGCCGGCGCCGGCAACCTGAACCCCGCCGTGCGCGAAACCACGATGCGCTTCGAGGGCAACAAGATGGTCTGGCAGCAGGCAGGAAAAAAGGAGGTCGGCCGCCGCCTGCAATTCCGCTCGGAAGAAGTCACGTTCCACAATGGCGGCGTCACTCTGTCAGGCACCCTGGTGCTGCCTGAAGGGAAGGGGCCGTTTCCGGCGATTGTCCTGACCCAGATGTCCAGCCCTGCACCGCGCGGCGCCTATGCACTGCAGGCTTATTATTTCGCCGCCCACGGCATGGCTGCGCTGATGTACGACAAGCGCGGCGTGGGCAAGTCCACGGGTGAGTTCAACAAGGCGACCATGGAGCAGCTGGCCGACGATGCGATCGCCGGCATTGAGATGCTCGGCAAGCGCAGCGACATCAAAGCTGACGCCATCGGCACCTGGGGCCATAGCCAGGGCGGCTGGCTGGCGCCGCTGGCGGCGATCCGTTCGCAGAAGGTCGCCTTCGTAATCGCGCAAGCCGCATCAGCCGTGCCGCCAGCCGAGCAGGAAGTGTACCGGGTCGAGAATGCGCTGCGTGCGCAAGGCTTCAGCGAGGAAGAGGTGAGGGCCGGCGCCGCCTACCAGGAAAAACTGATGCGCTGGGTGACCAGCCGCGGCGCCAACCGCGCCGAATTGCTGGCCGCGGCACGCGCAGGCGAGAACGCACGCTGGGCCAGCCAGGTCGAGATCGTGCCCGATACGCTGAAAGAGAAGCCGAGCGAAACCAGCACTGCCTTCTACAGCTACGATCCGCTGCCGGGCCTGAAGAACTTGAAAGCCCCCGTGGTCTATATCCTCGGCGAAAAGGACGCCTTCGTGCCGGTGCATAAGAGCGCCCAACTGTTCCAGCAAACGCTGGAGGCGAGTGGCCACAAGGATCACCAGGTATGGATGCTGCCGCGGGCAGCACACGGCCTGTGGGAGACGGATGTCGATGGCGGCAGCGCCTACATCAATTCCACGCATTGGGCGCGCGAACATTATCCACGCATGACGCAATGGCTGCGCGAGCGCGGCTTCATCACACACTAAAGGAGCAAGTAATGGTTAAGGCGATACGCATGTCCCGCACCGGCGGGCCGGAAGTGATGGAATACGTCGATGTCGAAGTGGGCGCGCCAGGCCCCGGCGAAGCGACGGTGCGGCACGAGGCGATTGGCCTTAACTTTATCGATGTGTACTTCCGCACCGGCCTGTATCCGCAGCCGCTGCCTGGTGGCCTGGGCCAGGAAGGCGCGGGCGTAGTGGAAGCGGTGGGCGAAGGCGTGAGCCATGTGCGGGTGGGCGACCGCGTGGCCTACGCCGGACGTCCAAACGGTGCGTACTCGCAGGCGCGCAATATGCCCGCCAGCCTGCTGGTCAAGCTGCCGGATACAATCGGCAGCGATACCGCGGCCGCCATGATGCTGCAGGGGATGACGGTGCAGTACCTGTTCCACAGTGCCGCGCCGGTCAAGGCCGGCGACACCATCCTGTTCCATGCGGCGGCCGGCGGCGTAGGCTTGATCGCCTGCCAGTGGGCGCGCGCCCTGGGCGTGAACCTGATCGGGACCGCGGGTTCGGACGAAAAGGTGGCGCTGGCCCTGCAGCACGGCGCGACCCATGCGATCAACTACAACAAGGAAAACTTCACCGAGCGGGTGCGCGAGATCACTGGCGGCAAAGGCGTGTCTACCGTATTCGATTCGATCGGCAAGGATACCTTCATCGGTTCGCTCGATTGCCTGCGGCCGCGCGGCATGATGGTCAGCTTCGGCAATGCTTCCGGACCGGTGACCAATTTCTCGTTGAGCGAACTGGCTTCGCGCGGCTCGCTGTCACTGACCCGTCCTGCACTGGGTAACTACACGTCCACGCGGGAAGAGCTTGAGGCTTGCGCGCAGTCGCTGTTCGACGTGGTGGCGCGCGGTGACGTGAAGATCGAAATCAAGCAGCGGTATAATCTGGCGGATGTGGCGCAGGCGCATCGCGACCTGGAAGCGCGCCGCACCACTGGCTCCACCATCCTCCTGCCTTGAACTTGACTATGACCGACCAGAACCGCCCAACCGAAGAAGATGACGGCACCCCGAAATTTGGACGCTTGCTGATCGTCCTGCTGAGTGCCGTGGCCCTGATCGGTCTCATTACCTTCGCCAGCGAAGCGTACTACCGCTGATCATGCGCCTTGTGCTGCCATTGCTTCTCTTAGCGCTGGCGATATATGTGGCAGTGTGCGCGCTGGTGTTTTTCCGCCAGCGCAGCATGATTTACTTTCCCCAGTCGTTTGAAGGCGGCACGGTGCTGGCATTGGGCGGCGGCGCGCGCGTCGGCGTCACGCTGCACGAACAGCCAGGAACTTCCGCCGTGATCTATTTCGGTGGCAATGCCGAAGCAGTCGGCTACAGCCTGCCCGAGCTCCAGGCCGCCTTTCCTGGCCAGTCGCTTTATTTGATGCACTACCGCGGTTACGGCGCCACGCCTGGCGAGCCGACAGAAGCCGGCCTGTTTTCCGATGCGTTGGCGCTGTACGAGCACGTACGTGCCCAGCACCCGCAGGTAACGCTGGTCGGGCGCAGTCTTGGCAGCGGCATCGCTACCCGGCTCGCCAGCGTGAAGCCGGTCGACCGGCTGGTACTGGTCACGCCATACGACAGCATGGCCGGCGCGGCTTCGCACCACTTCCCGTGGCTGCCGGTGCGCCTGCTGCTGCGCGACCGTTACGACTCGGCCAGTTACGCCGCCAAAGTCAACGCCCCCACTACTATTCTCGTTGCTGAACGCGACGAGGTTATTCCCCGTGCCAGCAGCGAAGCCTTGTACCGCAGCTTTCGCCCCGGGCTGGCTGCTTTCCACATTGTGCCGCGCGTCGGCCACAACGACATCTCGCTGCGGTCATTGAAAAGCGATTGAACTTTCTTACGCCGGCCCTGTCAAAGGACTGTTAACATCCAAACAGGGGAGGGCGTCATGAGCAATTCCGCGAAAGAAATGACTGAGTGCATCGGTGCATTGACTGCGCTAGTTGCAGCACTGCACAAACTGATGGACAGCTATCCGGAAGTGAGGTCCAGCCTGCTGGCAACAACCACACAGTTGAGTGAGGCGTTGCCGTGCGTATCATCGTTTCTGAGCATTGATATTGGCGAGCTCAATGAACGGCTAACTGAGGTGGAGCGTAGATTGAGCCTGCTCGAAACCGACGTCGCCCAACTCAAAATCGACGTCGCTCAACTCAAAATCGACATCGCTCAGATCAAAATCGACGTCGCAAAGATCAAGGAAGATGTTGCATTGCTCGGCAAAGACGTGACCGAAGTCAAGATTGCAATTGCCGGGATCAACGGGCGCCTGGACGTCTTTGCGACAAAAGAAGACTTGCATAGGCAGACATGGAGAATTTACGGCGCAATGGCGACCCTCATGGCAGTCTTCTATTTCTTGGTCCGCTTTGTTCACTGAAACGTAGCGAGTTTGGCGCGGATGGCGGTGCCGACGGAAATTTGCGGGTTCGAATACCCGTCGTCCTTGCCCGCCTCGATTTCGCGCTTGCGGATGACTTCCCGCGCGGCGGCATGGGCCTGTTCGAAGGAGCGTGTGTGGCTGCGCAGCTGTTCGTCGAACATGGCACGGCCGAAAAAGGTCAGCTCAGATTTGTAGCCGCAGCCATAGGATGTGTGGTCGGCATCGGCCGCCGTCAGCACCATGGTTGCATCGTCTTTCAACGACGGAATCCAGCTTCCAGAGAAGCATGCTGACACCGCGATCACGCGGTGCCTGATGCCCGCTTCATCCAGCCACTTGCGCAGCATGGCGGGCGTCAGCTCGGTCAGCTCGAACGGCCAGAAGTCCGCCGCCAGTTGGCCTTCGCGCGCACCGTGCGAAGTCAGGTAGATGAACAGCACATCTTCGTCTTTATCCATGGTGCGCGCCACGCTGCGGATTGTCTTCTGCAGGTTCAGCGTCGTGGCCCACGGCAGTTTTTCTGCGGTCTGGAAGTGGTTCACCAGCTGCAGCGTGCGGCCGGAAGTGCCGAATCGCTGCGACATCACGTCGGCCACCATCTGGCTTTCGCGGCGGAAAACTTCGTCGCCGTATGGCGCAAAGGTCAGCGCATACATATCGACCTTGCCCGGGCGCTGCGGCGCCAGCGCAGCCAATTGGCGCGACAGCAGTACCGGCTGCGACTCCATCAATTCCGCGGTCAGCTTCAGGTAGCGCGAAGATTCTTCGTTGCTGGCTTCCTGCTTTTTCGGATACCAGAAATCGGGCTGCTGCGTGGCCACGCCCAGCGCCACCACGCCCGCCATCATGCCTGCTGTTAGCGCCAGTGGCCAGCGCCGGCCACGCCCGCCGCGCGCCAGCAGAACCAGTTGCGAGAGGATCATCAGGGTGACCGGAATGCCCCACACGATCCATGCGCCCCATTGTCCCAGGTAGCGCACCGCCCATGCCTCGGTCCCGCTGTTCAGCATGGCGGTAAAGCACAGGTCAACAAACAGTTCGAGCCAAACGGTCTGGGCCAGCAGCAGTGTTGTCAGCAGCGCCAGGTCCGGTGCTGCGCCGGGACGGCCGCTCGGGCCAGTGCCGCGCGCCAGCAAGGCATAGAAAGGGAGCAGGGCAAAAGGCAGCCAGCCGTAAGCGATTGCTTTCCAGTAGAAGATCGCCGGCCCGTGGATGTACAGGCGTTGGAATACTGCCGACAGTGCCAGCACCAGCAGGACCAGGATGGCCACGATACCAGGTCCGGTAGCCAGCCCTTCCCACCTCGGAGAACGGAAAAAGGCGGTGGAAGCGCCTTCGCGCAACCACCGCCCAATCGATTTGATGGCGTTATTGGAGCTCAAGATCTACGCGTTTGGCCTTTCCGCTTTCGCCCGGGAATCCGGTGAAGGCGCTTTGCACCAGGGCCGGCATGACCAGCGGCGTCGATTGCTTGCGGCTGGTGTTTTGAACGGTCACGTCATACAGCTTTTTGCCCTGCAGGTTGTTGATCGTCACGCGCAGGTTGCGGTCGTAGTTATGCTGAATGGTTTCGCGGTACTCCATCGGACCCCACATCCACGGATCGTAGTATGGGCGGTAGAAACCGTAGTAGCGATAACGGTAAGGATAGTAGCCCCAGCGTGGGTAATAGCCCCACGGCCCAGGCCCGTACATCCACGGGTCGGTCGCGGTCAGGACCTTGACCGGGCGATCGATGGTGCTGAACTGCATGCCGACGCGCAGCTTGGCGTCTTTGATGCTGGCGGCCTGGGTGAAGCCCAGCTTGGCCAGCTCACCGCTCACCAGGTTCTGGTAGCTGCGGTATTCCAGCGTATCCTCGCCCGGCGAAGGCGTTTCGAAGGTATATGATTTGTCCTGCAAGTCGCTCGGCCACTCGTGGAAGACCGTGACGTTGCTGCGCAGGGTAGTGGCACAGCCGCTCAGCAACAGACTGGTGGCTGCCACCAAAATGGCTAGCGCTTTCATGACGAGACTCCTTTTTATCTTTTCATAAGCCAGTTTAATCCGGCAACATGCGTTTCACCTAATTATTACAGAATGTTACCCCCGCAGGGATACCGGAAAAGAATCGGGCGTGTCCGCTGCCCGGTATTGGTAAAATAGCCTTCTTTGTCCTCGCTCGCCCAAACCATGCGTACCGACAGCCCGCAAACGATCTATCGTAAAGACTACACCCCGCCCAGCTACCTGGTGGAGACCGTGGAACTGGGCTTCGACCTCGATCCCGACTGCACCATTGTCGCCAACCGCGTGCAACTGCGCCATAACCCGGACAGCAAGAGCCGCGACCTGGTGCTGCACGGCGAAGCCATTGAGCTGGTTGCCTTGCGCATGAACGGGGTTGTGCTCAATCCAAGCCAATACATTATTGGCAACAATACCCTGACCATCCGCAACGCCCCGGCCAACGTGTTGCTGGAAATCGAAACCACCTGCGTCCCGGTCGAAAACACCACGCTTTCCGGCCTGTACACCTCTGGCAGCGGTTTCTATACCCAGTGCGAGGCCGAAGGCTTCCGCCGCATCACCTACTTCCCGGACCGCCCGGACGTGATGGCGCGCTACACCGTGATGCTGCGCGCCGACAAAGAGCAATACCCGGTCCTTCTCTCCAACGGCAACCTGCTGGAAGAGGGCGACCTTGGCGACGGCCGCCACTACGCAAAATGGGAAGACCCGTTCAAGAAGCCGTCCTACCTGTTCGCCCTGGTGGCCGCACGCCTGGTGTGCCAGGAAGAGAAATTCAAGCTCAAGTCCGGCCGTGAAGTGCTGCTGCAGGTGTGGGTGGAAGAGGGCAACCTCGATAAGACCGACTACGCGATGGAGTCGCTGAAAAACTCGATCCGCTGGGACGAGGAACGCTGGGGGCTGGAACTGGACCTGGACCGCTTCATGATCGTCGCCGTGAGCGACTTCAATATGGGCGCGATGGAAAACAAGGGCCTGAACATCTTCAACACGAAGTTCGTGCTGGCCAACCCGCGCACCGCGACCGATATCGACTACTCCGGCATCGAAGCCGTAGTGGGCCACGAGTACTTCCACAACTGGACCGGCAACCGCGTGACGTGCCGCGACTGGTTCCAGCTGTCGCTGAAGGAAGGCCTGACCGTGTTCCGCGACCAGGAATTCAGCGCTGACATGATCGGCACCGACAGCGGCCGCGCCGTGACCCGCATCGACCAGGTGCGCACACTGCGCCAGGCACAGTTCCCTGAAGACGCGGGCCCGATGGCGCATCCGGTGCGCCCTGATTCCTTCGTCGAGATCAACAACTTCTACACGGTGACCGTGTACGAGAAGGGCGCCGAAGTAGTGCGCATGTACCAGACCTTGCTGGGCCGCGAAGGCTTCCGCAAAGGCATGGACCTGTACTTCGAACGCCATGACGGCGAGGCCGTGCAATGCGACGACTTCCGCGCCGCGATGGCCGATGCCAACCGGCGCGACCTGACGCAGTTCGAGCGCTGGTACAGCCAGGCCGGCACGCCCGTGGTCAGCGCCAGCGGCCACCATGATGGCGCCAAAAAGGTGTATGAGCTGACACTGCGCCAATCCTGCCCGGCCACTCCGGGCCAGGCAGAGAAACTGCCGTTCCACATTCCTGTCGCCGTTGGCCTCCTTGGCCGCGACGGCAAAGACCTGCCGCTGACGCTAAACGGCAAACAGCTCGGCACCACGGCCGTGCTGGAACTGACGGCCGCCGAACAGACCTTCCGCTTTGAAGGCATTGCCGAAGCACCGGTGCCGTCCATCCTGCGCGACTTCTCTGCGCCGGTAGTGCTGGAGTATCCGTACACCGATGACGAGCTGCTGCACCTGTTCCGCTACGACAGCGACCCCGTCAACCGCTGGGAGGCCGGGCAGCGCCTGGCCATGGAACGCTTGCTGTCGCTGACCAAGGCGGTGCTGGACGATGAACCGCTCAAGCTGGACGACACCTACGTCGCCGCCCTGCGCGCGGTGTTGACTGCCAAGGAGCTGGATGCCGCCTTCCGCGAGCAATGCCTGATCCTGCCGTCGGAAACCATCATCGCCGAGCAGGTGGAAGTGGTGCATCCGCAAGCAATCCACAGCGCGCGCCAGTTCATGCGCCACGCCATCGGCACCGCGTTGCATGCCGAGCTGCTGCAGGTGTACGCAGCCAACGCGACACCGGGTCCTTATAGCCCGGACGCCATTTCGGCCGGCAAGCGCGGCCTGAAAAACGTGGCCCTGGCCTACCTGCTGGTGCAGCCGAACGCTGAAGCAGCCAAGCTGGCCGGCGAGCAGTTTGCTGCAGCCACCAATATGACCGACCGCGCCGCCGCCTTGTCTGCCCTGATCCACAGCGGCACCGACGCCAGCAAGCAGCTCGACGCCTTCTACAAGGACTTCAAAGGCGAAGCGCTGGTGGTGGACAAGTGGTTCGCCATGCAGGGCTCCGCGCCGCACACCAACGTGGCCAAGGTGCGCGAGCTGATGAAACACCCGGCATTCACGCTGAAGAATCCGAACCGCGCGCGCAGCCTGCTGTTCAGCTTCTGCAACCAGAATCCATCGCAATTCCACGCGGCAGATGGCAGCGCCTACGAATTCTGGGCAGAACACGTCATCAAGCTCGACGCGCTGAATCCGCAAGTGGCCGCGCGCCTGGCCCGCAGCATGGACCGCTGGCGTCGTTACGCGCCGGCGCTGCAAATCCACATGCGCCACGCGCTGGAAAAAGTCGCCGCCGCCACCCCGCTGTCGAATGACGTGATGGAAGTGGTCAGCAAAGCACTCGCAAATTAATCAAGCACAAACCTAGGGAAACAATGAAACGCATCAGCCTGACCCAATACCTCGTTGAAGAACAACGCCAGCATCACAGCATTCCAGCCGAACTGCGCCTCCTGATCGAGGTGGTAGGCCGCGCCTGCAAAACCATTTCCCACAGCGTCGGCAAGGGCGCACTGGGCGAGGTGCTGGGCGCGCTGGAATCGGAGAACGTGCAGGGCGAAGTCCAGAAAAAGCTGGACGTGATCTCCAACGAAATCCTGCTGGAAGCGAACGAGTGGGGCGGCCACCTGGCGGCGATGGCTTCCGAAGAAATGGAAGACATCCACCCGATCCCTAACCGCTACCCGAAAGGCGAATACCTGCTGGTGTTCGATCCTCTGGACGGCTCCTCCAACATCGACGTGAACGTTTCGATCGGCACCATCTTCTCCGTGCTGAAAGCGCCGGAAGGCATGACCGAACCGACTGAAAAGGACTTCCTGCAGCCAGGCGCGAAGCAAGTGGCCGCCGGCTACGCCCTGTACGGCCCGCAAACCCTGCTGGTGCTCACCACCGGCAATGGCGTGAACTGCTTCACCCTCGACCGCGAGATGGGGTCGTGGGTACTGACCCAGCGCAATATGCAGATTCCTGCCAAGACCAAGGAATTCGCGATCAACTCCTCCAACATGCGCCATTGGCACGCGCCGGTGCAGCGTTATATCGGCGAACTGCTGGCCGGCACCACCGGCCCACGCGGCACCGACTTCAACATGCGCTGGATCGCCTCGATGGTGGCCGACGTGCACCGCATCCTGAACCGCGGCGGCATCTTCATGTACCCGGCTGACAATAAAGACCCATCCAAGCCAGGCCGCCTGCGCCTGATGTACGAAGCGAATCCGATGGCCTTCATCGTGGAACAGGCGGGCGGCATGGCCACCGACGGCAAGAAACGCATCCTCGACATCCAGCCAGAAAAGCTGCACCAGCGCGTTCCAGTCTTTCTCGGCTCCCGCGACGAAGTGGCACTGGTTACCAGCTACCACCAGGAAGGCGTGTAGTTTTTGCAATGATGGCGCCCTGATACTAGCAAACGCGCAAGTTTGTTTGTTATAATCCGGGCTCTTTGCCGGTGTAGCTCAGTTGGTAGAGCAGCTCATTCGTAATGAGAAGGTCGTAGGTTCGATTCCTATCTCCGGCACCAGGACGTACAGAAACCCTGTCAGGTCATTGATCTGGCAGGGTTTTTTCGTTTAGCGCTGGACGTGCCGCTCAATCGTGCGGGGCGCCGCGAGTTTACCCGAAGAAAAAGTCCATGAAACCCGCCTCACCCTCAGGTGGGGAAAATTGGGCTCCCCTTGACACCTAAGGGCCATATTCCAGTTGGTTTAGAACCACTGCTCGTACCTAGGGGCCTCTAACCACGAAAAGTATCCCCGCAGGCCTTGGGAAAACTGTCAATACTGTTTGCCAGGTGCCGCGAAACCCGTTGGCACCGTTTTTACTCTTTAGTTTTTTGCAGATGCGTTGAACTATATTTTCGAATTACCATTTCTTAGCGGCAGTGCACAAGCCATCTTATTCAGTCCACTCGTCGGTATCAGGCTCGGCATTATGAAAGGTCGCGGCTAATTAGTGAACGATATTGGAGGTAGCCCTACGACTGAGCTGCTGGGTGCTTGCGCGACTTGCGCGCCTTTTCCTCTTCTGCCCAAATTTTAAAGCGCGCATCCATCTCTTCTGCCAAGGCAATTACTTGTTCCTCTGCTGCAGGGTCGTCCACGCGCTGGCCTTTTGGTACACGGTGATAGTCATACCAATCATTGGGGCCGAAGATTCCGGCTAAGTGTGCATTGACTCTAAAAACGATGTGATGCATACGCCAGCAGGTCGAGTCCTCAAAATTCCTTAGTTCATCCATTGTTGAATTCCGGCTCTTACCACCAATCCAAAGCTTTGTATGAAATCCAATAGCAATATTGCTGTAGTCCGACTGGCTTTTGTCGTAACCGGGATCGCTGAACAAAATTTTCCACCTGGGAATCTCAGCAAATCTTAGCGAACACATGATCGGGCGGAATAGCCGCTGGCTTTTATCAATCTCATCGATCGACTGTGGTGGCTCTGTATAAAATCTTGCAAATATCTCGATCAAATGACCAACGTTGGTAGGGACAAGCTCAATATAGCGTCCGATCACAAAGCCAGACTTGCCCTCTTCATTCATGGCAGGAACGTAAAACAAATCCCCCGGTTTAACGTTGCTCATAAGTGCTTTCATACCCATTTTTCCCTTGGTTAGCAGCGGGCTCCGCTGATGGCCTTCTTCGCCTTTTTGTATTCTCTGATGTGCGACTTTCCACGCGCATCCGTTCTACTTTTGTCAATCGGTTCAATCACATTACCCGGAAAGCCAGTTTTAGTATTGTAATGTTCACGATAAGCTTGCTCGTATCCCTTGGCCTGGGTGTAAGTTAAGTCTCGCTCAAGTGGAATCAATCGACCCTTGCCGAGGCGGCCGGTACTAGCATGCTGGCCTTCGCGCGCAATCACGTCTTGTACTGTATGCCCAATGTAATAGGGCTTCCCGCCATCAAGCGGATTAACCCCCTCCGCATAAAGGCCATATACTGTATAACCCGGCGCATTCAGCGGTGTAACTGCCCATCCCCATGGGTCAATCCAGGTAATAGGATTCAGTCCGTAGCTATAGAGATTGTCTCCACCCGCCAACCCGATCGGGTCCGGTGAAATAAATCGACCAATATCGATCGTAATAGCGGAAGGTATTGTAGTGTAGGCCACTCTCGCGATCCAGGTACTGTCCTTGGAGGCGCAAGTTCTGTGGCAGCGGTTGCTCGCGCATGGCGTGCATACTGTCCTGCTCGAGAGGCCAACTCTCGACAGCCGTGTTGCCCCAGACTTTGTACTGTGCGCGCCATGCAAGCTCACCGGATGCGGCGGTCAGCTCCTCCGGCATGCCTGATACATCGCAATGGAAATAATACGGTGAGGCCCTCGGGCTTGCGCCACACTCACTCGAAGCCTTGCATCCAGCAGTGCTATCGATCCTGGCGACGGGTATGTAGCTGCCCGTTTCATATAGGTACGCTGCCGCTTGCGCTCCCCGCTGCTCCTGCAGCAGGCGCAAACCATCCCACAGGAACAGCGTGGTCCCGAACTCATCATGCTTGCGAATGCGGCGTCCCAGCGCATCGTAGTCGAAGTGAACATGCTGCGTTACCCCCTTGCGACGCGTCTCGACATGGCTTAACCGGTGTTCGCCGTCGTAGCTGAAATGCTGCTCGGTGTGCGCGCCCGTACGCTTGGATTCAAGCCGGCCGTGCACATCGTATTCGAAGCGCCGGTCCTGGAAAACCAGAATGCGGTTGTGCTGGACATAGCCGCCCGGCTGAACGGTGTCAACCAGATTGGCCGCCCCATCCCAGTTGAACACTTCGCGCTGCGCGTCCTGGTCTGCGTGGCGGATCCTTCCCAAAGGATCGTATGTGTAGGAAGTCCGGCCATTGAGCGAATGCTCTTTCCTAAGCACCTCGCCCGTCGAGTCATAAGCCCATTCCTTGGCCAGCAAGGTACGGCCGTCCCGCATGGACTGGGCGCGGGTACGCCTTCCCGCTGCGTCGTATTTAAAGACAGTGTTCAGCATGCCCTGGCTTCGGCCCACCTCGCGGTGCATGTCATCACGCTCCAGATCGCAAATAAGCTCGCCATCCAGGTTGATCTGGTGGACATGTCCCGATCCGTAGCTCAGTGACTGGATGACTCGTCCGTCGGGCAGCGTCGTGCTAAGACGATTCCCGAGTTCGTCGTAACTATGCGCGAGCTTGCCCATGTGGCCAGTTTCACTGAGCAACTCACCGCGCTTGCTGTAAGAAAAGGCCAGTTCATCGACTTGCATAGCGCTACTTGGCATTACGCGCCAGAAAATCGCGCATCAGCTTGCCGATTTGCTCGCTGTCCTCTTCGAGGGCGAAGTGGCCGGTGTCGAGCAGGTGCAGTTCGGCTTTCGGCAGGTCGCGCAGGTAGGGCGTGGCGCCGGCAGCGGGGAAGATCTTGTCGTGCTTGCCCCAGGTGATCAGCATCGGCGGCTGGTGTTTGCGGAAGTAGGCTTGCCATTCCGGATAGCGGGCCGGATTGCTGCCGTAGCTGTAGAACAGTTCGAGCTGGATGTCCTTGTTGCCGGGGCGGTCCATGTATGCCTGGTCCACGGTCCATGCATCGGGACTGATCCTGCTGGCGTCGCGCGCGCCGTGCGTGTACTGCCATTTGGTCGCGCCGAGTTCGAAGAAGGGTTTCAACCTGGCGGCATTTGCTTCGGTCCTGTCGGCCCAATAGAGCTTGAACGGCGCCCAGAATTCATTGTCGATCCCTTCGTTGTAGGCGTTGCCGTTCTGGACCACGATGGCCGACACGCGCCCTGGATGGGCGGCGGCCAGGCGGAAGCCGATCGGGGCGCCGTAGTCCTGCACGTACAGGGCGTATTTTGAAGCGCCGACCGCGGTGGTGAACTTGTCGACCACGTTCGCCAGGTTGTCGAAGCTGTAGGCGAATTTGTCGACAGCAGGCGCGTCGCTTTGGCCAAAGCCAGGGTAATCCGGGGCGATCACGTGATAACGCCCGGCCAACTGCGGAATCAGGTGGCGGAACATCTGGGATGAGGTGGGGAAGCCGTGCAGCAGGAGCACGGTGGGGGCGTCTTTCGGCCCGGCTTCGCGGTAGAAGATGTTGACGCCATCCACCTTGACGGTGCGGTAGCTGACGTCCGTCGGGGCAGCGGATGCTGCTGCGGCGGCAAAGGCGAAGGCCAGGGATGCGGCGATGCGGGAGGTTTTCATGTTCGCTTCCTTCAATATTGGTTGGGATGGGATGGATTGTAGGAAGCGGACCTCGGCGCCGGAACTACGCGCAGCGAAACAATCCATTTCGCCGCGCGACGTTCCGCCGGGGCCGGAGCGCCGATACAGTGGTGCCATCGACAATCCACTGGAGAGCAACATGAAAGCACTCGTAGCCGCAGCCGCCATCGCAATTGCCGGGGCCGCGCACGCCGCGCCGGTCGCCTACCGCACGGTTGCCGTGGACGGCGTCAATATCGCCTACCGCGAGGCCGGCGATGCCAGCAAGCCAACCGTCCTGCTGCTGCACGGCGTGCCGAGTTCCTCCCGCATGTACGATGGCCTGCTGCGCAAACTGGGCGACCGCTACCACCTGGTGGCGCCGGACTACCCCGGCTTTGGCAACAGCGATGCGCCGGATCCGGCAAAATTCGCCTACACCTTCGACAATCTGGCCAAGGTGATGCACAAGTTCACGGATGCTGTCGGCGCCCAGCGCTACGTGCTGCTGATGCAGGATTACGGTGCCCCGGTCGGCATGCGCATGGCGCTGGCGCGGCCGCAGGCAGTGCAGGCGCTGGTTTTCCAGAATGGGAATGTGTACGAAGACGGGCTGGGAGCGATGTGGGCCAAGCGCAAGCCGTTCTGGGAAGACCGTGCGGCGCACGAGAAAGACGTCATCGCCGTGCACCAGTCAGTGGCGGCGACTCGGGCGCGGCATCTCGGCAGCGATCCCGCGATCGAAGCCTACGATCCGGATCTCTGGATGGACGAATATGCCTATCTCAATCGCCCCGGCCAGGCGCGCATCCAGGCTGACCTGATTTACGATTACCAGCACAACCTGGCTGCCTATCCTGACTGGCAGGCCTGGCTGAAACAGCGCCAGTTGCCGACGCTGGTGGTGTGGGGCAAACACGACCTGGCGTTCACGGTGCCGGGCGCGCAGGCCTTCAAACGTGACAATCCTTCGGCCGAAGTGCATATCCTGGATGGCGGGCACTTTGTGATGGATACACGGCTGGACGAAGTCGCCGCCATCACCGGCGCCTTCCTGGGCAAGCTCAGTTCAGGTGCGGATGCGTCCGCAGTTGCTGCGCCAGCAAATCGATAAACTTGCGGACTTTGGAGGAGCCGTATTTGCTTTCGCGGTGCAGGATGTGCACCGGCCACGGCTCCTCTTCAAATTCCGGCAGGATGACTTTCAGCTTTCCGGCGGCCAGTTCGTCAGCCATCTGGTAGGACAGCAGGCGGCAGATGCCAAGGCCGTCCACGGCGGCACGGATTGCTGCGTCGTTGCTGGTGACGGTGAAGCGCGGTTTCATGCGGACGGTAAGGGCATCGTCCCCTTGGCCGAACTTCCATTCAACGCGCGGGGTGATGTTGCTGGCAGCGATGATCGTATGCTGCAGCAGGTCGTCCGGGTGCTGCGGCACGCCGTTCCGGGCCAGGTATTCGGGGGAGGCGCACAGCACGCGGCGCATCTGGCCCACGCGCAGCGCCTTCATGCTGGAGTCGGGCAGGGGGCCGAGGCGTACTGCGACGTCCATCCCTTCCTCGATCAGGTTGACTACGCGGTCGAGGAAATAGGCGGAGACGTCGACCTCGGGGTACTGCTTCAGGAACTGCACGATGCAGGGGGTGACGAAGTTCTTCCCGAACAGGACGGAGGCAGTGACTGAGAGGTTGCCTTTAGGTTCCGAATTGACGCCTGCTGCGGCGTCGTTGGCCTCCTCGATGCTGGCCAGGATGTTGCGGCAGTCATCCAGGTAACGCTGGCCTGCTTCGGTCAGGCGCACGTTGCGGGTGGTTCTTTGCAGCAGTTGTGCTCCCAGTTTTTCTTCGAGCGCTGTGATGGCGCGGGTGATGGCCGCCGGCGACATATTCAGGCTGCGTGAAGCGGCTGCAAAGCTTTCCTGTTCGCCCACGGCGACGAACACCGTCATCAAGTGCATTTGATCCATTCGAATCCTCCTTGCAGGATCGTACACTTGTTGTGGTCCAGGCGGGGATTAACCGAGATAGCGTGGGGCCAGGACGAGTGCGCTTTGCAGGATGCCGAGCGCGCTGCCAACAATCAGAATCCAGCGCATGAGGCGCTTTTCGAGAGTACTGATTTTTGCGTCCAGCCGACTCTCTTGGCTATCGATCTTTGCCTCCATAGCGATCAGCCTGCCTTCCATTGCCGCCAATTTAATGTCTTGGGCGGCGATGAGAACCCTCTGCTCGGCCAGTTCTTTTGTGACCTTGGCGTCAAGTGCGCTGATCTGGACACGTATCGAAGCGAACTCGACTAGATCTTCGGCATGGTATTTCTCGACCTTGGCGTCGAGCGAGACTACGGCTTGCATGACTTCACCTACAGCTTCGGCTTGAAGGTTTGCGTTTTCCTGCGATACGCCAGCTTCGACGAGACGGTTGGCGTACTTGTTGGTATCGAATGCGGAGGCTTCCATAGGTGGCTCCGTAGCTTGTCTATTCTCACATATACCCGCTGCCATCCTCGCACGGGTGGCGAGGATGCATGTTGAGGAAAGACGGGGCTGAGGAGGTTAGAGCAGGAAGTGCAGCACCGCGTCGAGGTACTCTTGCCGGCGTTCGATGTTGGAAAAGTGGACGGTCGGCAGCGTGAGCAGGCGGGCGCCGGGGATGGCGGCGGCTATGTCGGTGCCGTGCTGGGCGGAGGTGACGGTGTCGTCTCGGCCGGCGATCACCAGGGTTGGCGCTTCGATCAGGCGGATCGTGCGGCGCAGGTCGGCGTCCCGCACGGCGGCGAACAAGCCCGCCAAACCGTTGCGGTCGGTGGCCAACAGCATGGCGCGGAACTTGTCGATGACGGGGCCGCCGGCATCGAGCATTTGCCTGGGGAACCAGTTGGCAAGGAAGCCTTCGGCAGGCTCGCGCATGTCAAGTGCGGCGCGTACCGCGGCAATACGCTCGTCGAACACGCTGACAGGGCCGAGTTGCGCGGCGGTGTTGGAAAGGATCAGGCGGTCGATCCGCTGCGGAGCGTGAATGCCCAGCCACTGGCCGATAAACCCTCCCAGCGAAAGGCCGAGGAAGTGCGCACGCCGGATGCCAAGTGCATCCATCATCTCCAGCACGTCGCGGCCCAGGCGGTCGAGTGAGTAGGCGCCTGCGGGCACGCCGGAATCTCCATGGCCGCGTGCATCGTAGCGCAGGACGCGGAAGTGCTGCGACAGCGCGTCCACCTCGCCATCCCACATGTGGTAACTGGTGCCAATTGAGTTCGACAGGACCAGGACGGGCAAGTGTTCGGCGCCGTCGAAGCGGTATGCGATGCGGACATTGTCGCCGGTGGTGATGTACATGATGTTGGCCCTTTCAATGATTGGTTGATGGACCAGATCCTAGGTGCGCCCGCCGCAAAAATATATTATAAAGATCGGCATATCTTTGTAGGAAAAGTGGACAATGAGCGCCTTTACCCTGCACGACCTGCAATGCTTCGACGCGGTAGCCCGCAGCGGCGGCTTCCAGCCTGCCGCAGAGCTGCTGCATCGTTCCCACCCCGCGGTGCACGCGGCAGTCACGCGGCTTGAGCAGCAAACCGGCCTGCAATTGCTGGACCGCACTGGCTACCGCGTTGTGCTGACGCCTGCCGGCAAGTCGTTCCACCGCAAGGCGCAAGCCACGCTCACCGAGCTTGCAGGTCTCCAGGTCCACGCGCAGCAACTGGCGATGGGGGAGGAGGATGAACTGCGTGTGGTGATCGGCGACATGTGCCCGCAGCGCGAGGTGCTCGCAACGCTGGCCGATTTCTTCCGCACCCGCCGCGCGACGCGGCTGCATGTACAGGTCGAAGCGGTGACCGGCCCGACCGAGCGGCTATACGACGGCGATGCAGACCTGATCGTGCATGGCGTCGACCAGAGCGACCCGCGTATCGAATGGATGCCGTTGTCGAAGATCCCTTTCGTGCCGGTGGTGGCGCCGGGCTTCCTGCGCTTTCCCGTGAGCCGCGCTATCAAGCCTGCGCAATTGCGCGAATACACCCAATGCGTCATCCGCGACACCGCGCGCCACACGCAGGGCAAAGACTATTTCATGGTCGAAGGCGCGAACCAATGTACGGTGCCGGACCAGCAAATGAAAAAGGAAATCATCCTGCAAGGCCTGGCCTGGGGCCACTTGCCGCGCTTCCTGGTGGAACGGGAACTGGAGGAGGGGAGTTTGCTGTCGATCGCCGGCAGGTATTTGCCCGGCAGCGTGGAGGAACTGGTGGCTGCGCGCCGCAGCGACCGGCCGCATGGACCGGTCGCACAGGAATTATGGGAATTCCTTAGTAGCTCGAAATTGCAGCCGGCTGGCCGTTCTTGAAGTTGAAGATGGTCACTGGCGAGGATTTCATATCGCCCCTGGCGTCAAACGCGTAGGTGCCGGATACGCCCTTGTAGCTGCCGCCGGAGATGTCGGCGCCCACCTTGGCCGGGTCGATCGAATTCACCTTCTGCATCGAAGCTGCGTACATCAGCACCGCGTCGTAATAGGCCGATGCGTAGACGTCAGGTTCCGCGTTGAAGCGCTTCTTGAACTTGGCTTTGAAGGCCGGGCCGGAAGCGGCTTTCTCCAGCAGGGCGCCGCCTTGTGCGCAGAGCACGTTGTCGCCGACGGCATCGCCGCCCAGCTTGCCCATTTCCGCGGTGCAGATGGTGTCGCCACCCAGCAGCTTGGCCTGGATGCCCAGTTGCTTCATCTGGCGCGCCATCGGTGCGCCTTGCGGCGCGTAGCCGCCGAAGAACACCGCTTGCACGTTCTTCGATTTCAGCTTGGTCAGGATGGCGGTGAAGTCGACTGCCTTGTCGGTGGTGTATTCGTGGCCCGCGACCTGCAGCCCGGAAGCGCGTGCCTGCTTCTTGAACTCTTCCGCCAGGCCCTGGCCGAAGGCGGTGCGGTCGTCGATTACCGCGACGTTCTTCACCTTCAGCTCATTGGCAGCGTAGAGCGCCATCTTGGACCCGAGCTGGGTGTCGCTGGCGTTAATGCGAAAGATGTTCTTGTAACCCTGTTGCGTTAACTTGGGGTTGGTCGCCACCGGCGCGATCAGGGTGCCGGCCTCGTGGTAGATGCGGGAGGCCGGAATGGCGACGCCGGAGTTGTACGGGCCGACCACGTATTTGACGCCGGCATCGACCAGCTTCTGCGCGGCGGAAACGCCGGCTTTCGGGTCGCCCTGGTCGTCTTCCGACATCAGTTCGAACTTGATCTTCTTGCCGCCGACGGTGATTGGCTTGGCATTCAGTTCTTCGACGGCCAGGCGGGCGCCGTTTTCGTTGTCCTTGCCGGAAAACGCTTGAGCGCCGGACAGTGGGCCGCTATGGCCGATCTTTACCACCATGTCCTGCGCGCAGGCGCCAGCGGCCATTGCCAGCAGCGCCACTGCGCTTACCGAGTGCTTCAGCTTCATCGAGGGGTCTCCCTTTGTTTGTCGATGGCGTGATTATCCACAATCCGGGCGGCGCGGCAAGCCGCACCGCATCATCCGGCACGGCGGGCCTTCGGGAGCGAGGCGGGTTTCTGCTGCCGCGCGAGGGCGGCGTTGATGCGGTCGATCAGGCCTTCATCCTTGGCTTTGGAAATGGCAAAGAACTGCTGGTTCTCGACTTGTACCGGATGCGGCAGCACACTCAGCGTAAGGCCAGGTGGCAGGGAAAGCTCGCGTGCCAGCGGCGCGGCGAAAGCACGCAGTTCGGCTTCCACTTCTGCCGCATTCTGCCAGCTTGGCTGGTAAAGCAGCACAGCGTCCACCCGTTTCAGGAAAAGACGCTGCAGGCGGTTGGTGCGGGAAGAAATGTCGTCTTCGACGCGAAACAATTTGTTACGCGATTGTTCGAATTCGTCGCCGTAGCCGTAGCCGCGCACGGCGCCGATGGTCTTGCCTTTGAGGTCGGCCAGCGATTCAAAAGGAAAGGTGGCATCGCTGCGGGTGACGATCCATAAGGTGTTGCTGACGGCGGCTTCGCTGTAGCGTAGCTCGCGCAGCCGGTCAGGATTTTTCGGCAGGCCGAAGACCAGGCCGGTGCCGCTGCGGACATTGCGTTCGGCGCGGGCCCAGGGGTACATGCGGACCTGGAATTTGACGCCGAGTTCCGCTTCCAGGTATTCGAACAGCTTGAGCTGCCAGGGGCGCAGCGGTTTGATCTTGCCGCTTTCGTCCAGCGATTCGCCCACGATGAGCGTGACTTGCTGTGGCTCGGCCTTTGAAGGCAAGCCGACGGCGCTGGCCAGAAGCAGTGGGGCTGAGCGCAGCAGGCGGCGCCGGGCGAGTGAAATCATGCGGCTGATTATGCAGGGGTCTGGCGAGGCGGGCTAGCAATTTGCGCAGCAGGTAGTGCGTGGAAGCAACGCTATGTTGCAATCAGGCATTGTTGTCGATTCGGCTGCCGGGGGCAGGGGCTGGCGCAGTTCCCGCTGGCCCAGGCCCCTCTGCAGGCGCACCGGCCGCTCCACCAGGCGGGCCGCCGCCTGGACGCGTGCCAGCGCCGGTATTGCGGCCGGGGGCTGCCCCGGCGGCAGTACCTCCGCCGGAGGCTCCACCGGCGGGACCACCGCCGGGCTGGCTGCCGCCGCCGGTATTGCGGCCGGCCGCTGGTTCGGCAGTGCGCTGGACGGGACGCGATTGAATCGGCGCGACAGGGGTTGTGGCCGGAACGGCAACTGGGGCCGGTACGGGTTCGATCGGTGGCGCCGCCGCGGGTGGGCGGCCTGCCGCCGCCGCGATATCTCCGGTCCGGTAGGCTGCCACGGCGGCAGCGATCGCCGGGTTGGTGGCTTGCAGGTTTTGCGCCTGCGACGAAGTGGGACCGGCGGCCAGGCGCGCCGCTTCGGCAGCGCGGGCAGCGCGTTCGGCTGCGGCGCTGGCTTCCTGTGCGGCAGCTGCGGCGGCAGTTGCCGTTGCGGTGGTCGCCGGGACGGGTTGGCCGATACCGGTGCCGGCTGCCGCGCCCGGACCTGGCCCGGGCGCGATCCCGGTTGCCGTCGCAGCGCTGACTTGCGGACCGGCGGCGCTGATTGCGGCTTCCGGTGGCCGGATTGCCGTGTTGCCTGGCGGCACGGCTCCTGGCGGCGCTGCTGGGGGAGCGGCAGTGGCTGGGTTGGGAGGCGCGCCAGGGGGAGCGATGGCGGCGTTACCGGTCAGGGTTGCTGCTGCTTGCGCCGCTGCCTGGGCTTCCCGTAGCGCTTGCCGGCGGGCTTCGAGGCGCACTTCGGTTTGTTCATTTGCCATGTTGCGGGTGGCCTCTCGGGCATCTTCCAATCGCTGGGCGGTCAGGCGGTCTTGCAGGGACAGCGCTTCGGTTGTAGCGGCCGCTCGCGCGCGCTCGGCCTCGTCACCGGCGCGCCTGGCCTGGGCCGCCGTTGCATCGACCTGGGCTTGTCGCGTACGCGCGGCGGTTGTCGCTGCTTCGGCGGATCGAGCCTCAAGTGTGGCCGGTGTCGCGCCCTCGGCGGCCGCTGTCTGCTGGCGAACTTGGGCAAGACGCGCCCCGTTGGCTGCGTTGGCCTCGGCTTCTGCGCTGGCGGTTGCGGCCTGTTGGCGGGTCTGGGCTAAGCGCGCGTTGGCGTCTGCAGTGGCCGCGGCATCCAAGTCGGCGGCTGTGGCCTGTTGACGCGACTGGGCAAGGCGAGCATCGGCGGCGCTGGCATCGAGGCGCGCATCGGCAGCTGCGGTGGCATCGGTTTCGGCGCTGGCGGCCGCTGCTTGTTGGCGGGCAAGGGCGAGACGGGCGGCGACCACCTCTTCCGACTCGGCAGTTTCAGCTTGCGCAGCGATCAGGCGGCGAGCGGTGTCGAGGCGGTCGGCGGCGGCGCGCTCCTCGCGGGTGCGTCCAGGCTGCCCAGCCTCGGCTTCCTGCAGGGCTGCACGGCGCGCGGCATCGAGGCGATCGGCCAAGGCCCGCGCCGCCACATCCTGCTCGCGTGTGCTCTCCAGTTGCCGAGCAGTGGCAGCTTGCGCTTCAGCGAGACGCTGCTGTTGCGTATCTTCCAGTTCGTTGGCCGCCAGGGCTTCGCTGGCAAGCCGGCGCGTCTCCGCCAACTGGTCGGCAGCGCTACGCTGCTGGGCAGACAACTCGGCCAGGTTGGGAGAGGGTGTCGCGGCGGCGGCTTCATCGGCAGCCAGGGCCAACGCAGCAGCATTGGGCTGCAAAACGGCGGCTGCATCACCGACAGCGCCAAGCGCCCCATCGAGCGCGGAGATGGCGCGCTGCGCAGATGCATTGAACGCCGCGGTCAGTATGCCCTCATTTGCGGAAAGTGTGCCACCGCTGGCGACATTGATCCCCGCCTGCCTGAGCGCCGGTTGCTGCGACGTCACCGCACCCGCCAGCGACGGCGGCGCATTGGCGTTGAAGTTATCGACGACCTGCTGCGCCGCCGCGGCAAACGCCGCCGCATCGCCGCCACTGGCCGCCAGCTCACGCAAGCGCCGCTGCGCCAGCACGAGGTTGGACAGGAACAGGCCAAGCGACGACACCGAAGGCGCCGTCTCGGCAGCAGCAGGTGTGTTAGAGGCAGGTGCAACACGGTCGCCCAGCGTGGGCGGAGTGACCGTTGCAGCACTGGTGACAGGGTCGACAGGAATCACGCGGCACCTTTCAACAGGGACAATCTCAGGTTGCCAGAAATCGCAGCCGCACATCGTTAGATGGCGCACGGTGGATGCAGCCGTGCAGCCTTATCTTGACCCTTCCACTGCAACCAAACGATGAGGAACCCGATCATGGACAACAACATCACCCGCGGCGACAACCCTGCCAAAGACCTGCGTGCCGGTGTGCACAGCACCATCGATAAAGTCGCTGACAACATCACCAGCATCACCGACCAGGTCGGCGTCAAAGGCGACCAGTTGAATGCCGCCTACAAGCGTTTTGCGGAATCCGGCCGCAACTACGTGCGCCAGAGCCCCGGCAAGTCGCTGCTGGTAGCACTGGCCGCCGGCTACGCTGTTTCCAAGCTGCTCGGTTCGCGCAAGCACTAAGCCGGGGAGCGCGCCGTGCCCACAACCAAGCCTGACCCGGCTAGACGCGGCGCTGGACTGGCCGCGCAATTCCCCTACAACGTCAACAAGGCTGCGGAGCATGGCGCGGGTATTCCGCCCCAAGGCGCCACCGCCAGCCCTGCGGACCCGCTGGATACCGCCAGCAGCGCCAGCGAAAGCGCTGCCTCGGACAAAACCGGCTCCGGCGTTCCGCTGCAGGGCGAAAACCCCAACAGCGGCCCGCTCGACCGCGTGCGCGCAGATGCCAACGGCCGTCCGCTCACCACCAACCAGGGAGTTCCGGTCGGCGACAACCAGAACTCGCTGAAGGCGGGAGTGCGCGGCCCCGCGCTGCTGGAAGACTTCATCCTGCGCGAGAAAATCACGCATTTCGACCATGAGCGGATTCCCGAGCGGGTCGTGCATGCGCGCGGCTCCGCAGCACACGGATTTTTTGAGTGCTATCGTGCGTTGCCTGAACTGACACGCGCCACACCGTTTGCGGAGGACGGCAAGCGCACGCCCGTCTTTGTGCGTTTTTCCACCGTAGCCGGCGAGCGTGGCTCCACCGACACCGCACGCGACGTGCGCGGCTTCGCCGTCAAGTTCTACACCGATGAAGGCAACTGGGACCTGGTGGGCAACAATATCCCCGTTTTCTTCATCCAGGATGCGATGAAATTCCCGGACCTGGTACATGCGCTCAAACCAGAGCCGCACAACGCGATGCCGCAAGCAGCCAGCGCGCACGACACCTTCTGGGACTTCGTCTCGCTGATGCCGGAATCGATGCACATGCTGATGTGGGTGATGTCGGACCGCGCCATCCCGCGCAGCTACCGCACCATGCAGGGATTTGGCGTGCACACCTTCCGCCTGGTGAATTCGGCCGGACAGTCGCGCTTCGTTAAATTCCACTGGCTGCCCAAGCAGGGCACTTATTCGCTGGTGTGGGACGAGGCAGTGCGCATTTCAGGCGCGGATCCGGACTTCCACCGGCGCGACCTGTGGGAATCGATCGAGATGGGCGAGTATCCCGAGTGGGAACTGGCGGTGCAAGTCTTCACGGAAGAAGAAGCGGCCGAATTTCCCTTCGACGTGCTGGACCCGACCAAGATCGTGCCGGAAGAAATGGTGCCGCTGCAGGTAGTCGGCCGCATGGTGCTGGACCGTAACCCGGACAATTTTTTCGCCGAGACGGAACAGGTGGCATTCTGCGCCGCCCATGTGGTACCCGGCATCGACTTCACCAACGACCCATTGCTGGCGGGACGCATCCATTCGTACGTGGATACCCAGATCAGCCGCCTGGGCGGGCCGAACTTCCATGAGATCCCGATCAACGCACCGGTGGCGCAAGTGCACAACAACCAGCGCGACGGCATGCACCGGCAGGCGATCCACCGAGGCCGCGTCGCGTACGAACCGAATTCGCTGGGCGGCGGTTGTCCTTTCCAGGCCGGCCGCATGGGCTTCATGTCCTTCCCGGAACCGGTGCAGGAAGACAAGGTGCGCGGCAAGCCGGAACTGTTTGCCGACCACTATTCGCAGGCCCGCCTGTTCTGGCAAAGCCAGACGCCGGCCGAACAGATGCATATCGCCCACGCCTTCAGCTTTGAATTGAGCAAGGTGCAGGTGCCGGCGATACGTGAACGCACATTGTCGATGCTGGTCAACGTGGATGCGGCGCTGGCGGACATGGTGGCGCTGCGGCTTGGCTCCAGTGTGCCGGACCCGCAACCGATGGCCACCGAGCGCGAAATGCCCACCTACCAGCCGTCGCCGGGGCTATCGCTGATGACGCGGCCGGGGCAGACCGGCATCCGTGGCCGGAAAGTGGCAATCCTGGTTGCAGCCGGCTGCGACGAGGCGATGGTCGATTCCCTGCAGGCGGACCTCGAAGCGCAGGGTGCAGTCACCCGGCTGGTGGGACCCCACGTCGGCATGGTCGGCGGGCTGGAAGCCGATATGTCGCTCGAGACCGGCCCTGCGGTGCTGTTCGATGCGGTGGTGGTGCCCGATGGCGATGCGGCGGCCGAGACACTGGCCGCGAACGCGCTGGCCGTGGAATTCGTGACCTTGCAATACCGCCACTGCAAGCCGTTGATGGTGGTAGGCGCAGGCGCGACGCTGCTGGCGGCGGCGGGCGTCCCGGCGACCCTGCCGGGCGGCGTGCCGGATCCGGGCCTGGTGGGCACGGCCCCGGCCGACCTTCAGCCGGCACTGGCAGCGTTCATTGCGGCACTGGCGGGGCCGCGCGTGTTCGACAGGGAGACCGATCCGCCAGTTGTATGAATGTGGGCGGCCAGGCTGGGGCGGTGTAGACTAGCCTAATGGATGAGTACGCCCCACAAAAATGGCTGCCTCACGAGCGCCCGCTGTTGCCGGGCTCTCCCTCTACGCCGCTGCACTCGGCGCCCAAGCGGCTGGCCTTCCTGCTGGTAGGCCTGATCGTGGCGCTGACCGGCGGCCTCGGTAACGCGCTGGTCACGGTCAACCTGGTCTATGCCCAGGGTTCGCTGGGCGTGACAACGGCGGAGATCCAGTGGCTGCCGGCGGCCTACGTCATGGGCAATGTCTCCATGAACCTGTTGCTGGTGAAGTTCCGCCAGCAGTTCGGCCTGCGCCTGTTCACCGAATTATTCCTGCTGCTGTACGCTGTGGTCACGGTGGCCCACCTGTTCGTGCACGGGCTGGCATCGGCCATCGCGGTACGCGCAGCACATGGCATCAGCGGCGCTGCTCTGACTGTGCTCGGGCTGTACTACGTGCTGCAGGCTTTCCCGGCACAGCACCGGCTGAAGGGCGTAGTGCTGGGCATCGGCTTTGCCCAGTTGTCGCTGCCGCTGGCGCGCATCTTTTCCTCCGAACTGCTGTCTATTGGCGAATGGCGCGGCCTGTACTCCTTCGAGCTGGGCATGGCCTTGCTGTCCTTCGGCTGCGTACTGCTGCTCAAGCTTCCGCCTGGCGACCGCGTGAAGGCCTTCGAAAAGATGGACTTCGTGACCTTTGCTCTGTTCGCGCCCGGGGTGGCCTTCCTGTGCGCGGTGCTGGCGCTGGGCCGCACTGTCTGGTGGTTCGAGGCACGCTGGATCGGCTGGGCGCTGATTGCCTTCATCGTGCTGTTCACGGCGGCTGTCGCGATTGAGCATAACCGGCGCAAACCCCTGCTCAACACACGCTGGCTGACCACGGCCAGCATGACGCGCCTGGCGATATCGGTGCTGTTGATCCGCGTGGTGCAGTCGGAAGCCGGCGGCGCGGTCGGCTTCCTGCAGGCGATTGGCTTGAACAACGACCAGATGCAAACCCTGTGGCTGGTGGCATTGGCGGGCTGTACGCTGGGCATCCTGACCAGCGCCCTGATCATCACACCGCAGCGCCTGCAGCCAATGCTGATGTTCGCGCTGGCGTTGATGGCGGTGGGCGCGTGGATCGACTCGCAGGCTTCCAGCCTGACGCGCCCGGAGCAGATGTACTTCAGCCAGTTCCTGCTGGCGTTCAGTGGCACCTTCTTTCTTGGGCCGATTTTCGTGTCGGGCTTCGGCGCGGTGATCGCGCAACCGTGCAACCTGATCAGTTTCTCGCTGATGTTTTCGATGACGCAGAACCTGGGCAGCCTGCTTGGCTCGGCGCTGGTGGGGACCTTCCAGGTGGTGCGCGAGAAATTCCACTCGAGCCAACTGGTCGAGCATCTTACGCTGCAAGATCCGCAGGTGGCGGCGCGCGTGCAGGCGTTCGGCCTGCCGTCGCTAAGCGGGGCGGCGACGCGGGAAGCCAATATCCTGGCTTATAACGATGTCTTCCTGATGATCTTCTTTGTCGCCTGCGGCACGCTGGCGTGGATGGCGCTGCATTATGCGTGGCAGGTCTGCACCGCCACCCGTCCGGTGGCGCCGGTACAGAATGCGCAAACCGGCATGGCGCAGGTTTCACTTTCCAATTCGGGGGCCCAATGAGCACAACACCACCAGCAAGCGAGACACCTGCCCCTCCCGCGCCGCCTCCGGCACCCGACCGGCGTGCCCAATGGATATCGGGAATCGGTTTCGCCCTGATCGCACTAATCGGCGTGCTGGTCGTGCTGTATGCGTGGCGCCTCCCGCCCTTTACCAGCCCGATCGTATCGACCGAAAACGCCACCGTGCGCGGCCAGGTGACGGTGATCGGCTCGCAGTTGCCGGCTTATGTGGCGGACGTCAAAGTGCAGGACTTCCAGTTCGTGCGCAAGGGCGACTTGCTGGTGGAGCTGGACTCCCGCATCTACCGCCAGCGCTTCGAACAGGCGCAGGCGCAACTGGCCGCGCAAAAGGCAGCGCTGGCCAACTGGGAACAGTCGCGTGCCAGCGCCAGGGCCGGCATCGCCCTGCAGGAAGCGGTGCTGTCGAATGCGCAAGCGCAAGCGGCGCGCGCCTCGGCCGATTATGGGCGGGCCGAGCAGCTGGTGGGCGATGGTTCGCTGTCGGTGCGCGAGCAGGATGCCCAGCGTGCGGCCCGCGCGCAGGCGCTGGCAGCGGTGGCGCAGGCCAAGGCCAACGTGGATATCGCCCGGCAGCAAGCGCAATCCGTCACCGTCAATCGGGGCGCGCTGGAAGCCGCAGTAGCGAACGCCGAGGCGGCGCTGAAGGCGGCAACCGTGGACCTGGACAACACACGCATCATCGCACCGGCTGATGGGCAACTGGGGCAAGTGAATGTGCGGCGCGGCGCCTACGTCGCTTCGGGTGCGCAGCTAATGGGCCTGGTGCCGCGCGATATGTGGGTAATCGCCAACCTCAAAGAGACACAGATGAATGGCGTGCAGGTGGGGCAGGGCGCCACCTTCAAGGTAGACGCGCTGGATGGCGCCACGCTGACCGGGCAGGTAGAGCGCATATCGCCCGCCACCGGTTCCGAGTTTGCCGTACTGCCAGCCGATAATGCGACAGGAAATTTCGTCAAGATCTCACAACGGATTCCGGTGCGGATAAAGATTGACGCAGGCCAGAAGCTCGCGCCGCGCCTGCGGCCGGGGATGTCGGTAATCGTCAGCATCGATACTTCCGCCGTCCTGAATGAGAAGGCAGACGGAGCACGGCCATGAAGCGCAGCGCCGCAGCATGCGTGGCCCTGGCGCTCGCCGGTTGTGCCGCCCGCATCCCCGCACCGGTTGAATCGCAACTGGCAGTTCCCGAGACTTGGCGCAGCCAGGCGCCCGCTCCGGCAGAGCCCGTGTCACACCCTGGGGTCTGGCCCCAGGGTGTGACACGGGCTCTGCCGGAGCGGGAGTGGTGGAAGGCTTATGATGATCCGGCCCTGTCTGGGCTGGTGGCACGGGTGCTGGAGCACAATACGGACGTGCGGCTGGCGCAATTGCGCGTGGCGGAGTTCCGCGCGCGCCTGGCGTCGGCGGATGCAAACCGGGCGCCGACTTTGGGTGCAACTTTGACGCCAGTACGTACGCGCACGCTGGCCTACAACGGCGTGCCGTACATCACCAACCTGTTTGCCGGCGAATTCCAGGCAGCGTATGAGGTCGACTTATGGGGACGACTGTCCCATGCAAGCGAGGCAGCGGCGCAATCGTTGGCCGCAGAACGGGCCAACGCAGATGCGGCGCAACTGTCTGTGGCGGCATTGGCAGCCAACGGCTACCTGCAATTGCGCGGGCTTGATGCGCAGCTTGAGCTGGCGCGTGCCACACTGGATTTGCGCGAGCAGTCGCGCCGGCTGGCGCAACGGCAGTTTGAAACCGGCTACACCTCGCGCCTGGAATGGCTGCAGTCGCAGTCTGAGTATGAGGCGGCCGCCGAGCAGGTCCCGCAACTGCAGCGGCAAATCAGCGATCAGGAAAACGCACTTTCGCTGCTGGCCGGCAGCAGTCCAGGCCCGATCGCGCGTGGCAAAACACTGGACGAACTGTCGCCGCCTGCGATCCCGGTTGGCTTGCCATCAACCTTGCTGCAGCGGCGCCCCGACATTGCCCGCGCCGCCCACAATGTGGCAGCGGCAAAGGCTGGCGTCCAGGCGACCAGCGAGCAATTGCTGCCCACCTTCCGCTTGACCGCCACTGGTGGCGTGCAATCGCCGGACTTCAGCAAATTCCTGCACGACCCGACCTTCCTGTGGCGGGTTGGCGCAGGGCTGGCAGCGCCGATCTGGGATGGTGGCCGCGTGCAAGCTCAGACCGATGCCGCCGCCGCCCAGCGCGACCAGTCGCTGGTGGCCTACGAGCAGACGGTGCGCGCCGCGCTGGTGGAAGTGGAGAACAGCCTGACAGCTTTGCAGCGCCTGCAGGAGCAGTCGGTCCAGAACGAAGCGCGCCGTGCCACTGCGGCCGAGACCCTGCGCATTGCGCGCAACCGCTACCGCAATGGATACGCTTCCTACCTTGAAGAGCTGGATGCCCAGCGCACCTTGTTCAATGCCGACGTGGCGCGCCTGCAGCTGCGTAGCCGCCTGCTTGGCGCGAGTGTGGACTTGTACCGTGCGCTGGGCGGCGGCTGGACGGGCGACTAGCGGCTCACGTTTTTTGCAACGGTGACGGCCCACCATGGGCCTTTCGTCTGCCCCAATTGCGCGGCCCAATACCAGGCCGAGACGTCGCTCCATTGGCCACCGTTGCTGTCGGCAATGCGTTCGTGCACCTCCAGCGTTTGCACACCCCTCGTGGCTTTGAAGCCGGACCAGCGCTGGTCTCCGATGACTTTGACCGGCTGCATGGTGAGTTCGTAGCCATTCGCTTTGAAGCAATCGCTGCTTGCATGGAGCTTGCGCGTGCCCTGGTCCATCCAGCGGAAGACGATTTCGCGCTCGCCATCGCTGAAGCGGCCCACACGGCCCGGAAAATTCTGCTGGAAGCGTTCTTCGATTGGGGTGAGGGGAAGTGGCGTGAGCTTTCGCCCCTCGAAGCTCGTGGGCCAACCGGGGAACCCGGCAACCACGCGGCCACTTCCCTTGCTCTCGAAAGCCAGGGGAGCGAGCGCAGCCAAGGCGCATAAGCCGGCGAATGCAATGGTGGCGAGGGGCTTCATGATGCCCGCTTCTCCAGGCTGCGGGTCGTGAACAGGATGCCCACTCCGGCGGCGGCAAAACTGACGATGCCAATGGCACCGTGCGCCGATGCTGGCAGGTGCACAATGCATGCCTCCATATAAAAAAGCGCTGTTGCACGGAGAGCGTTGGCCGCGACCACGGCGACGATTGCCAGCGTCAGAGCGGCAGCCGTTCGTAATGCTGAGAGCCGGACGGCGGCCGCCAATGCGCTCGCCAGCAGCAGTCCAGCCCACAGCATTTTCACGCCACTGCAAGGCGCGTCGATCGACACCAGTTGCCCCTGCCAGGCCAGCATGGCGCCCTCGCGCGCTACAGCAATGCCGTTCATGCGCAGCAGGTACGCTGACAGGTCGCCGGCAATTACGCGCAATGGATATCCCAGGTAGAACTGCAAGGTGGCTGCAAAGGGCAACGCCAGGATGCATAGCGCGAACAAGGCTGCGTCGAAGCGCTTTCCCAGCCGAAGGCTGCTGGCCAGCGCGGTAACTGCCAGCGCCAGGATAAGGGAACGCGCTGGCACAGGAACCTGGCACGCGGTAGCCGCGAGGTAGACGGCGAGGAAGGCGCATGGCAGCAATAGTGGGCGGGCTATGGCTTCCCGCGTCGGCGCCATCGCGATGATCGCAGTTGCGGCGGAAGCGGCCAGCAGCCCGGCGCTGTCGTTAGAGCCGTCCTGCGTGCCGCTTGCGAACCACAGCAGGACGGGCCAGCATGCCACGAGCAAGGCGGCCAGCAATAGCAAAAACGGCGGCTGCTTCATTGCGTGCGGGAATGGCGATGCCATGCCAGCATGAGGGTAGCCACCAGGATCATCGCCCAGGTCTCCGGTTCCGGGATTGTGGGCACGCTGCCAGGCGGCACTGGTTCCAGGCCCGCATCCTTATACTGTTCGCGCGTTTCCAGCACGACGGCGCCCGATACCGGTGTGACCAACTGGTAGTGGGTGGCCAGCGTGACGGCCGCCATGTTCCGGGCCGGGTCGGCGCTGAGTGCGGCGACTTCGTCCGCGGCCCACAGGCGTACCAGGTGCTGGGACGTGCGGCTGGACTGAGGCAAACTGCTGCTGCTGCTGCTGCCGCTGCGGCGCTCGCGCAGCATGACGGTTTGCTTCGTTCCCGGCTGCCACTGCGAAAACAGCTTGCGCAGGTCGTCGCTCACGTTGCCGAAGGTTGGCACAGCGTTGATGCCCTTGAGCTGTTGCGTAATCTCGTTTGGGCCACGTTCCAACGCAAGGTCGTAAAAGGCGACCCGGCTGGCCCGGCGCTCAAAGCGCTGCCACAAGGCGCCAGTCGACTGGGATGCCAGTGGCTGTGGGCCATGGATCCAGACAATCGCACCACGCGACGACATGCCGGCCCAGTCCCATGCTGCAGCCAGTGCATCGCTGTTATCGCGTCCGCCGACGAAGTCCAGTTGCGCGAGGTACTCGCGTGTGCGGAGCGAATTGGCGCTGTTATGGAAGAAAAGCGAGGGCTTCTCATCGCCGCAAAAGACCAGGGCTATCTCAATATTCTGGGGAAGGGACGCCAGCGCTTCAAGCAACTGGCGCTTGCGGCGCTGCATGGATAAGGAGCCATCAATGACCACGGCAACCCGCTGTGGTGGGGTGACGGGAGCTTCGCTCAGTTCCTGGACGACCACTTTGCCGTCATCGCCTTTCTCATCGACGCTCCAGGCCAGCGCTGCAGGCCGCGCGCCGGGTGCCCAGATGGAGTGCATCGGTTGCGCTGGCGAAGGTTCCGCCACTTCGCCGCGAACGGCAAACAGGCCTCGGGGACCGCTTTCCGCTCCCAGCCCTGGGCTGCCTTTCAGCGGAGTCCCCGATTCGAACCAGACTGCGTGGCGCAGGCCTGGTGCCAGGTCGAAATTGCGTTCGCTGAAAGCCGGCAACTGGAAATGCATGGCGCCTTGCCGGGGCGGAGCCATGGGAACGGTGACGCCAAGGCGGATTTTCATGTTTCCCGATGGCGGAATCGGGAATAGCTGTACCAGAACCCGGTCATTGCCCGAAGTGGTGACCAGCAGTGGATCACGGCGTTGCGAGACAACTTTCCCGTAAGCCTCGCGCACCTTCGCACGGCTGCCAAACGCGGCCTCGCGCTCTTCGCCGTCAATCCACAGCGTGGCGCGGGATACCACGGCGCCCGGCGGCAATACGACTTCGGCGCGGCCTTCCTGCTGGCTTGGCGACTTGTTGTGGAAGTCCATGGTCCATTCCATGTAGCCCAGCGCGGCATTGGTATCGATCGATCCGTCCATGCGCGAGCCCACTAATGCAACATCGTTGACGCGCTGGCCTACACCTGCGCCTCCCTGGTCATCGTCGAAGGCGCTTTCCCATTCGCGTACCGAGTGAAGTACTGGAGCAGGACGGGAGTTGAACACTGTGCCTGTCACCTGGTAGAAGGTAGTTCGCGCCCGCTGCGTGTCGCTCTCGATCTGGCTGGTGAACAGTGTGCCGAGCAAGTCGGTCGCTTGTCCCGACTGCTGGTAGCAAAGGCGCAGCATCAAATCCTCGTCGCCGGCTTTACGCAGAAGCTGGATGCCGCGCAGCCTCGTCTCGACGGATTCCGAAGCAGCCATCTGCATGCCGATCCGTGTCACAGTGGAAGGAGCATCAATCGCCAGCAGGACAAGGAAGGCAAGTGCTATCCCTTTCCATAGCTTGCCAGCCGGCTGCCCGCTCCCCGCCTTCAAAGCCTTGCGGGCCAATATGACGCAAAGCACGGCGAACATTGGCGAAAGGCCAAGCAGACCAATGCCGAGGGCGAGGACTGCGATTGCTGCAATGGGGGATATCGGCAGGAAAACCAGGCTGTAGAAAATGGCGACGCCGGCGGAGAAGGCATGCAGCCAGGCCCAGCGCGGCGGCAATGCTTCGCCACGCGCCAAGGCCTGTAATAGCCGTCCGTTTGCCAGCGGTATCGTGGCATAAAGGATGAAGTGAAACGGCGTGGGCAGGGGATCGAAGAAGATCTTGCGGCACATGCCGGTAATCGATTCAAACAGCAGTGCGGCTACCGGCAGCACCACCCCGAACAGTGCGATGAAGGCGATGGTTCCGTTGGGCGTGCGGTGGCGGGATGGCAGGTCTTCTGCGGCGGGATTTGCTGGCATTGCGCTTCCGGTTGTAGATATTGGAAGCGCAATTTTGGCTAATCAGTATGCGTTGATTATGTGTTTGGTGTGAAGCCGTGCGTTCGCTATTCGGTGTCCGAGCGGCTTGGCAGCAAATGGCCGTGCACTTCCGCCGTCAATTTGGCGATGCGTTCGACCAGTTGCTTGGTGGTCTCCGTCAGCTCGGTATTCTGGCGCAGAAGTTCCATCATCTGCGCCGTATGGCGCGCCGCTTGCTGCGCCAGCGCCTCGCGGTGACGGGCGTCGGCATCGTTATGGGCTTTATCACGCTCGGCCTGGCGGGTCTGCGCCAGCAGGATCAGCGGCGCCGCATAAGCAGCCTGCAGGCTGAATGCGAGGTTCAGCAGGATGAAGGGGTAGCGGTCGAAATGCGTGAAACCCCAGAGGTTTGCACCGATCCACACGGCGACGATGACCGTCTGCGCACCCAGGAACAGCGGCGTGCCGAAGAAGCGGGCAAATGCTTCTGCCTTCAGCCCGAAGGTGTCAGCGCCAAAGGTCTTGCTCAGGTGCTCGTGTTCGCGGTGGAAGCGCAGGTGGTCGCTGTCATGGCCTGGCTGGGCGCTCATTGCATTGTTTCCTAGTCGATGGGAATGAACAGCTCGCAGGCAAATTCGCCCGTTTGCGGGTCGGCGCGGAAGTCGGCCGCATAGCGTTCGAAGCAGGGGCCGGGGCGGGCTGCCAGGCCCGCTGCGCGGAGTCCCTCGCTGTAAAAGGCATGCCATGCTTCGCCAATGCCGGCCGACGTGCCGTAGTATTCCACTACCGCATAGCGGCCGCCGGGGATGGTGCCCAGCGCCGCTGGCGGCGGCGCCGGGTCATTGTGGCCGATTTCCACGCAGGCGTCGTAGCGGCACTTCTCGGGTGGCGTATTCGCTGGATCGTCCATCGCCACGCCGTAGGTGACGCGCCCCATCAGGCCATTGGCCTGCAGCCATGGAGCGACGACGTCGCGCCAGAATTCCCCCAGCGCCGGGCCGAAGGGGCCGGTGTGGCGCAGGCAGGCGACGCGGGCTGGACCGATTTCGATGGCGCGGACTTTCATGGCAGGCTCCTTATTCGGTGACTGGCGCCGGGGCATGCTTGTGCGGCTTGCGCAGCTTGTGCACCAGGCGCTTGATCAGGTGTTCAGCGTCGTCCACATAGGTGAACACGGCCGGCACCACCAGCAGCGACAGCAGGGTGGAGGTAATCAGGCCGCCGATCACCGCAATCGCCATCGGCGAGCGAAAGCTCGGGTCGGCGCCCCAGCCCATGGCCAGCGGCATCATGCCCGCGCCCATGGCGATGGTCGTCATCAGGATCGGGCGGCTCCGCTTATGGCATGCGTCGACCAGCGCATCGAAGCGGCTCATGCCTTCGGCGCGGGCCAGGATGGCGTAATCGACCAGCAGGATCGAGTTCTTGGTCACGATCCCCATCAGCATGATCAGGCCGATCATGGACGGCATCGACAGCGCCTTTTGCGTCACCAGCAGGGCGACGAAGGCGCCGCCGATCGACAGCGGCAGCGCGGCCAGGATGGTCAGCGGTTGCAGGAAGTCGTGGAACAGCAGCACAAGAACGCCGTAGATGCACAGCACGCCGATCAGCATGGCGATGCCGAAGCTGGCGAACAGGTTTTGCATCTCCTGCGTGTCGCCCAGCTCTGCCCGGGTCACGGTTGGCGGCAGGTTTTTCATCGATGGCAGCTGGCGCGCCTCTTCGTCCAGTTCACCCAGCGAGCGGCTGCCCAGCTCGACGTCCAGTGTCACGTTGCGGCTGCGGTTCAGGCGGTCGATCTGGGCCGGGCCGGATTCCATGGTGATGGTCGCGACATTGGCCAGCATCACTGGGCCATTGCGGCCGGGGACGGTCAGGCGGCCGATGGCGTCGAGGTCGGCGCGCACGCTGTCCGGCAGCTTGACGCGGATCGGCACCTGGCGTTCGGCCAGGTTCATCTTGGTCAGTTCGAAGTCGTAATCGCCGGCGGTGGCCACGCGCACGGTTTCGCCGATGGCATTGGCGGTCACGCCCAGGTCGGCCGCCTTGGCAAAGTCGGGACGAACGATGATCTCGGGACGCACCAGCGAAGCGCTGGAAGTCACGTTGCCGATGCCGTGCAGGGTGCGCAGGTCGCGTTCCACCTTGCGCGCCGAATCGATCAGCGCCACCGGGTCTTCCGACCGCAGCACGAGCTGCATCTTCACGCCAGTGTCTGGAGGACCCACGGTGAAGCGGGCGCCGGGCAGGGCGGACAGCTTCTCGCGGATCATGTCGTCAATCTGCGGCATCGACTCCTTGCGGTCGTTGCGGTGCTTGGTGGTGATGGTCAGCACGGCACGGCGTGCCTCCGCAGCGGCGCCCGGAGCGAAAGCATCGCCCGACGAACCGCCGCCGATAGAGCTGAACACATGGGTCACCGGCTTGACTTCCATGATGGCCAGGCGAGCACGCTCCGCAATGGCGCGGGTCTCGGCCAGCGTGGAGCCTGGCGGCAGTTCCAGGTTGACCATGGTCTGGCCACGGTCGGCCGGCGGCACGAAGCCGGTCGGCAGCAAGCCCACCAGCATGATCGAACCGACGAAGAAGGCACCTGCCGCCAGCGCGGTCTTGCCGCGGTTGTTCAGGCACCAGCGCATGGTTTTCATATAGTGCTGCATGATCCAGCCATCTTCCTGCTGCGGCTTGTGGGTCTGCTTCAGCAGGTGGGCTGCCATCATCGGTGTCAGCAAGCGCGCCACGACCAGCGAGGCCAGTACCGCCAGCACGGCGGCCCAGCCGAACTGCTTGAAGAACTTGCCGGGAATGCCGCCCATGAAGGCGGTCGGCAGGAACACGGCAACCAGGGCGAAGGTGGTGGCGATCACCGCCATGCCGATTTCGTCGGCCGCTTCGAGCGCGGCCTGCATTGGCGTTTTTCCCATGTGCAGGTGGCGTTCGATGTTCTCGATTTCCACGATGGCATCGTCCACCAGCACGCCGACCACCAGCGCCAGCGACAGCAGGGTCACGGTGTTCAGCGTGAAGCCCATCCAGTACATGCCGAGGAAGGCCGGCAGCACGGACAGCGGCAGTGCCGATGCGGCTACCAGCGTGGCGCGCCAGTCACGCAGGAACCACCACACCACCAGCACGGCCAGGATGGCGCCTTCGTACAGCAGCTCCATCGACCCGGCGAAGTTTTCGTCCACCGGTTCGGCGTTGTCGATCGATTGCTTGATGTCGATGGTCGGATGCGCTTCGCGCAATTCTTCTACCGCTGCGCGTGAATCGGCGGCAACCTGGGTTTCGCTGGCGCCCTTGGTACGGAAGATTTCGAAGGCGACCACTTTCTTGCCGTCCTCGGTCGCTTCCGAGCGTGGTTCTGCAATGGTGTCGGTCACGTTGGCCACCTGGTCCAGGCGGATGTGGCGGCCGTCGCCCAGCGGGATGTCCATTTGCGACAGCTCTTGTGCGCTCTTCACGGTGGCAATGGTGCGCACCGATTGCTCAGCGCCGCTGATGTCGCCGCGTCCGCCCGGTGCTTCTTTCTGCACCTGGCGCAGCATGCGCGACACGTCCAGCGCGGAGACACGCAGGGCGGCCATGCGTTCGTCATCGAGTTCGACGCGGATTTCGCGGCTTACGCCGCCGACCCGCTTCACGGCGCCAACGCCGGGCACCGACAGCAGCTTTTTGGAGACGGTATTGTCCACATACCAGCTCAGGTCTGCGTCGTCGATCTTCGTGCCTTGCTTCGGTGTGACTGTAAAGGCCAGGATTACGCGGCCGGCGGTGGAAACCTTGCTGACCACCGGGTCGCGCATCTCGCCGGGCATATCGGCGCGCACCTGAGTCACGGCGTCGCGTACTTCATTGACGGCGTCGGACAGGTTTTTCTCGAGGATAAATTCGACGGTAATGGTGGCAGTGCCGTCCAGTACCTTGGCGTAGATGTTCTTCACACCTTGCAGCGTGGCGACCGAATCCTCGATCTTGCGCGCCACCTCGGTTTCCAGCTGGGCCGGCGCGGCGCCGGGCAGGGAAGCGGAAACGGTAACGATTGGCAGTTCGATGTCCGGGAAGTCCTGCACCGGGTTGGCGCGGTAGGCCATCCAGCCTGCCAGCGACAGCAGGATGAACAGCATGATCGCCGGAACCGGGTGCTTGATTGAGAGGGCTGAAAAGTTCACGGCACCTCCTTAGCGTGCAGGCTTGATGGCCGTAGCGGCTTGCGCCGGCGCGCCGGCATTGCGCACCAGGTCGCCATCGTTCAGGAAGCCGGCGCCGGCAGCCACGATCTGCGCGTCAGGCGCCAGCCCGGACAGCACCTCGATGCGCTCGCCGATGCGGCGGCCCGGCTGCACCTTGACCTGGCTCACGCGCTGGTCCTGGTTCAGGCGGAACACGTAGCTGAAGCCATCGCGCACGGTGATTGCCTGCTGCGGCACCGTCATTGCGTCGGATGCACCCAGCTCGAACTGGCCAGTGGCGAACATGCCGGCCTTGAACGGCGCCTGCTTGCCGTTATTTGGCGGCAGGTCGACGTAAACCAGAGCCGAGCGGGTTTGCGGGTCGATGGTCGGCGCCACCATGCGCACCTTGCCGGTCAGTTCACTGCCATTGGCGGCCTTGACGACGGCACCGCCGCCAATCTTGATGTTGCGCAGGTCGGCCGCAGTGACTTCGGCGCGCCATTCCAGGCGGCCCTGGCGGATCATGCGGAACAATTCCGTGCCGGGGCCGGCGACAGCGCCGACGGTGGCGTTGCGGGCAGAGATCACGCCAGCATCCGGTGCGACGACCTTGGTGTAGCGCAGGCGCAGTTCGGCCGAAGCCAGCATGGCCTTGGCGGAGGCGGCGCGCGCTTTGGCGGTGGCTTCGGCCGTGGTGTACTGGCTGATCTGCTGGGCGCTCAGGGCGCCGGTGTCCTGGATCGAGCGTGCGCGGTCGGCATTGGCCTTGGCTTCCGCGGCAGCGGCTTCCGCTTCCATCAATGCTGCCTTGGCTTGCGCGACTTCTGCCTGTGGAGTCTCCGGCGCAAACACGGCCAGCACTTCGCCCTTGGTGACGACGTCGCCGACGTTCACCTTGACGTCGGACAGGCGCAAGCCGTTCGATTCGCTGCTGATGATCGCTTCCTGCCAGGCGGCGACGTTGCCGTTGGCGGTCAGGCGGATCGGCAGGCTGGTTTTCTCGGGGCGAACGGTGGTAACGGTGAGCGAAGGCTTGGCGACGGCAGGCTTCTTGTCTTCGGCAATGGCGGACGGCGTCTGCGCCAGGGCGGCTAGTGCAGTGGCAACGGCGATGGCGGCGACGGCGGAGGGAGTGCGGTGCAGTGGTTTCATAAAGTCTTTCCGGTCTTAGGGCGCGGCAGGCGCGGTCCAGCCGCCACCTGCTGCACGGTACAGGGCGATCCAGGCAGCGCTGCGTTCGCGCTGCAGGTTCACGACTGTGTTTTCTGCTGCCAGCCGCGTGCGGCGGGCGTCTTCCAGTTCGAGCAGGCTGGCCAGCCCGTTCTTGTAGCGTTCTTCGGTCGCGGTAAAGAAGGTGCGGTAGCCTTCCAGCGCGGTCTGGGCATCTTCGGCGCGTTCCTGGGTGCTTTGCAGTGCTACCAGCGCCTGTTCGACTTCCGACACGGCCTGCCGCACGCTGGCCTTGTAGTTCGACACGGCGGCATCGTAGCGGGCACGCGAAGCTTCCACATTGGCGCGGCGCACGCCCCAGTCGATGATCGGCAAGGTCATTTGCAACGGGCCAATGGTCCACACATTGGCGGTGATGTCCTGGCCGTCGGCGTGCAGTCGGCCGCGCCCAATGGAGCCGGAAAGACCCAGCCGCGGCAGGCGCTCGGCGCGTGCGCTGGCGACGTCATAGCTCGCTGCCGCGACTTCGCGCTCAGCGTTGAACACGTCCGGGCGCTGGCCGATTACCTGGGCCGGCACCGAATCGATTGCGACGCCTGCGGCCGGCGACAGCACGGCAGTGGCTGCGCTGCCGGCAAGGCGTGCGCGCAAGTCCGGTTCGGGGATGGCGGTCAGTGCCACCAGCACTTTCAGCTCGCTGTCACAGGCGGCGCGCTGGGCTACCGCACGGTTATTGCCGTCGGCGGCGCTGGCGCGCGCCAGGGCGTTGGCGGCAGTCGACTGGAAACCGGCCTTGGTCGTGATATCCGTCAGGCGCGCGGTATGGGCTCGCGAGGCCGCGTCCAGGCGCGTCACCTCCTGCAGTTTTTCGCAGGCGCGCAGGCTGTAATACTGGTTGGCCGTTTCGGCCGCAACGCTGACGCGCGCTTCGTGCCAGCCGGCCTGGGCGCCTTCATGGCGTGCAATAGCCGCCTTGCGGCGCGCGCGGCCACCGCCAAACAGGTCGATCTCCCACTGGGCCTGGGCCAGCAGCTGGGTGGTGGTATTGCTTGGCGTATTGGCAGACTGCTGGCTCATGCGGGTAGAGGTCAGCACGCCAGTCAGCGAGGGAGCGAGGGCGGCGCCTGCGGCGGTGCGCTCGGCACTGGCTGCGGCGAAGCGCGCCTGGGCGCTGGCGATGGTGGGACTGGCCGCCTGTGCGGCTTCGATCAACTGCACCAGCAGCGGGTCGGACTGGCGCTGCCACCAGTTGGCCAACTCACCGGTGCTGCCGTTGTGCGGCAGGGGAGCCTGCCACTGTTGCGGCGCATCCGCCGCGACCTTGTTCGCCGGTCCGGTGATGCCGCAGGCGCTGAGCGCCAGCATGGCCACCACCGATAGCGGGACCTGATATTTCTTCATGCCGTCCTTTCATTTTGCGCAACGTGAATTAGAGCATATAAATCAAACAATTAACATCCTGATACAAAGGAGTCTTTGCCCTCAATTCGGCGCCTAGCGTATAAAGAAAGTCCCGGAAAACATTGTATTGGGACGACATCATGCGAGGCTGGATACTCGGTGCCGTGCTTGCGGCGCTACCCCAAGCTGCCCTCTGGGCGGCGCCGCTGGCTGGCGAGCCGGCGGCTGTCCATGTGCTGAACCGGCTGGCCTACGGGCCGCGGCCCGGCGATATAGAACGGGTGCGCCAGGCCGGCGTGCAGGCTTATATTGATGAGCAACTCAACCCGCCGCCCCTGCCCGCGGCGCTGGCCCAGCGGCTCGACAAGCTGGAAACGCTGAAAATGAGCGCCGGCGAAGCCCTGGAACGATTCCAGGAGGCACGAAATGGTGAGCAGGGCGAACGCCGCGAAGTGGTGCAGCAGATGGCGTCGGAGGCTGCCGAAGCGCGCCTGCTGCGCGCCATCGAGAGTCCGCGCCAACTGGAAGAGGTGATGGTCGACTTCTGGTACAACCATTTCAACGTATTTTCCGGCAAAGGCCAGGACCGCGCCCTGGTCACGAGTTACGAGCGCGACGCGATCCGCCCGTACGTGTTCGGCTCTTTCCGCCAGATGCTGGGCGCCACGGCCCACCATCCCGCCATGCTGTTCTACCTGGACAACTGGGTGTCGAAGGCTGGCGGCCTGAATGAAAACTATGCGCGCGAGCTGATGGAATTGCATACCCTGGGTGTGGATGGCGGCTATACGCAGAAAGACGTGACCGAACTGGCGCGCATGCTGACCGGCTGGACCTATCGCCCCAAGCGCGATGCCCAGTTTGCCTTCGACCCGCGCCGCCACGACAATGGCGCCAAAACCTGGCTGGGCAAGCCAGTCACCGCGCGCGGCGAAGCGGAAGGCGAGTATGCGCTGGACGTGCTGGCAGTGCATCCCGCCACCGCGCGCCATATCAGCAGCAAGCTGGCGCAGTACTTCGTCGCCGACCAGCCGCCGCCGGCCCTGGTCGAGCGCATGGCGCAAACCTGGATCGCCAGCAAGGGCGACATCCGCTCCGTGCTGCGCACCCTGTTCGCCAGCCCGGAATTCATGGACCAGCAGTATGCCGGCGCCAAGTTCAAGACGCCGTACCAGTACGTGGTGTCCGCTTCGCGCGCCGCCGCCATGCCGATGTCTGAAGTGAAACCGCTGGTTGGCATCCTGAACCGCCTTGGCATGCCGCTGTACGGTTGCCAGACCCCGGACGGCTACAAGAACACGGAAGGAGCCTGGCTCAACCCCGATGGCCTGAGCCGCCGCATCAGCTACGCGCTGGCGCTTTCCCCCGGCGCCGATGCCGGTACGGTGCAGGGCGCGCTCGGACAGTCGGTCTCGAAACAGACTGCCGCCATTGTCGCCGACAGCAACGAGCGCCTGCGCGCCGCCATGCTGCTCGGCAGCCCCGACTTCATGCAACACTAACGGAGCGCGCCATGCAACGACGCCACTTCCTGAATGCCTTTGCCGCCAGCGCCGGCCTGATGCTGCCGCTCGGCCCCCATGCCTGGGCGGCGACCATGGCCCCCGGCAGCACATCGCCAACCGCGAAAAAGCTGATCGTCGTCATGCTGCGTGGTGCGGTCGACGGCATGAACGTAGTCGCCCCCGTGGCAGACCCCGAATATGCGCGCCTGCGCCCTAACATCGCGCTGGCCAGGCCGGGCGCAGAAGACGGGGCGCTGAACCTGGACGGCTACTTTGGCCTGCACCCCGCGCTGGCGCCTTTGATGCCGCTGTGGGAGCAAAAGAAGCTGGCCTTCGTGCATGCCAGCGGTTCGCCGGATGCCAGCCGTTCCCACTTCGACGCGCAAGACTATATGGAGTCGGCTACGCCGGGCGTGAAGAGCACGCAGGATGGCTGGATGAACCGCTTGCTTGGCGGCCTGCCGGGCGAGACCACGCCGACGCGGGCGCTCAGTATCGGCCCCGTGATGCCGCGTGTGCTGTCCGGCGCACTGCCGGCAACCAACCTGGCCAATGGCGCGGCCGGCACCCGTACCACGCCACTCGACCGGCCGCAGGTTGCGAAAGCTTTCGATGCGCTGTATGCCGGCAATGAGCGCTACGGCAAGGTGTACCAGGCCGGCCGCAAGGCGCATGAGGAAGTGATGGCAGCGGCCAACAGCGGCATGATGTCCGAGATGCAGGCCGCCGATAACGGAGCGCCGCTGCCGAACGGTTTCCCCGACGATGCCGGCAGGCTGGCTACGCTGATGCGCAACAACCCGAATATCCAGCTTGCCTTCATCGCGCTGGGTGGCTGGGATACCCACGCCAACCAGGGAGCGGGCACCGGCCAGCTGGCCAACCGCCTGCAGCCGCTGGGGCAGGGGCTGGCCACGCTGGCGCAGCGTCTTGGTCCTCTGTTCGACGACACGGTCATCGTTGTGATGTCCGAATTCGGCCGCACCGCCCGCGAGAACGGCAATCGCGGCACCGACCACGGCCACGGCAATGCCATGTGGCTGCTGGGCGGCAAGGTACAGGGCGGCAAGGTAGCAGGTGAATGGAAAGGCCTGGCCGACGCCCAGTTGAACGAAGGACGCGACCTGCCCGTCACCACCGATTTCCGCCATGTGCTGGCGCATATCGCGGAGCGCCACCTGCGCCTGCCCGATGCTGCGCTGGCGCGTACCTTCCCAAACTTGCCATCCGGCCCGCGCCTGCAGTTGCTGGCCTGATTTCAGATCGTTTCCGCCTCGCGCACGGTCAGCGGGCTGGCCAGCGCGTAGCGGGCGATATCGTCCTTGCGCATGAAGGCCACTCCCGGGTGCGACTTCGCGTAGCGCAGGAATTCGTCCCAGGCCCGCACCATTTGCGGCGTGCCGCTGATGCGGTCATGTGCGCTGATCGACATCATGCGCCGGCGCGACGTGCCCTCGCTGTACAACTGGTCGAAGTCCAGCTTGACCTGGTCGAGGAACTGGCCGGGCGAGTAATTGCGCCCTTCCACCAGCAGGATGTCGTTGTTGCGCAGTGTATAAGGCACGACGACGAAGTCCTTGCCGTTGACCTGCTCAATGAACGGCTCGTCGCGGCTGAGGTCATCGATGTGGTACAGGTAGCCCAGTTCCTGCAGCAGCTCCAGCGTTTGCGGGCTGCGGCGCAGCCAGTTGCAGTTGTAGCCCACCGGCTGCTGGCCGCTCGCCTGGTGCACCATGCTGGCAGCATCGCGCAGGAACTGGCGTTCCTGCTGGAGGCCCATGGCGTACTGCGGGCTCCAGCGTGGCCCGTGTGCAGCCGCCTCGTGGCCGCGCCGCACGATTTCGCGGGCCAGTCCGGGATGCCGGCGTGCTGCCTCGCCGATCATGTGCGAGGTGACTTTGACGTCATGGCGGTCCCACAGGTCCAGCATGCGCGGAATGCCTTCGCGGTAGCCGTAGGCGAACCAGGTATTGGCCGCCAGGTCGGCGGGAACGCTGGCAGGGAAATCGATTTTCGGGAAAGGGCTGTCGGTGCCCTTTGCGGGCTGGCCACCGGCCTCGAACTGCATTGAAATGGAAATCACCAGCCGGGCGCCATTCGGCCAGAAGGGGCCATCGCCAGGCGTTGGCTGCACTCCGGCGACGGCGTCGCGGCCGGCCAATATGCCGGCGGCCGCGAGCGCGCCGATCCCTGACTGGGCCATGAAGCGGCGGCGCGAAAGACTTTCTTTTGCAGGCATGGCTTAGTCTCCTATGACGCCAAGCTGGCGCAGGAAGGCGAGGTTGTCCTCGATGTGCCAGTTGTCGGTAATGCGGCCGTCGGCAACGCGGTAGATATCGGTGGCGATGAAATCGATCGCCTGTCCTTTGCCTTGCACGTCCTTGAAGCTGCCGGTGAAATGGCCCTGGAAGCGCAGGTGCACAATTGCACGGTCGCCGCTGACGATCAACTGCTCGATGTCGGCGCGCATATCGGGCACGGCGGCGCGGACGAAGGCGGAAGCAGCCAGCGGACCTGGCAAACCCTGGGCGCGGCCGGGCGGCAGGGTGCGGTCCGTGAAGTCCGGCGCCAGCGCGGCGCGGGCCAGCGCTTCGTCGCCATTGTTCCAGAACGATGCGTAGCGGCGGGCCGCCAGCACGCTGGCTTCTGCCTGCGCGGCCGGCAGCGAGGGATCGACGAATTGGGTGCGCGGGCGGACCAGTTGTGCCTCTGGCGCGGCGTGAGCGCCGGCCATCGAAAAGGCGGCCAGCAGCAGGGCAGTCAGGTATTTCATACTATCTCCTTTGGAAAGGATCTCATGCTATTCCTTCGGAAATAGCTAAAATAGCCATCAACGACGAATACTTATTTTCCAGTTTGGGGAGAATTGGCCGATGCTTGATGACTTGCCTGCGCTCAGGGCATTTGCGCAGATTGTTGCCGCTGGCAGCATGTCGGCCGCCGCGCGCGAACTTGAGCTGCCGCTGTCGGTTGTGAGCAAGCGCCTGGCGCAGCTGGAGAAAAACGTCGGCCTGCGGTTATTGCAGCGCACGACCCGGCGCCAGGCGCTGACGGCCGATGGCGCAATGTTCCATGCGCGCGTCTTGCGCATCCTGGAGGAGGTGGAGCAGGCCGAGTCCCTGCTGGCGCACAGCCGGCGCGAAGTGGAGGGCCTGCTGCGCCTGAGCGCTCCCTCCGAACTGGGACGCCAGCACATCGTTCCTGTCGTCGCCGATTTCCAGCGCCAGCATCCCGGCCTGCAGGTGCAGCTCGAGCTGACCGATACGGTGGTGAACTTGCTCGAGACCGGGCAGGACATGGCGATCCGCTTCGGCAGCGTGGCTGATCCCAACCTCGTCGTGCGCCGGCTGGCGCCGAATTTCCGTGTGCTGTGCGCTGCGCCATCCTACTTGCAGCAGCACGGCAGTCCTGCGCATCCTGCTGAGTTAACTGGTCACCGTTGCATCGTGATCGGCGAAGCCCGGCGGGTCGAGTGGCGCTTTGAGGGCGAGCATGCCGCCAGCGTGCGCGTGGCCGCAACCTTCCTCACCAATGACGGCCAGGCCGCGCACGCGCTGGCGTTGCAAGGTGCAGGCTTGGTAGTAAAATCGATCTGGGATGTAGGCGATGACTTGCTGGCCGGGCGCTTGCAGCGCTTGTTGCCACGCTACAGCATGCCGGCCGCGCCGCTGCAGGCGATCCTGCCGCACGGCCGCAACTTGCCGCTCCGGGTTCGCCTCTTCCTTGATTTCCTGCAGGTACGCCTGACGGCTGCATGGCGTTGGGACGCGGTTGGGGACAAGAATAATGCTGAAGTTTCTGTGGAAGTTGACCAGCGCCGATGAGCGCTCGGAGAACACCCTGGGCATGGCCGCTGCGGTGTTCAGCCTTATCGCACTGGGCTGGCTGATGCTGGCCTAATGCGCCGGGCCATGGTGGTGCCGGCTGCGGTACCCGCGCAGCCAATGCCAGCCGAATGGTCCGAGCAGGATGACGCCCAATGCCAGGTGCAGCAGCGCTGCGATCGTGCCCGCCTGTTCTTCGACGAGGTAGTAGATGGCCACGGCGCTCATGCACAGCAGTACCAGCAGGGAACCGAGGAACAAGCCGCTGCCGCGATGCTTCCTGCGCCGCCAGCCTGCGCGCATGTGCAGGCTCCATAAGGAACCGGTAAAAGCCGCCAGGCCGAAACCGCCGGCCGCATGCAGCATGGCCGTGTAGACGCGTGCGCTGCCCGGTAAGCGCCAGGGCAGGTCCATCTCGGCGCGCATGACCAGCGTGCCCGGCGCCAGCAGCAGGCCCGTAACGAACATCAGCAGCAGCGCGCCAATCAGCGCGCGCAGGAACCAGTGTGGATAGCCTTTCATGCCAGTTGCCCTCCCAGGCGCGCTAGCAAAGAGCCGCGCGTTTCGCCGGGGGCGATGGCTGCAACCTTGGTCAAGGCGTCGGCGCGCCACGCGCTGCGGGCGAGCACCGACCAGACGCCTGGTTGCGGCGCCAGCCCGGCGGGCCCGATGATATCGGCGGGAAAGGAGTCGTCGCGCATGGCGGCAACCTGCGAAGTGGCGAAAGCGGCATTGCGCAGCATGCCGTGGGGTCGTATGCCGCCGTCTTCGCCGCGCAGGGCAAGCGGCAATTCGATGTCGCCGAAAACGCGGATGTCGCCGCCGGCATTGATCCAGCCGGACGTTGCGCCCGCTCGGCGCATGGCGCGGCAGGCCAGGTCGACGGCAAAGCCTTTGGCGATTCCGTCCAGCACCAGGCGCACTGGCCGCTGCAAGCGTACCGCGCCGGCACCCAGCTCGACGTCGTTCGCCATGCCGCGTTCCAGTGCTGGCAAGCCGCCATGATCGGGCAGGCTGCCGCGCCGTACCTGCGCACCGCCGACGGTGAAGTCGAAGTAGCCGCCGCTGGCCAGCATCAGGCCGCGTGCAAGGCGCAGCAGGCGAACGGTGTCGCCATGCACAGGGACCCAGCCGCCGTCGCTGCCGTTGATGCGCGACAGTTCGCTGCCAGGGTCCTGGAAGCTCCAGCGTTCCTGCGCCAGGGCCAGGCTGGCGAAGGCCGCGTCGAGGGCGGGCAGGCCCGCGCTGGCGCCCGCCTCGACGAAGGTGCCCAATGCAGGGCGCATGCGGCGTACTACATCCATCGCACCTGCATCCATCAAGCCTTGAGGAACATCTGCTGGATCACCAGCAGCCGCTTGACGCCATCCATCACATTGCGGCACGACAGGGTGGCGCCGCTGATGTTCTGGATGTCCTGGTCCAGTTTGAAGGGATCGGAAACCGTCTTGCCCACGAACTGCTTGCGCCATGCCTGCTCGCGCACCTGGCCGCCATGCGTTTCGCGGTAGCTCATGATCTCGATGCCGAGCACTTTGCCATCCGCGCCGATCGCCGTTGCGTAGGTGATGAATTCATGTTTACCGATCACTTCATCGACCATCAGCCAGCCTTGCAGCTTGCCGTTCTTCTCGGCGCGCCACACCTTTATTTCGTCGTTGCGCTGGCGCACACCGGCAGCGGCCTTGATGCGGTCGCGCTGGTCGCTGCTGAATTTCAGCGTCTGCTCGCCGAACTGGGCGCCCGGGAACAACTGTTCCTGCGCTTGCGCCACCGTCAGGTAGTCGGTGGCATAGGCGGTAGGACCAGCCAGCACGGCGACCGGAAGGAAAAAGGCATTCCAGCGATGTGCGCTCATGGTGGGTCTCCTTAGAAGTTGTAGCCGACCTTCAGGCGCAGCTCATTCCTGGTGCGTTCGATCAGGTGCAGTTGTTTTTCCGGCTGGCCGTCGTAACGCTCGCCGCCGCCGCGCAGCTGGCGGAACACAGTCAGCGTCGCCCACCATTGCTTGCCGCCGTAATGCAGCGAAGGACCGCCGAAGACAGACCAGCGCTCCTGGCCAACTTCGGTTTCGTATTCGTTCTCGAACAGCGCTTCAACGCCGGCATACCAGCCTGGCGCGAATCGGTAGGACAGGCCAGTGCCGATCTTGGTCGAGATTTCCATCTCAGGATCGGTTGGCCATTCGAAGTCTTCCGGCAGGTCTGCAATGGCTTTGCGCTTTTCATGCGCCGCGCGCAGGCCGATGTTGCCGACCCAGGTCAGCTGGCCTTCCAGGAAGTATTTCTGCGCCTGCAGTTGCGCTTCGAATTCCAGTTCGCGCTTCTTCTGGCCCGAGTGCACGTCCAGGCGCCCGTACTCGAAGGAGGTATAGGCGGACAGGCCGAAATCGTCCTTGGCCGGGCTGAGGAAGTTGTACTTGGCGGCGACTTCAAAGCCTTGCAGGCGCAGGTTGGAGTCGATGTCTTTTGGCAGGTAGCCGTTGATCAGCAAGCCCTGGCTCTTGACGGCCAGGCCGTTTACTTCGGCGGACACCTGGAAGCGGTCGGTCACGCCGTATTCCACTTCGGTCTTGGTGTCGACGGCGCGGTAATGGCCCGTGCCTTTGTTGTTGCGCTGGGTGACCCACTGGTAAAACTCGCCGCTGCCTTTTGGCAGCACTTCGGAGCCGCGAACGTAGCCGAACAGGTTTTCATCCGCTACGGCGGGCAGGGCGGCAGCCAGCAGGCCGGCAGCCAAAAAGACGTGTTTGCGCATTGAACTGGTTTAATAAAGTTGAAAAATGCGCAATCATAAATGCGAATAATTATCATTACAAGTGAGGGAAACCCTTAATCGTGCAGTAGCGCCTCGATTGCGGCCACCAGTTGCTGCGGATCAAGTGGATGTGATAGCAAGCTGCGCCGGCGTCCTGCACCCAGGCCGTTCAAGTCATCCTCATCGTCGGGACGGATCACCAGCACCGGCAAGCCAGGAGCCATTTCCAGTGCGTCGGCCAGGAAGGCCAGGCGGCCGGCCTCCAGCATCCCCAGTTCGCACAGGGCCAGGTCGTAGGCATGGCCATCCAGCAGGACGCCGGCGTCCATGGGGTTGGATGCCGTGCTGACGGCGTAGCCGCTGTGCGCGAGGATGGCCGCAACCAGGCCGGCATTCTCGGGAGCGGCGTCCAGCAACAGCACGCGGGCACGTGCTGCGCTGCCTTCGGGCGGCGCGGCAGCGGCCGGCGGCGCGGCCGATGGCAGGGGTGCGGAAGCAGGCGGCGCATTGCCGGAGCGCAGGTGGGCCGGCAGGAAGGATTCCAGTGCCGGGATCAGGACGTCCGGCTCCAGCGACTTTGGCAGGCAGCCGGAAAAACCTACGCGGCGCAGGGCGGCACACCCGTCGGTGACCGGCAGTGCGCTGGCGGCCAGGATCGGGATCGCCTGCGTGGCCGGCTCGGCGCGCAGCCGCGCCACCACGCCCATGCCGTCGAGTTTTGGCAAATGCAGGTCGCTCAGTATCAGGTCCGGTTTCTCGCTGATGGCCATGGCCACGCCCATTTCACCGTCGGTGGCGCACAGCGGGCGATGGCCGAAAGCCTGCAGCAAATACGTCATCAGGTCCATATTGGCCTGGTTGTCTTCGATGATCAGGATGCTTGCCGACATTTGAGCGCGAGCGTAAAGGTGCTGCCTTTGCCGAAGTCGCTGCTGAAGAACAGCGAGCCGCCGAGGAGGTTGGCCAGGTTCTGGCTCAGGTAAAGGCCAAGGCCGGCACCTTCCACGTGCCGGGTCGACGTGCTATCCAGTTGCGAGAAGGCCTGGAACAGCTTGGCCTGGTCTTCTTCCTTGATGCCGCTGCCGCTGTCGGTCACGCTGAATTCGGTGATCACTGCCTGCTCGTCGTCGGTGCGCTGGCTCAGCGCCAGCTTGACCATGCCTTTTTCGGTGAACTTGATGGCGTTGTTGGCCAGGTTGATCATGATCTGGGCCAGCGCACGGCGGTCGGTCTGCAGGACAATCGACTGCTCCGGCATTTCGATGAAGACTTCCAGGCCCTTTTGCGCCGCCAGCGGGCGCAGGGTATCGGCCACTTCGCCCATCAGTTGCTGGCATTGCACTGGCTCCACGGTCAGCGTGACCTTGCCGGCTTCGATCTTGGCCACGTCCAGGATATCGTTGATCAGCGAGAGCAGGTGGCGCGCGCTGTTGCGGATGGTATTGAGCTGGCGGTCCTGTTCATCGGTCAGCGGGCCGGGAAGCTTCATCAGCAACGCGCCGGTAAAGCCGATGATGGCATTCAGCGGCGTGCGCAGCTCGTGCGACATATTGGCGATGAAGGCGGATTTCATGCGGCTTGCTTCGGCCAGCTCCAGGTTCTTCAGCGCGATTTCGCGGTTGATGGTTTCCAACTCGCCGGCATGGTGGGCCAGGCGCATATTCAGTTCGATCACCTGCCGTTCGCGCGCCTGCAGCTCGCTGTTGACCTGCACCGCCTGCTCGTAGGTGGAAATCAGCAGGTCGAGGATTTGCTGGCGCTCGGCGTTGATGAAGTGCTTCTGGTCGCCCAGGTAGAGGGCGATGCCGACTTCCATGCTGGAGTTCTTGCGCAGCTTCTGGTTGACCAGCATCTGGCCGATGCGGTTCAGCAGGTAGTCTTCCGCATAAGGTTTGCGGATGAAATTATCGGCGCCGCATTCGATGCCGCGGATGATGTCCTTGGGATCGGTCAGCGAGGTCACCAGGATGACCGGAATATCGCGCAGCGCTGGATCAGCCTTGATGGCACGGCACAGCTCATAGCCGTTCATCTCGGGCATGACGATGTCCGACAGGACCAGGTGAGGCTTGTGTTCGCGGATGTCGCCCAGGGCCAGTTTACCGTTGGCAGCCACCCGGGCGTGGTAGCCCGAGGACCTGATCAGCCGCCGCAGGCGCTCGGCCTGGGTCGGGCTGTCCTCGACGATGAGTATTTCCAGCTCATCGGGCGCGATATCGTAGCTGGAGTCCAAGTCACCTCCGAAATGGTTGGGTGTTCAGACTATACCGTTTTTTTAACCGCCTTGGAAACCGCCGTCACGATAGGTGAGGACCAGTGTATCGCGATGTCCCTTGCCGTCCAGCGGCTGGATCGGGGTCGATTCATGGATGACAGCCGCGTCGTCCAGCAGCAGCATGGTCCAGGGCTCGGTCATGGTAAAGCGCTTGCCGTTCGGGCCGTCGGCCTCGAACACGCGGGTCTCGCCGCCCTTGATGCCGTGGCGGCCGACCAGCAGCACGGCCACGAAATCGACGCCGTCGCGGTGTGCGCCTTCCGGGGTGGGACGGCCGATGCCGTCGGTGGTATCGATGCGGAACTGGTGGGCTTCCACATACCAGGGATGCTGGCCGCGTACCTGGGCGCAGGCCTGGCCGATGGCGGCTACCAGCTTGCTCCAGGCCGGGTTGGCCACGGTGTTTGGCGCGATCGGTTCGAACAGGCGGCGCATGCCGCCGTGCAGGGCGTTGTATTCGACCGGCTGCCAGTGGGCGCGGTGCGGGGTCTGGTCCAGGGCCAGGCCGTCCTGCACGAAGCAGGAGTGGCGGCGGCGGCGGTAACGGCCACCGTCCTTCAGGTAGTTGTCCGGGGCCAGGTCGTCCCAGCTCGGGACCAGGGAGTTCAGTTCATCCAGGGTGCAGCCGGCCAGGCTGGCCACGTCGGCCGGCTTGAGCAGGGCGTAGCCGGCGCTGCGCAGGGTATGGATCAATTGGGGCAAGGGCGTCATCATGGCCCTTATTGTACTTAGAATGCGTGATTCAGGCTGAGGCGGAAAGACCTGGCCTCGATGGGGTGGAAATGAATGCCGGCGCTGGCTTCGGCCTCGCCTTTCAGGCGCGACTCGTAGAAGTAGTCGATGGCCGATACCTGGCGGTTGGCGAGGTTGAAGCCTTCCAGCTCCAGCGTGGTGCGGGTTGCCAGCTTGTAAGCCAGCCGGCCGTTGACGGTGGAGCTGGCTTTCGAGCGCACGGAGTTGTCTTCCACCAGCGGACGCGGGCCGAACCAGCGCAGGCGCAGGGAGCCGGCCCAGGGGCCGGACGGGGTGATCGTGGCGGCCAGTTGCGCCACCCCTTCGACGGCGCCGGGGATGCGGTTGCCGCTTTCGCCGGCACTTGGGGCGCCGGGCGAACTTGCCGTGCCGCGGAAGCGGCCGCTCGCGAATGCCAGGTCGGCATCCAGCGAGAGCCATTTGAACGGCTTGTAATAGTTGGAAAACTCGATGCCGTAGCGGCGGCTGGGCCGGCCCGCTTCAGTGCTGCCCGCATCGCCGAGGTAGACCAGCTCCGAATCGAAGTCCAGCCGGTAGAGGGCGAGCACGGTTTGCAGGCCCTTGAGCGCTTCGCTGCGCAAGCCGAATTCCAGGCCGCGCGAACGGGCTAATGGCGTGGCCGGGTCCTGCGCCTGCGTCACGCCGCGCGCATCATTGCTGTGGAAGCCGCGGCCGGCGTTCAGGTAGAACTCAGTGCGCGACCAAGGCCCGAAGGCCAGGCTGATACTCGGGCTGGCCAGTGTTTCGCCGGCGCGCGCAGCGCCAACGGCAAAGCGGTAGCGGTCCAGCCGCACGCCGGCCTCGCCGCGCAGCCAGGGCGTGACACGCAGGCGCTGCTGCAAATAGAGGGCGGCGCTGGTTTCCACGATATGGTCGGCGCGGACGGTTGCCAGCACTTGCCGCGCCTCCGTGTGGAGCAAGGCGTTGAAGATATTGTCGTTCTGCGCCTGCAGGCCCAGCGTGGTGCTCCACGCCATGTCGTCCATATGGTCATGCCAGCTGTGGCTCACGTCGAAGCCGCCGGTAACGCGGCGGTCCGGCTGGGCGAACTGGTCGCCATGAACCGGATCGTCCAGGAAGTAGGTGAAATTGGAGAACAGCTCCAGGCGGTTGTTGATGATGTAGGCGTTGGCCCGGGTGGTGTTTCTTTCGTCGCTGCGCGCCCAGGCGGCGGACAGGCTGAATCGGCGCGCCTGGCCGCCGTCAGTCAGGTCGATGCCGTCGAAGCGGCCCAGCAAACCGTTGTCCACCGCGCGCTGCGGGATCTGGTCGGTGGCGTTCCATGCGCCGCGATAGGCCATGGCGGTGATGCTGTAGCCGTTGTTGGCGAAGCCGGAGCTGTAGCGCAGCACAGCGTTCAGCTTGCGGTAGTTGTCGCCGCGCGTGAAGGGGCCGTCGTTGTGGACTGCTTCCAGAGCGTACAGCCAGGCGCCGGGGCCGCCTGTACCGCCGCTGTCGTCGCCGTCGCGCGAGCCGGCCAGCAGCGCGCGGCCGTAGCCGTTCTGGCCAGCGGTGGCGCTGGCCTGGTCCTGCGGCAGGCGGCTGGAGTAATTGACCGCCGTGGCGCCGGCGGAGGAGAAGTCGCCGGTGCTGGCGTTGTACGGGCCTTTGCTGTAGTCAAGCCGCGCCACCAGTTCGGGAATGATGAAATTCAGGTCGGTCCAGCCCTGGCCATGAGCATGGCTGCGCTGGTTGACCGGCATGCCGTCCACCGTGGTGCGCAAGTCTGTGCCGTGATCGAGGTTGAAACCGCGCAGGTAGAACTGGTTGGCTTTACCCTCGCCGCTATGCTGGCTGGCCACCAGCCCCGGCGTCGCCTCCAGCAATTCGCCCGGACGGTAAATCGTTCGCGCCTCGAGCTGGCGCTGCGTCACGCTCCCCATGCCGGCCGAATCGGCGGCGCCAAGCTGGCTGGCGCGGGCGCCTTCGACCAGCACGCGCTGCATGAAGGGATCGTCGGCGTAGGCGGCAGCCGGCACGAGCAGCCCGGCCAGCGCCAGGGCTGGCACGCGCCGCCGCTCAGGGAAGCGGCTGTTCACGGCGTTCGCGGCTGAAGACGATGGAAGCGGCGGGGCGGCCGGGACCGCTGACGTTGACGTTATTGACCTGCTGCGGCAGGAAATCCGTCAGCACGCCATCCATCAGGACGGCGCCTGCCGGCAGCTCGGTCTTTTCGATTTCCTGGAACACGTTGATGCTGTCGACATTGGCTTGCATGCCGACCCACTGCAGCGCCACGGGCTTGCCGTTGACGCTGATGCGGAACTGCTTTTCGAGGTAGCGACGGAACACGGCCTGATCCTCCTCCAATCCGAGGTCGAACTGGCGCTGGTACAGGTTCATCAGCAGCGCCTCCACGTCATGCGCTGTGTAAGTATGAACCACCTCCGTGCTGCCTGTCCGCGGATTGAAGCTGATCTCGGTCAAACCTACGTGAAAATTATGGGCTTGGGCGGCGGTGCTGCACCAGAGCAGCGCCGCCGCGAGGATGGCCGTGAAACGCATCATTCCTTCCTGGCGCCTTCCTTCGAACCTTCGGCATCCTGCTTCTTCAGCGGGGTGTTGAAGTCCTTCATCATGTTTTCCGGCTGGCGCGACTTGAACAGCTCCAGGCGCGACGGCGTTACCTTGCGCGGCCAGGCGTTGTTCGACTGGTCAATGTCGGCAGTTTCCCAGTACGGGTCATGCACCAGCGACACCAGCGGCTCGTCGGTGACGATGACCTTGGTGATCTTCTTCGGCGAATAGCGCCACACTTCGGCAGGAACGCGCTCGATGTACTTCTTGCCCGACTTCAGTTCGATCTGCAGGATCAGCGGTGTCACCAGGCCGCCCAGGTTGGAGAAGTCCACCAGGTACAGGTGCTTGCCCTGTGCCAGCAGGTCTTTTTCCCACTGTTCCAGGTCGGCGGTCGACTCGGCGAACTTGTTGCGGTCGGCATTGGTGACGGTGAAGTCGTCGTGCTCGTTGTAGAAGTCCTTCAAGGCAGGCTGTTCGTCCACCTTGCGCACCATGCCCTTGTTGCGCTGGTCGATGATGGAGACCGGCTCCGCATCGCGCTGCGCCTTCTTCCAGGCTTTTTCGGTCTCAGGATTCCTGGTGCTGACGCCGTACTCGCTGATGCCGTCGATCGATACGTCCACCGCATCGGTGGTGTAGAACCAGCCGCGCCAGAACCAGTCAAGGTCAGTGCCGGAAGCGTCTTCCATGGTGCGGAAGAAGTCGGCCGGGGTAGGGCGCTTGAACTTCCAGCGGCGCGCATATTCGCGGAAAGCATAGTCGAACAGCTCGCGGCCCAGCACCGTTTCGCGCAGGATGTTCAGCGCAGCGGCAGGCTTGGCGTAGGCATTGTTGCCGAACTGGAGCAGCGACTCCGAGTTGGTCATGATCGGCACCTGGTTCTTCGAACGCATGTAGTCGACGATGAAGCGCGGATCGCCGCGGCCGGCCGGGTAGTTGTCTTCCCATGCTTCCTGCGCCAGCGATTGCACGAAGGTGTTCAGGCCTTCGTCCATCCAGGTCCATTGGCGCTCGTCGCTGTTGACGATCATCGGGAAGTAGTTGTGGCCAACCTCGTGGATCACCACGCCGATCAGGCCGTACTTGGCGCGCTTGGTATAGGTGATTTCGCCGGTCTTCTTGTCCTTCACCGGACGCGGACCGTTGAAGGAGATCATTGGATACTCCATGCCGCCCACCGGGCCATTGACGGAGATAGCGGTCGGGTATGGGTAGTCCAGGCTGTACTTGTTGTACTGCTCGATGGTGTGGATGATGGCGGCGGTCGAATACTTCTCCCACAGCGGATTGCCTTCCTTCGGATAGTAGGACATGGCCATCAGGTTGCTGCCATCCTTCTTGTAGCCCTGCGCATCCCAGATGAACTTGCGCGAGGAAGCCCAGGCGAAGTCGCGCACGTTCTTTGCCTTGAAATGCCAGGTCTTGGTGCCCTTGGCCTGGTTCTTCTCGGCTTGCTCGGCTTCGGCCTGGGTGACGATGATGACTGGCGTCTTGCTGGTGCGGGCCTTGGCCAGGCGGTCGCGCTGGATGGCGGTCAATACGTCGTTCGGGTTTTGCAGTTCCCCGGTGGAAGCGACGATGTGGTCGGCCGGCACGGTAATCTGCACGTCATAGTCGCCGAATTCCAGGGTGAACTCGCCGGAGCCCAGGAATTGCTTGTGCTGCCAGCCATACACGTCGTAGTAGGCCGCCATGCGCGGGAACCACTGGGCGATTTCGAACAGCGCGTTCTTGTCCTCAGCAAAGTACTCGTAGCCGGAGCGGCCGCCCAGTACCTTCTGCTCGTTGATCTTGTAGGTCCAGTCGATGGAGAAGTTGAACTTCTCGCCCGGCTTCAGCGGCTGCTGCAGCTCGATGCGCATCATGGTCCGGTTGATGGTGGTCTTCAGCGGCGCACCGCCGGAACCCTTGACGGAGCCGATCTTGAAACCGCCATCGAAATCGCGGCCAGCCAGGATATTGCGCAGGCCTTCATACTTCATGCCTTCTTCATCGCTCTTGGCGCGGCCCCAGGCCTCGCGCGAAGGCGCGGTCATGGTCATGCGGGCGTCGGAATCCGATTTGTAGATGTTCTGGTCAAGCTGCAGCCACAGGTAGTGCAGGGTATCCGGAGAGTTGTTGTGGTAGGTGACCTGGCCGCTGCCCGAAATGGCGCGATTGGCCTCATCCAGCGTGGCGCGGATCGTGTAGTCGGCGCGCTGCTGCCAATAAGCATGGCCGGGGGCACCGGACGCGGTGCGGTACTGGTTGGCGGAAGGCAGCAGCTCGTCGAGCTGGCGGAACTTGTCGTCGAATGGCTCGGCCGCGAAGGCCGTCGCCGTCAGGCAAAGTGCGGCAAGGCCGAATTGAAAGCGTTTCATCGAATCCCCAGGCTTGTTGTAATAAATGCCGGGCTATTCTAGAGAGCTTTTTCCGGCCACACTTCGTTTATTTGTAAAAAACCTGAAACATGGCGGATCGCTTGCGCCGGGCTCGAAAGCTGCCCGGCGCTCCCGTTTTCACTTCAGGCGGAATTTCAGTTCCTGGCCGGCCTGGCGCATGGCAGTTTTGGTGCCGGGTACGTCGGACAACACGTTCAGCAGGCCGAAGTCGTGGATCATGCCGTTGTAGCGGATGGTGCTGGTTTCGACACCGGCGGCGTCCAGCTTCTTGCCATACGCTTCGCCTTCGTCACGCAGCACGTCGAATTCGGCGGTCTGGATCAGGGTTGGCGGCAAGCCTTTCAGCTGCTCGGCCGTTGCCTGCAAAGGCGAGGCATAGATTTCCTTGCGTTTGGAGAGGTCGGTCGTGTAGCTGTCCCAGAACCATTTCATCGCATTGCGGGTCAGGAAATGGCCGTCGGCGAACTGTTTGTAGGATGCATTGTCGAAATCGGCATCGGTGACTGGCCACAGCAGGACCTGGGCGCGCAGTTTGGGCTGGCCCTGGTCTTTCGCCATCAGCGCCACGACAGCTGCCATATTGCCGCCTACGCTATTGCCGGCGACGGCCAGGCGCGAACCGTCGACATTGATTTCCTTGCCATGCCTGGCCACCCACTTGGTTGCGCCATACGCTTGCTTGATCGCCACGCCATAGCCGGCTTCCGGCGAAGGGGTGTAATCAACGAAGACTGCTGCGGCGCCGGAGTTCACCACCAGGTCGCGCACCAGCCGTTCGTGGGTCGGGAAGTCGCCCAGTACCCAGCCGCCGCCATGGAAGAACATGAACACCGGCAGGGTACCCTTGGCGCCGGCTGGACGCACGATGTGCAGCTTGATCTTTTCGCCATCGACATCGATGACCTTGTCGGACACGTCGGCCGCTGGAAGCTTGGCGCCTTTCTGGGCGCCGGCCAGCACCTGGCGGGCATCGGCCGGGCTCAGCGATTCGAGCGGCGCGCCGCCTTCAATGGCTTTCAGGAATTGCGCGGTTTGCGGTTCGACGCCTGGCAGGCTGGCTGCTGCGACGGAGTTGGCGAGGACGGCGAGGGCGGATGCGGCAACAGCAGCTTTCATGGTAATTCTCCTTTAGTTCGCGATTAAATAGTGCGCTACTTAATTGGGTTTAAAAAAGTGCCCGCACAGGGGCACTTCAAGCGTTGTTCATCAAACTGGTTCGTAAAACCGATAGCTCGCGCTGCAAGCGGATCACCTGTTCCAGGTCGCAGCCGCTGGCGCCAAGGACGCAGGCTGGCAGCTTGGCACCCTCGTTCCGCAATTCGCTGCCATGCGGGGTGAGGGCGATGATCACCTGGCGCTCGTCCTGCGGGCAACGGGTGCGGGTGATCAGTTCGGCCTGCTCCATCCGCTTCAGCAGCGGCGTCAGCGTGGCCGAGTCGAGGAAGAGGCGGTCGCCCAGGGCAGACACCGTTTGCTCATCCTGTTCCCACAACACCATCATCACCAGGTATTGCGAGTAGGTCAGGCCCAGCTTGCGCAGCAGCTTGCGGTACAGCTTGTTCATCGCCAGGGACGTCGAGTACAAGGCGAAACACAGTTGCTGGTCGAGCTTGGGAACCTGCTCCAGGTCAAATGTTTTCGTATCCATGGAGCGCAGTATAGATAGTGCACGATCTAATTGCAAGCAAATTTTTCGAGCTGACCTTGCCTGATGAGGGATCTTTGACTATCGTTAAAGTGCCCGTAACCTGCGCTGGGCAAAGGGGATGACAATGAATCAAATGAATCACTATCATTCAGGCGCCTACCCAGTGCCCGACCAGCGAGGCGCGGAACCCGTGCTTTTCCTGGTCGAGCTCGACCCGCAGCGCGTTGTTGATGGTGTGCGTTACGACGAAAACTACCTGGCCGATGATGTGCTGGCCTGCGGCACCATGCGCGAGACTTGCCCGATTTGCGAAGAAGGCCACCTGCAGCTGGTGCTGCGGCAGAAGAATGTGCGGGTGGCGCACCTGTTCTGTATCGAATGCACCCGTTGTTTTGGCGCTTTCCTGCCGGATGGCTCGCCGGCACTCGCTGACTGAACATTCCCTGCACGATGTTCCCGTGCGGTATCATGCCGCAATGAAGAGCCCAAAGACCAAGCCGCTGCTGCTGATCGTTGATGGATCGGCCGACCACCTGCAACAGCTCAGCCACCTGCTGGAAGACAAGTACGCCGTGCGCATGGTCGAGGACTGCGACACCGCGCTTGTCGCGGCAGGCCAGCTGCCGCGCCCCGACCTGATCCTGGTGGATGTGGTGCGCGATGGCTTTGCTGTCTGCCAACGCCTGCGCGGCAATCCGGACACTGCCAGCATCCCGCTGATTGCGATGATCGATCGCGGCCAGCCGGATATGGAGCAGAGCGCCCTCGCCGCAGGGGCTTCCGACGTGGTGGCGCGGCCGCTGGTGCCGGAACTGCTGCGTGCGCGCATCGCCACCCACCTGCAGTTGCGCGAGGCGCGCGCCAAGGTGCAGCGCCAGCGCACCCAGCTCAATGAACTGGGACAGATCGCCGATGCCGCGGCGTGGGCCATCGCCAGCCTGGCCGAATGGCGCGATGAGGAAGACCCTTCGCACCTGCGGCGCATCCAGCATATCGTGCTGGCGCTGGCTCGCCAGTTGCAGGGCAACCCACGTTTCACCGATGAACTGATCGAGGCGCATATCCCACTGCTGTTCAAGGCCGCCCCGCTGCACGATATCGGCAAGGTGCGTATTCCGGACGCTATCCTGCTCAAGCCGGGCCGCCTGACGCCGGAAGAATTCGCGATCATGAAGCAGCACACGGTGTATGGCCGCGATGCTATCGCCGGGGTGGAGCGCGAGCTGGGCTTCTCCAACGCTTTCTTGCGCTTTGCGCGCGAAATCACCTACAGCCACCAGGAACGCTATGACGGCTCGGGCTATCCGCAAGGCTTGGCGGGCGATGCCATTCCGGTATCGGCGCGCCTGGTCGCGGTGGCGGATGTCTATGATGCGCTGGTGTCCGAACGCGTCTACCGTCCGGCCTTTACGCATGAGACCGCCATCGAGCTGATCCGCCAGGGCAGTGGCGAACAATTCGACCCGGACGTAGTCGATGCCTTGCTGGCCGCCGAAGAACAGGTGATGGAAATTGCGGTGCGATACCAGGATGCAACGGAGTAACAACGGCTGACCGTTTCCTAGGCGTATTAGGGATTTCGCTATGCTATAGTCGTCTCCACAGTCCCGTCGGAGCAAGCATGCGCATACACGGATACCTGGCCTTTATTGTCGGTATTTGCGTTACCGTGTGGGTCTGCATGTTCGTGGTGAATGTGCAGGACCGCCAAACCAATGAAGCCTTCCAGCGCGACACGCAAAAAATTGCGCGCGACACCCAGCTTCGCCTGCAGACCTACTTCGATATGCTGCTCAGCATTAAGGGCGTGTTCGCGGTCAAGGACGAGGTCTCGCGCGTGGAATTCAGCCGCTATGTGCGCGAGCTCGACCTCAAGCGCCGCTATCCCGGCTTCCAGGCCATCCAGTTCGTGCGGCGCGTGCCGTCCAGCCAACTGGATGCCTATGCGTCACGTATCCGTGCCGATGACAGCCTGCAAAGCGGAGGCTACCCCGACTACAAGGTGCACCCGGCTTCGGTTCGCCAGGAGCATTTCCTGATCGAATACAACGAGCCGATGCGGGGCAATGAAAACGCCTTCGGCCTCGACCTCGCGGCACTGCCGCCGCATTACAAGGCCCTGCAACTGGGCAAAGCCACCGGCCGCGTGGTGGCTACCGAGCGCATCACGCTGGTGCAGGACGCCAGCGGCCAGCCAGGCTTCGTGGCGCGCGCCCCCATCTACCGCCGCGGCGCATCGCTGTTGACGGAACAGGAGCGCGATGCGGCGCTGGTAGGTTTTGTCGCCATCGTATTCCGTGTGAATGACCTGATGTCGGAAACGATCGACAGCCCGATGCTGCAGCACCTCTACGTCACCATCAACGATGCCGGTTACATCAACGATGGCGGCAATATGCCGCCCACGGTCGACAACCTGATGTTCAACAGCTTCGGCAAGCTTGGCTCCGGCGAGCGCCTGCCGCCGCTGCCCGGCCTGGTCGTCAAGATTCCGCTCGACGTTGGTGAACGGCGCTGGATCATGAGTTTCGAAGGCCACGCAAGCGAGCGCTATAGCCGTGACATGAGGCTGATTACCGTGATTGGCCTGGCCGGCTTTATCATCAGCGCCTTGATCGGCGCGCAGATCATGACGCTGCAGCGGCGCCGCGCCCTGGCGCAGAAGCTGCGCGTCACGGCCGACGAATTGCGTGCGCTGCAGGATAGCGCCATTGTCGGCATTGGCCTGTTCGCCAACGGCGTGATCGTGCGGTGCAACCGCGGGCTGGAGGAAATGATGGGCTACCAGCCGGGACAGCTGGCGGGCCGTTCCTGCAATATGCTGACGGGCGGGCTAAGCGACCCGTTTGCCTGCGTGGCCGACGGCACGCCGATGCATTTCGAGCTGGAGCTGGCCAGTTCCAGTGGCCGTCGATTGTGGTGCATGGTGAACGGGCGCATGCTGGACGAAAACGAGCCGCGCAAGGGTTGTGTATGGGTGATCATCGATATTACGGAACGCAAGCAGACAGAGGCCGCGCTGGTCGACACCAAGCATGGACTGGAGCGCAGCCTGAGCGAACTGGCGCTGCAAAAGGCCAACGTGGAAATGGCGCATAAGGACCTGTCGGCCGTGCTGCTGACGCTGAAGCAGGCGCAGGCCAACCTGATCACATCCGAAAAGATGGCGTCGCTAGGCGCGCTGGTGGCCGGCATTGCGCATGAACTGAATACGCCGATCGGCAACAGCCTGCTGACCGCTACGGCCTTGAGCGATATGTGCAAGGAGTTCGAACGCCAGCTCTCTGAGGGCGGCATCAAACGCTCCGCGCTCGATACGCACTTGAAGGACGCACGCATGGCGTGCTCGATCATCACCAATTCGCTGACGCGAGCGGCTGACCTGATCCACTCCTTCAAGCAGGTCGCTGTCGACCAGACTTCCGATAAGCGGCGCTCGTTCAACTTGCATGGCGTGGTGCACGATACGCTTGCCACATATTCGGCCCAGCTGCGCCGTGCCAACTGCGAAGTAAAGGTCTGGATGCCGGAGACGCTTACCTTCATTTCGTATCCAGGTAGCGTGGGGCAGGTGTTGAGCAACCTGATACAGAACGCCATCATGCACGGCTTCGAGGGACGTGAATCCGGGCATATCACCATCAGTGCAGTTGAAATGGACGACGATAATGTCGAGCTGCGTTTCGCGGACGATGGCAATGGCATGAGTCCCCGCACCCTGCGCCAGGTCTACGATCCCTTCTTCACCACCAAGATGGGGCAGGGCGGCTCAGGACTTGGCATGAACATCGTCTACAACCTTGTCACCGGTGTTTTACGCGGGACCATCCACGTTGAATCCGAGCTTGGCAAAGGCACGACCGTGATCATGATCCTGCCGCGCAAGGTTCCCGCGAAAGATGAACTGGCGGAGAACGACCTGCTGCACGCGCATTAGCCGCAGTCAGGAGCGCAAGTCTTCCACGATTTTCAATGCAGCCCGCTCCGCTTCGGCCTCGGCGGCACGCTGGTCCAGTAAAGTCAGGTCTGCCGACACGCGGCGCTTGGGATAGATGTGGGTCATGTGCATCGGGTTGGCGGACGGGGCGAAAATGGAAACGTAGGCGCCCCATTGCTTTGTGCCTTCCAGCAGTTCGCCCGTGAACTCGATCTCATAACCGTCAACGCTCTTGGTAGGCATCGTCATCTCCGCGGGTGGGAAACTCCAGCATAGCATCAAGGTTCCGTTGAACGATCGAATGGTTGGACATTTGCCAAAGGCGTTGAGGATCAGCGCAGGAATTTGCCGGCTTTGATCTCGAGGAGGCGGATCAACTCTGCCTGCATGTATTCGTAATCATCAGGTATATCGAGGCAGATCACGCGCTTCCCGTTCAGGTGGGACCTGAAGTTTTTGGAAAGGCGGTTGCGATGGGCCTTCTCCATCACGAAGATAATGTTCGCCCACGCAATCTGCTCGGTCGATAACGGCACGTCCGCATCATTACCCAGGCCTGCCGAATCGGTCTCCACATCCGGCCAACTCGCGAAGACATGCTCCGCCGTCGGGCTGCGCAAGCGGTTTTGAGTGCAAATGAACAGTGCTCGTTTCATGGATCCTTATAAGGTGGCTTACTTGCCGCCAGAGCGAGGGAATTTTGCACGAATCTTATCAAATTTAAGCCAGGTCAAGGAAATCAAAAATCGGTCGGGTATAGCTGCTTCCGCACTATATTTAGTGTGTAATATTCACGCAAACACAACATGTAGTTGGTGGGAACAATGAAAACTATCCGTAAGACCAGTGTGGACGTACAGTCCTCGATCGATGAGTACCTCCAGCAGCTCGACTGGCGCGTGAACGCGAACGCCAACCAGGGCTACTCCCTGGGCGGCATGATCCTCAACATCTCCGGCAAGATGGTCGCCAACTACTGGCTCGACCACGTCTACCCGCGCGCGGTCGGCGAAGCGCACCGCAATGCCGACATCCACATCCACGACCTCGACATGCTGGCCGGCTATTGCGCCGGCTGGTCGCTGCGCACCTTGCTGACCGAAGGCCTGAACGGCGTTCCCGGAAAAGTGGAATCGGCCCCGCCGAAGCACCTTTCCAGCGCCGCTGGCCAGATCGTGAACTTCCTCGGCACGCTGCAGAACGAATGGGCCGGCGCGCAGGCATTCAGCTCCTTCGACACCTATATGGCGCCCTACGTCCGCAAGGACAAGCTGGCGTACGAACAGGTTCTGCAAACCATGCAGGAGCTGATCTACAACCTGAACGTCCCTTCGCGCTGGGGTACCCAAACGCCATTCACCAACCTGACCTTCGACTGGACCTGTCCGGAAGACTTGCTGGAACAGGTGCCGGTAATCGCCGGCGAAGAAATGCCATTCACTTACGGCGACCTGCAAGCCGAGATGGACATGATCAACCGCGCTTATATCGAAGTGATGATGCGCGGCGATGCCAAAGGCCGTGCCTTCACTTTCCCGATCCCGACCTACAACATCACGCCGGACTTCGACTGGCACAGCCCGAACGCCGAACTGCTGTTCGAAATGACGGCTCGCTACGGGCTGCCTTACTTCCAGAATTTCGTGAATTCGGAACTGAAGCCGAACATGATCCGTTCGATGTGCTGCCGCCTGCAACTCGACCTGCGCGAACTGCTTAAACGAGGCAACGGCCTGTTTGGCTCGGCCGAACAAACCGGATCGCTTGGCGTAGTCACGCTGAACTGCGCCCGCCTTGGCTACCTGTACGCCGGCGATGAAGCCGCGCTGCTGGCCCGCGTGGACGAATTGCTGGAGCTGGGCAAGACCAGCCTGGAGATCAAGCGCCAGGTGATCCAGCGCCTGATGGATGGCGGCCTGTTCCCGTACACCAGACGCTACCTCGGCACTTTGCGCAACCACTTCTCTACGCTCGGCGTGAACGGCATCAACGAAATGGTCCGCAACTTCAGCGGCGACACGGAAGACATTACCACTGAAGCCGGTGCCGCCCTGGCCATCCGGCTGCTCGACCACATCCGCGCCCGCATGCTGGCATTCCAGGAAGAGACAGGGCACATGTACAACCTGGAGGCGACTCCGGCGGAAGGCACAACCTACCGCTTCGCCAAGGAAGACCGTGCCCGCATGCCGTCGATCCTTCAGGCAGGCACGAAGGAGATGCCGTACTACACCAACTCCTCCCAGCTTCCGGTCGGCTTTACCGACGACCCCTTCGAAGCACTGGAACGGCAGGACGAGCTGCAAAGGAAGTACACCGGCGGCACCGTGCTGCACCTGTACATGACCGAGCAAGTGTCGAGCGCCGATGCTTGCCGCCGCCTGGTGCAGCGCGCCCTGACGCGCTTCCGCCTGCCGTACATCACCGTTACGCCGACATTCTCGATCTGCCCGAAGCACGGCTATTTGAGCGGCAAGCACGAGTTCTGTCCGAAATGCGACGAGGACCTCATTGCGCGCAAATCGCGCGAACTTTCACTTAACTAAGGAGATAGGCATGACCGCCAACCAGCCAGCCCAGGAAATTACGCTCACCAACGCCGAACGCCAGCCTTGCGAAATCTGGACGCGCGTCATGGGCTACCACCGCCCATACTCGTCCTTCAACGTCGGCAAAAAGGGCGAATTCAACGAACGCACTTACTTCGTCGAGCAGCGGAAGAATGGCTGACAAGGAGCTCAAGGTCGGCGGCTACGCGAGATTCACGTCGACCGACTATCCCGGTGAGCTGGCAGCCGTGGTTTTTGTCCAGGGTTGCCCCTGGCGTTGCGGTTATTGCCACAATCCGCACCTGCAGCCGCGCGATACCGCGCCGGCGATCGCTTGGCGTGACCTGCTCGCCTTCCTCGCCGGCAGGGCCGGCTTACTGGACGCCGTCGTGTTTTCCGGCGGCGAACCAACCCTCGACCCGGCGCTGGAAGATGCCATGCGCAGCGTGAAAGCGCTGGGCTTCAAAGTGGGCTTGCACACGGCGGGCATCTACCCGGAACGGTTGAAACAGGTTTTGCCGCTGGTGGATTGGGTCGGCCTGGATATCAAGACGTCCTTCGACGCGTATGACGAAATCACCGGCGCCAGCGGCAGCGCCCAAGCGGCCCGAACCGCCGCCCGCCTGGTCATCGACAGCGGCGTGGCGTACGAATTCAGGACCACGGTCCATACCAGGCTGACCACGCGCCGGCACATCACCACGTTGCTGCAGCAGATTTCCGATATGGGCTGCGACACGTATGCGCTGCAGGACTTCCGCTCAGTGGGTTGCCGCACCCAGGACTTGATTGATTCAGCCGGCGAGGGCGCGTTGGACAGCGAATTAATCGGCCAGGCGAGATCGAAGTTCCGCCAATTCACGCTAAGGCGAGCGGATGGCTAGCAATATAGCCCCCGCCATGCTTAAGGCCTGTTGGCCTTCCGCGAGTTCCTGATGATAGTTGGGCCAGAAGTGGAACATCTTCGGCCATATCTCCAGCCGCACGCGAACGTCGGCGAGCGTGGCTGCACGAGCGAGTGCGATCGAGTCATCCAGTAGCACTTCGGTCGCGCCGACGAAGATGTTGAGCGGTGCGATGCCGTGCAGGTCGGCGAAAACGGGGGAGGCCAGGGGAGTGTTCCGGGGCCGGTCGCCGAGGTATTGTGTGGCTAGGAATTGCATGAGTTCCCGGGTCAGCAAAGGATCGCGTGTTGCATTACGCGTGTAGCTGCCTGCCGAAGCAGTCATGTCGGCCCAAGGCGAGAACAGGACCGCGCATGCCGGCTGGGGCAGGTCCAGTTCGCGCAAACGCACCAGCATGGCGACTGCCAGGCCTGCTCCCGCGCTATCGCCTGCTATCGCAACCTGCAAGCCGCGATCAAGCAGGTACTTATAACCACTGACAGCGTCGTCCAGTGCATGGGGAAAGGGGAATTCTGGCGCGCGCCGGTAATCCAGCGCGAGCGTCTTCATCTTCGCCGCCCGACCAAGTTCGCTCACAAAGTGCCGATGACTTGTCAAAGATCCCCATGCGAAGCCGCCACCGTGAAGGTAAAGAATAACGGCGTCTTCGCGTGCGGCGGGCGTTGCGGTCCATTCGGCCGCAACGCCATTCACGGCTTCCGGCGTGACTTCAACGTCTGCCGCCGTTGGATAGCGTTCGGCCAGTGCGTCGCACGCTGCGCGCCGCTGCTCGATGGTGAGGTCGGCGGGCCGCGCGCGGAACACGGCCTCAAGTTTTTCGAGCTCGCTCATAGGCTGAGTCTTACGGCATCCAGTCTTTATAAGGGCTATCAGCTGCGCGCCCCGACGCATCGGTCCAGAGATCGTCAGGCTGTGCCCTGTCGCGGTGCAGCAGCCTGTCATGATCGGGGTAAGTGATGCGATCGGTCCCTGCTCGCGTTCCGACAACCAGGCATTGCACAGGAGACTGGCTCCTGTTCCAAAGATAGTGGCCAACGGGGCTACCGTGCGGGAATGCCGCCGCATCGCCCGGGCCCAGGACAGATTCTGTCTCGCCTTCGATGACAGTTACTTCACCATTGAGGACGTAAACCAGTTCATCTTCGGATTGGTGCCAATGCTTGATGGATGAGCGCGTGCCGGGCATGAGGACATGGATAAACGCGCCAAACTGAGTCAAGCCACCGGGCTCGCTGAGCCACTCTTCGCGGTTCAGCATTTCGGGGGACGAAGTCTCAATAGTCTCGGTTTGCCTCTGCGAGGCGCGAATTATCGGCATGTATGCTCCTCCAATCCAATCTGATGTTTAGACGCCGGCTTGTGCCGAGTCAAGGTCAAATTACATGGCTCTAAGCGAAGACCGGGCGGAAGAAGCTTCGCTCGTAACTGACGATGCAGCGGGTGTCTTCCGCATACTTGAACGCGGCCTGGCACTCAGGATCGTCGAGGGACTTGATCCGGTATTCCTCGTACTTCGCCAGGCTTGGGAAGGAAAACATCGCCAGCGCGACATTATTCGTGCCTTCGGAAGGCAGGAAGTAGCCGTGGTGGGTGCCGCCAAATTTCTCGACCAATGGAATCCAGATTTTCCCGTAATGCTCAAATTCCTTGAGCTTGTAGGGATCGATGATGTAGCGGAGGTAGCAGGTGATCATAGGATTTAGTATAAGTTGGGCGGAGCATTGGGCGGCGGCTCAATACGTTTTCTTTGTCATGAAGAGGACTTCGGGTGTGGACTCAGCCTTCACCTCTTGGAAGCCCAGGCTTTGATAGAGTCTCACGGCCGCGGTGTTGTCCCTGTATACCCGTAATGTGGCTGCCTTGGCTTGCGATGAGCGGATTGCGGTATCGAGCAATTCCTGGCAAAGCAAGCGGCCGATCCCGCGTCCGCGCGCGCCTGGAGAAACGATGATGCGGCCCAGATGGACGAAGCCTGGCTGGGACACCCAATGTTGGCCAAACCCCTTGGGCTGCAGGTTGCCATCAACCAGGCAGTAGCTGGATACCTCGTAGCCGGGAACCGCCAGTGCGGCCGACAAGTGCAACGCCGGAAATGGAAAGTTCAGTAGCGGTCCTGCCCAGCGCAAGGCAGCTTTCGCGTCGGGTATCCAGGAAGCGATGGCCGCGTAGTCGGGTTCAGTCGGGGGACGTAGATACATTCGCGTGTCTCACGAAGTGATCGGACTTGCCATCGCCTCGGCCGTGCCCTTTGCGGCAATACGGGTCAGGGTTCGCTCCAATGCCGCTGTATCGGGATAAATGCGGACGCTGGTAACACGGCCCCAGCGGATCTCGATCAGGTTGACGCCTTCTGCGGTGGTTGTGACCCCGTCGGTGCCATTGTTTGTCTCAGTCCAGATTGCCTCGACCTGCGTACGCCATGGCCAGCCCGAAACCCTTACCTCGTGCAAAGTGAAGCTGATTCCCTGCAGCAAACGAAGCAGCCGTTCATACCAGGCGCGGATGGCCTCCGGCGTCCTGCGCGTTCCAGACAAGGCGTGAGTGCCGACAAAGTAGTGCGTTGCATCAGGCGCCAGTTCGTCGGTCACAGCCTCGATGCGCCCCGCACTGAGTCCCGCGAAAACGTTGGTTATCTTGCGGCGTACGATTGCGTGGTACATCTGGCTCCTCTTTAAATGGACTGGTCAAGCGCGCGGTTCCAGACCGCAGATCCTTTCTCATGGGCGTCGACGCCCTCGAAGAAGGACTGCACTGCCGCATTCAAATCGAAGTCATCGCATTCATCCCACTGCATCAGCTTGGGTTTGAAGACACGGAAGTCTCCGGTGGCAGCCGGCTTGTATGGAACGGCCATCACCGCCTTCGAACCTGGAGAGAAATAGCTCCGGATTTCGATGACGATGGCGTCATACTTTTGGTCCTGGATTGGAATACGCCCATCGTAGACCAGGACTGCATCGTTCGCATCGGATTCATTCGATTCAAGTTTGCTTTTCCCGAACTCCACCGATGCCGCCAGGTCGTCATTCACGAGGAGGCGTTCCATCTTCTTTTCATCGTTCTCGTCGGTGCAGGCGAACATCGGCACCAAACCTTCGCCATCGGAGACGCACCAGATGGCATGGGCTGCAAAGAAACCGGCCAGGTTGAAAGCTGTAATCATGGAGACCCAAACCAGAGAAGTGCGGCGGCGGCGAAGAATACTATCCAGGACAGATGGCGGCCGCGGGTGAAGTAGGGGGGGAATAAGCCAGATACCAGGGCGATGATGCTGAAAACGCGCAGCACTACCCTGGTCTCGAGCTGTTCTCCGGATGCCATGAGAGCGACGGCCGCGATGCCCCACCAGGCCAGCGTAAGAAGGTGCCAGACGAACCTCAGTGTGCCCGTGGTGAAATCGGTTCCGCCGAAAAGCTTGGGCAGGTTATCGCGTTTGAACAGCCGGATGAGGATATAGCGCTCGCCAAGGTAGGAGTGGGCGACGCCTGTGAGGAAAAGCAGCAATACAGCGATGGTCAGCATTTCCTGTTCCGTGGAGTGAGGCCGCGCAGGATTTCAAGCCGGTTCGAGGGAGCATTGGGGGCGATGAAGTCGGGAATGGTGAATTCGTCGCGTTGCGGCCTGGAGAGGAATGTGACAGGCCATTCCGTAATTCGCTCTTCCCGAACATGGATGTACTGGCCCGGCTCAGGCTCGTCGATATATTCGCGCTGGAGGATTAAGGCAAGAGGTTCTTCCGTTCCGGGATTTTCATCGGCGAATTCCTTGGCCTCTTCGAACGTTTCGAAGGCGTAGTAGTAATCGTTTCCTTCATCTTCGTCGGGAGCGCCGCGCTCCGGGTGACACCATACCCGGTACTCAAGGACCGCATCCCAGACGTAACCGCCGCCGGATTTTGCGGATGCCGAGTATTCGCCAACTTTTAGCGGATCGAGGACTGTAGGGTAGGTCATGGCTTGGTCGGGACTGCGACGGTTGGTTGGAAGGCCTGCTGCCTGTGCGCGACGAAAAGTACGAGCGCAGCGCCAAACATGAATACCCAGAGCTTCAATTTGAAATACTCCTGGAAAAGCGTTACGGGGCCACCGAAGACTGCGGCAGTGAGAAGTACAGATACTATACTTGCCAGCAGGTGGAGGTATGGCGTCTCTGGCAAGCTACGTCCTGCCCACGTTGACAGCAAAGCACCGGCAACGCCGAAGAGGAGCGAGGAAGCCAGGACCGTTAGCTCGATGTCCAGCGTGGATCGACCGTTGGCGAACAGGACTTGGTCCAAATAATAGACGGGCAGCGCAGACAAAAATAGCCACGCAACACCGGACAATGCGCCAATTGCAAGAACAAGTCCGAGCTTCAGGGGCGTATTTGCCATGACCTAGTAGAACTCTCCGATTTCGTTGATCGATTGGGCGCGCAACGCGTTCTGTAGCGCCTGCAGGAATTCTTTGCTCGGCAGGGAATGTACGCCATCAGCAAAGGCCGGTAAGTCTTTGCCAAATTCGAGGATTACCGCTGCTCGCCAAAATCCTTTGTAATCCTTTGATGCGATGTGCTTCCTTGCGAAGTCCTCGATGTGAACCTTTACTTTTGGAGGAGCCGCGTTTGTGGCCGGGACAGATTCGGAATAAGCGATTTCAAATGGTTCTTCGTCCTGGTAAGCGACAGATGGCGGCTCTGCCAATTCGAAGAAGAACCCCTCAGAGCTCCAGTGGATCCGGAAGTCTTCTCCAAGGATAACAAGTATCTGCATGAGATAGCGGTCCTCGTCCTCGCAATCATAGAGCGATGGTCCTGCGAGGCGAGCTACTACAGCGCCATCTTGGCCTTCGATCCTAAACGCCTTGCCGGCGAGGCCTTTCGGAACGGTCGAATCGGAGGTTGTGCGGGGCTTTCCCCCGGCGAGATCGACAACCTCCAAAAGCTTGCCATGAAGTCCCCATGATTTGAGCACTTCATTCACGCGTTCAAACGTGTCAGGCTCCGGATGCCAGTTCTCGTCGTCCACTACGAGAAAGTGGCGATATTCAACGCCCATCTGCTACTCCCTGTTTTAAGTATCGTATTCACCGCTATCCCACGGCTCAAAAAATGCCATGTAATTTCCGGGCTGGACTTCCACCGCCCACACATCGTCTTCGTCTTCCGGTATGCGAAGGACAAGGCCGAACTTTGTCCCGAATTCATCAAGCGCGAAGGGTGCTATTTCGATCCTCTGGTACGTCAAGGGCGCGAGGTCGGCCAAATGCTTATTGCACAGCGCCTGGCGAGCCGGTAAGTCGATGGTTTCACGGGGACCAAAGGTGTCGATCCGTGCTTCGAGCAGTGTGCCATCCTTGTCGAACAAGTACAGCGCAACAAACTCTTCGCCTTTGCGACCACGAATGGCCGGCACAAAAGGACATGTCAGGAAGAATTGCCGGCCATCATCCGTCTTTCCCACAAACTTGGCGTGGTAATCGTCGTGCTCAATTGCGATCAATGCAGGTGGCCCTGGTTGGGGCGTGCTGCGCGAAACTTCGTCAAGCCGGCCGTTGACCGCGTAGTCGCCCGGGGCAAAGAGCTGCTCGAACAAGGCATCGATGGCGTTGGCAATCGTGCCAAGTGCAGTGCCGCCATCGAAGTTCACAGTGGCAAACTTGCCCGCCTCCCACGACAGGACACGCCAGCCGGGAAGGGAGGCAAGCAAATTGGCGAGCAATTCAGCGGGCGCCTCCTGGCGCGGGTATGCAAAGTTTAAAGTGCCGTAAATGAACTGCACCCAGGCGTCAGGCTGGCCGTCGATTTCCAGCGTTGCGCATAATTCGACGTCGGAATGCGCTGGCATCGCCGCGTAGGCGTCCAGGGTTTCTCGAATCAACGGGGATATTTCTGCAATCTGGTCAGCGCCCATCAGTCGGTCCTGACGGAGATGCATAGAAAGACCGGGATGGTCCTCGTGGTGAAAGTCATAGAGGTCAGGGGCAGCCGAGTTCGGTGTTAAATATTGTGAAATCGCAATTATCAGTATGACACCGAACTCCAAAATCTCCAATCCCCGAGCCGCAATGAAAAAGGGCATGAATCATCATGCCCTTTGCCTGCTAAGCGAAAACGAATTACTTGCAATAACGCTTGCGTAGCAGGTCCAGCATTGCCACGTTCTGGTCCCACGCGTTGCTGACCGGCTGGCCGGTGTAAGGCAGGGTGAAAGTGTATGGAGCCGGTCCGAACTCCGGCGTGAGCGTCATGCGCTCAGCGCCGTCATTGCGGCGCAGTTCGATAATGCGGTCCCACCAGGACAGGTGGGCCTTCAATGCATCGGCATTTTCCGGCGCGCGGAAGTCGGCCACTTGGGGGCCTTGCGGGTGGCCGATGCGGGCGTGGATGTGGCGCACGCGCGGCAGTACCTTGGCCAGCGTCAGCTCCTGGTCTTCCAGCAGCGATTCGCAGGCCACGCACCAGTGCGAAAGGTCGGCATTCAGGTGCAGCTGCGGCAGGCGATCGAGGTAGGGCAGCAGCAGCATCGGGTGGCCGCTGAAGCGGCTGCGGTGGATTTCGTGCACGACCGGCACGCCATATTCTGCCGAGATGCCGGCGGCGAGCGCGATCAGCTCTTCGTTCTGCTTTGGCGTGTACCAGTCCTTGCCGGTATGCGAGTTGACCAGCACCGGCTGCACTTCGCAGGCATTGCGCAGCAGCTCGCCGAGCGATTGCTTGTGCGTGTCGAAGTCGCTGTGGAACACTGTCTCCCATTGGGCGACAATCAAGTCGAGCCCGGCGTTGGCGATCTTGTAGACCCAGCTGTCGCGCTGGGCGCGATCCAGCGGCAGCGACATTTCGATGCCGTCGAAGCCGGCTTCTTTTACCTTGGCGATGAAGACGTCAGGCGGCAGGTCATTGCTGCCCCAGTGCGGCGCGAAGATGCTGATTTTCACAGGAAGCCTCGCACAGGGAAGGAGGCATCGCGCTGGATCCAGTTGCGCCTGGAGTATTCGGTGCGGCCATCGGTTACGTGCAGCGTGTAGGCGTGGCGCGAAACCGGCGAGCGGTTCGGGGCGCTGTAGTGCGGCAGCAGGCCGTGGAAGCAGACCAGGGAGCCAGCCTTGCATTCGAGCGGCACGGCGGTGGCGTCGGTCGGCCATGGGGTATTGTCCAGTTTTTCCACGCTGACCTGGTCGCCTTCGCGGATGAAGCGTTCGCGCAGCGGCGAGCGGTGGCCGCCCGGTTCGGCCCACATGCAGCCGTTTTCCAGCGTGGCGTCTTCCAGCGCGAACCAGAAGGTAGTAACGCTGATCGGCGTGGTGTCGAAATAGGTGGCGTCCTGGTGCCAGCGCACTTCGCCGCCGATGCCGGGCTGCTTGAAGATGTACATCGATTGCCAGACCTGCGGTTCGGCCAGGCCGATGTCGCGGGCGATCTGCTCCAGGCGCGCATCGGCGGTGAAGGCGCGGAAGGCCGGGTCCAGGTCGTGCATGGCATGGCCGATCTTGTTGATCGACAGCTCCTTGGCCTGCTTCAGCTGGCCGTCCGGGCCGAAGGCTTCTTCTTCAAAGAAGCAGCGCACGGTGTTGTCCGAGCCGAGGAAGTAATCGTCGGCCTTCTTTTCCTGTTCTTTGGTGGTGAAGATGCCTTGCGCGACCGCCGGGTCGAAGTCGTTGACGACTTGCGCGGCGCGGGCGCGCAGGGCGGCGATTTCTTCTGCGCTTTTGAATCCTGGAATGACGATGAAGCCATCCTTGGCGTATTGGGCTTTCTGGGCGTCGGTCAGCATGGTGTGCTCCTTTTCTTAACTTGGGTCATTGTAGGGAAGCCATTGGTTGCAAACAATGCGCAAACGGTTGACACATTGTCTCCAAAATAGAGACAATCGGCGCCATGGACCAGCTCAAGGCAATGGAAATCTTCGTGGAGGTGGCGCGGCAGCGCAGCTTCAGCGGCGCCGCGCGCCGGCTGGGCATGACGCGCGCCATGGTGAGCAAGCATGTGATCGCGCTGGAAGAACGGCTCAATGCGCGCCTGCTGCACCGCTCCACGCGCGACGTCAGCCTGACCGATGTCGGGCAGGCATACCTGGAGCCTTGCGCCCTGGCGGTGCTGCAGGCGCAGGAGGCAGCGCGGGTGGTGACGCATGCCGGCATCGAACTGGCCGGGCCGTTGCGGATACAGGCGCCTTCCAGCTTCGGCAGCGAATGGCTGGCCGATGCGGTCGCGCGTTTCAGCCTGCCGCATCCGCAACTGTCGCCGCTGCTGCATGTGGACGATGCGCTGCTCGATCCGATCGAGCATGGCTTTGACCTGACAATCCGCGTGGGCGGAATTCCCGACAGCCGCGCGCTGGCGATACGGCCTTTGGCGCCTTGCCGCGGCGTGCTGTGTGCTTCGCCGGCCTACCTGGCGCGGGCCGGGCGGCCGGAAGTGCCGGAAGACCTGCATCACCACCAGTGCCTGCATTTCAGCCACCTGACCGGCGGCATTGCCTGGCATTTTGCGCGCGGCGAGGAACAGGCCACGGTCAGGGTGACGCCGGCCTTCACCGCCAACAACGGCATGGTGCTGCAGCATGCTGCCCTGCGCGGGCTGGGTATCGTCTACACCACAACCTTCCTGGCCTGGCGCGACATCATCGAAGGCCGGCTGGTGCCGGTGCTGGGCGACTGGGAGCTGCCCTTGAACCATCTGAGCGCCCTGTACCCGGCCACGCGCCAGCTATCGCCGAAGGTGAGGGCACTGATCGATTTCCTGGTGGCGGAGTACCAGCCCGTGCCTCCTTGGGACAAGGCTTTGGCAGGGGCGGGGTTGCTAAATATATAATCTGCGGATGAACCAATACCGGCTCCTGCAAATCGATGCCCTGCGCGGCTTTGCGCTATTCGGCATCCTGGCCGTCAATATCTGGGCGTTTGCCGATCCCTATTTCGCCTCCGGCGTGACTAACCCGCGCTATGCGGGGGCGCTCGACATGGCAGTGCGCTTTGTCGTCGCGCTGCTGTTCGAAGCCAAGTTCTACCTGCTGTTCTCCTTCCTGTTCGGCTATAGCTTCATGCTCCAGGCCTGGGCCGCCGAGCGTGCAGGCGCCGCCTTCCGGCCGCGCATACTGCGCCGTGCAGCAGGCCTGGTGGTGCTGGGCGTGCTGCATGGCTGCTTCCTGTTCCATGGCGACATCCTGCACTTGTATGGCTTGCTGTGCCCCCTGCTGCTGGCCTGGTATGGCCGCCAGTGGCGCACGGCCGAAAGTGCGGCGCTGTTACTGATGCTGGCGTCCTTCATGCTGGTGGTGCTGGGTGTGGTGCTTCTGTTCTCGCCGGAAGCGGGCCCGCCGGAGCTGAAGTCTGTCTTTGCCAAGGTGGCGGCCTTCCATGGCGACGCCCGCAGCACGCGCGAATTCATCACGAACGAATTCCCGTCGACGTCCGCGTTCCTGATGTTTGGCCAGGGACCCAGTGCGCTGGCGATGTTCCTGCTCGGACTTGGCGCAGCGCGCGCCAATTTGCTGGGGAGTGTCGAAGCGATCGGGCAACTGGTACGGCCGATCTTGCGCCTTGGCGCCGTGTTCGGCCTTGGTGGCGCACTGCTGTATGCGGCTGCAGCCGAGTTCGCGCCGGGCGGGGTGCTGATGATTTTCGCGACAGCGGTCAGCTACCTGACTGCGCCAGTCCTGTCGGCGGCCTATGTCGTGGCCCTGATGCTGGTGTTCAGGAGCCGCTACGGCGCCCGGGTGATCGCGGCTCTGGCGCCGATGGGTAAGCTGGCGTTGAGCAATTATCTGCTGCAGTCAGTGGCGCTGGCGCTGCTATTCACCGGCTACGGACTGCGCCTGTGCGACGAGCTGCCGCCAATCGCCGTGCTGGCGCTGGTGCCGGCCATCTTCCTCGCGCAAATGGCCCTTAGCGCATGGTGGCTCAAGCACCATACTTACGGCCCGGCCGAATGGCTGCTGCGCGCTGTGACCAACTGGCAGTGGATGCCTCAGGAGGCGGGAGCCCAGCCGCCGTCGCGGTAGACCTGGTCGTCGTCCAGGTAGACCGCGTCGGTCTGGACAAAAACGTCGACATGGAAGCGCGCGTCCTTGCGTTTGAACTGGGGCTTCTGGTACTGGCCGTGCTTGGCGCCCAGCGAGAGGTGGATGCCGCACATGCGCTCGTAGGTGCCGATATCGTCCACCGTGCGTTCGCGCGAGAATGCGCGGTTCATGCCGAAGCCCAGTTCGCGCACCCACACCTCGCCTTCGTGCGCGCGGATGATGGCCAGCATATTGTCGAACTCCGGCGTGCTGTTTTCGGCGCCGACCACGCGGCCTTTTTCCACGATCATGGTGATCGGCGTGGCGGGGCGGTTGACGTGGAAGGTGGTGTCGCCGAACACGAAGACCTTGGCGCGGCCATTGACCGCTTCCAGGTCTTGCGCCTCGGTGAATACTTCGCCGATCGGGAACAGTCCGCCGACATTCTTCATGGCGCTGTAGTCCCCGATATTCAGCTTGGCTTCTTCAAACGGGGACGCGAACACCAGCCGTTCGCCGCCGCTTTCCACCACGCCGGACTGCGCGCGTTCGATGCGTGCCTTCAAGGCATGCCCCACGCCGCGGTAATACGCCGGGTCGTAAGCCAGCGCATCGATATAGACCAGGCCTTGCTCGCCCGGCATGCGCGACAAATGCATATGCTCCATCACCTTCAGGCCGCGCTTGAACAGCTCCATGCGGATGCGGTATTCGTTCAGGCGGAAGCTGGTGGTCTGCACCAGCACCACCAGGTCGCCCGCCCGGAGTTGCTCGAAAGCCGCAAGCACGTCAGCCGGCTGCACCGTGTCGAAGTCGATGAAGCGGCCCTCCGGCAGGGCGGCGCGATAGGCATCGGCCAGCACCTGGGACAGCGGGCTGCGCTGGTCGAACACCACCAAAGCCTGCTGTGGCGCGGCGTATTCGATGGCGTGGGCAAGCAGGTCGCGTACATGGCGGGCTGCCGTATCGCGGGCGGCAGGTGGAAAAGCAGTCATTATCAGGCTATAAAGAGGATGAGGCATGCGCATTATACGGCGAGCCGCCGCTTGAACCCGGAAGGGCCGCGCGGTAGAATCGGACGAATATAGCCGGGGAGAAACATCAATGGGTGTACAGTTTGGCCAGGACTTGCCGCTGCAGCGGCCCGATGAAACGGACAGCCGTGCGGCCATTTTCGTCCCGACTGCCACTATCAAGGAAGATATCCTGAGTGCCATCCGCAAGGGCGCGGCGGTGGTCGGCTTCGGCAATCACGACCATACCTTGACCATCTATTACGAAAGCAACCGCTTCAACGAGCCGACCCTGGCCAAGTGGGAGCAGAAGGCGCGCAAGGCTTATGACCGCCTGTGCGACAACCTGCCGACCACCTCGAAGATGGTGTGCAAGCTGGATAACTTCGAGCAGATCGGTTACATCAGCAACAAGGGCATCACGATTCGCCGCCGTGCCAGCCTGGACCGCTGGCTCGAAGAGTCGGGCGCCCAGGATTCGGCGCCGGAAGGCGATACCGTCGCCTTCGCCCCGCCACCGCCGCCCAAAAAGATCGTCGCCGATTAAGACTCGGTGCTACCATCTGCCCAAAGCCGGTCATGGGATCACGGCGCGGAGGGCAGATGCAGCTTAGCTTGGTAGCTGTGGGGGGTGTTTTCCTGTTGGTGTTGCTGGCATCCAACGCCGTCCGGCGCGCCTTCATGCGCCATGTTCAGGAACGGGGAACCGACATGGCAGCCGCCGACACGGCCGGCTGGCTGCTGTTCTTCGGACTGGCCTTCCTGGCTGCCGCCGTGCTCGGGGTGCTGAACCCTTCCAAATTCCTCAACCTGGCTTTCTGCAGCACCTTGCTGGTGTTTGGCGTGGCCGCCCTGGTCGGCGCCTTCGTCATCGGTCGCCGTTAGCATCCTCTTGCCAAGCCACCGGGATATTGCGGATCTCGTGGCCATTCCACGCAGTGACCAGCCCTTCCACGCGTTTGCCATCGACCTTCAGCGCTGCCACGTGGTAGCGGTAATCGGGCCCGAACTGGCGTTCGGCCGCGCGGCGCGCGCGCTCCGCGACATCGCCATGCAGCAATAGCGCGAGCGTGGCGCAGACCAGCAGCGATAGCGCGGCGCCACTGGCGGCGGCCAGCCCCATGTGGCGTGGCTTGTGTCCGGCGGCGTGGCGCGCAGCCAGCACGGCCGGCGCGCCGAGTGTGCGATACAGCCAGTGCAGCAACACCAGCCAGGTCGCGCTGGTGGCAAGGGAAGGGAGGATGCGCGGCTGCAGCTTGAGCTGGGTCAGGGTCAGGTCGACCGGCTGCATCAACGGCCAGGCCAGCATCATCACGCCCAGGGCGCACAGCGCGAAGGCGGCGATCCAGCGTACCAGCGACGCCACGTGGAGGCTGCCGAACAGCAAGCCGGTACCGGCTGCCGCGCCGAGCAGGAACAGGCCGGACCGGATGGCCAGCAGGTCGCAGGTGCCCAGCACCACCAGCACCATGCCCGCCCGCTTAAGGATGGGAATGTGCGCGTCCATTGGAGTATTCTAGCGTAACATTTTCGATATGCTGGAAGGAAAGGAGACACCATGAAAAGCATGATTGCCGTGCTGTTTGCCGCCTTTGCGCTGGCCCTGGGCGGCTGCCAGAAACCGGAAGACAAGCGCATCGGCCCGGCCGAACAGGCGGGCCGCGAAATCGACAAGGCCGCCAGCGAGGCCGGCAAGAAGCTGGACCAGGCCGCCAGCAAGGCTGAAGAAAAGCTGGGCCAGGCTGGCGAAAAACTGGACCAAGCGGCCCAGCAAGCTGGCGAAAAGCTGAACAAGGCCACCGAAAAACTCGGCGAGAAAGTCGAGCAGGCCGGCAAGGAAATGCAGGACTCGGCCCGCGAGGCGCGCAAGGAAAAGAACTAGTTTCCGGACTTGCTCTTTAGCGGCACCACATTGGAAGGCGGCGGCTCGTCGGGCATGCCGCCCAACACCAGCGTCAGGTCGACAAAGCCGGCGCGCCACGCCTGCTCCAGGTTCTGCTCGATGGCTTCCATCGAGGTCTGTTCGAAGTTGGAGAAGCCGCGCACGCCGTAGGCGCGGTTGCGGCCATGGGCCTTGGCCAGGTACAGCGCCATGTCCACCAGGTTGACGGCGCGTTCCCACGGCAGCGGCACGCCGCCCGGCGCCAGCGGGAATGGCGCAAAGCCGACCGAAACGTTGACGTGGATCATGTGGTCCTGGAACGGCACCGGCAGCGACGACACGCAGCTCAGGATGCGGCGCGCGATTTCGTCCACGCCATTGCGCGGGATGGCCGGCAGGAAGGCCAGGAATTCTTCGCCGCCCCAGCGCACGATCATGTCGGTCTCGCGCAGCGCAATGCGCAGGCTCTCCGCAATCATCTTCAGCACCGCATCGCCGGCCGCGTGGCCGTAGGTGTCGTTGACGTGCTTGAAGTGGTCGACGTCCAGCAGGAACAGGGCGCCGACGATATCTTCGCCATTGGCGCCGCGCCGCTCCACCTGGTTATGCGTGCGCATGTATTCCTGGAAGTGGCGGCGGTTGTACAGCGCGGTGAGCGGGTCGAGCGAACTTTGCGCCTTCAGCTCCAGGTTCTTCACCTCAAGCTGGGCATTGGCCTGGCGCACCTTGCGGTACAGCAGGCCGACGATCACCGCGGCCAGCGCAAACACCACTGCCAGCAGCCACCAGATGCGCTGCTGCAAGCGCCGCGCGTTCAGCTCCGCGCCCTTGGCCTGGTTCTCATGCGACAGCTGTTCGATCTGGCGCTTCTTCTTTTCGGTGTCGTACTTTTCCTGCAGCTCCCACATGGTCTTCTTGCGCTGCGACTCGAACAGCTCGTTCGAAATCTGGCGCTCGCGGTGGTAGGCTTCCACCGCTCCCTGGTAGTCGCCCACGCGCTCCAGCGCTTCGCCGTATTCGGTCAACAGGGCTTGCAGTTCCGGCTTGTCGCCGGTCTTCTCGTAATAAGCCATGCCTTGTGCGAAGGACTTCTTTCCTTCGGCGACCTTGTTGGTCCCCATATAGGCCTGGCCGGCATTGATGCGCGCCGTGGCTTCGTTGGCATCGTCGCTCGCCTCGCGTGCCGCAGCCGAAGCTTCGTTGGCAAAGCGCAGCGCGGTGGGAAAGTCGTGCAGCTTCAGGTTGATATCGGACAGGTTGACCAGCGTGGTGGCGATCATGCGCTTGGCGCCGATCTTGCGGGTCAGCTCCAGGTTGGCCAGCAGGGCGCGCATGCCGCGCTTGTACTGCTGCGTATCGACCGCCAGGCCGTACTCGGTGTTGTTGGCGATCGCCATGCGGCCCGGTGAATTCAGGGTTTCCGATACTTCGAAGGTTTCGCCCAGCGTTTCCCACGCCTTGTCGTACTCGCGCACCTGGGTGTAGAACAGGGTGAGGGCATTGAGCGCGCTCGCAAGGGGCACCTTGTCGTTCTCAACCTTCTGCGCCAGTTCCACCGCCGACTGCAGGCGGATCAGGGCTACCGGATAATTGCCTTGTTCAGCGTAGCTCTGGCCGGCAGTGATGGTGGACTGCACGCGCAGCACCATGTCGCTGGTGGCGCTGGCCAGCTTTTCCGCTTCGAAGGCCAGTTCGTGCGAAACCTGGCGCTCGTTCATCGCCGAGCGCACATAGGCCTTGGTCAGCAAGCCTTTGGCGATGATGATCTTGTTGTCCTGCGCTCGCCCGAAGTCATGCAGTTCTTCGGCCAGGGCGAGCGCGACGTCGTACTTGCCAAGGCTGCGGTGGGTCAGGCTGAGCTGGGCCAGGAATTCGGCGCGGGTCAGGGGTGGAGCGGAGCGTGCCACAGGTTCCATCTGCTGCAACTGGACCAGGGCCTTTTCGGGCACGAAACGCACCAGTTCGCGGATCTGTGCGATTTCGCTATCGAGCGGCGATTGTGCAAACGCAAGGCAGGGCGCAAGCAAACAAGCCCCAGCCAGCATTCGGAGGCGCTTGAAAATCGTCAAAACCGGAAAGCCTGGCAACTTGGGTCCTTGGGGTCGCATGAGCAGCGTGTGCGGTTCATTATATGCCTGTTGCAAGCGGGAAATCCGCAATACGACTCACTATTTGCATGATAGACGCCTTAACTGTGGGGAAAATGCAAGTGGAATTTCTACTTGTGTAACTACTTGCCATGGTTTTCCGCTCGGCCCTCGATTTTTGCCGTTCATCACATTTCCCGCACATGCCGGAATCGGGCCCGATAAAGTTTGCTTCAAGATCATCTTTGAGGCGAAAACAACATGCTCGAACTGCGCAACGTCAGCAAAGCATTCCGCGAACTGAAAGCGGTGGACGACGTTTCCCTGAAGCTTGGTAGCGGCGTAGTCGGGCTTATCGGTCACAACGGCGCGGGCAAGACCACCTTGATGCAGCTGGTCGCCACGCTGGCGCGGCCGACTGCCGGCAGCATCCTGTTCGACGGCAAGGACATTGTGCGCAATCCGGATGCGATGCGGCGCCGCCTTGGCTTCCTGCCGCAGGAGTTTGGCGTGTACCCGAACCTGACGGCGCTGGAATGCATGCAGTATTTCGCGGCGCTGAAAGGCGTGCGCGATCCGGCCCGCATCCGCCACCTGCTGGAACTGGTGAACCTGTCCGAACATGCGCGGCGGCCGGCGGCCTCTTTCTCGGGCGGCATGCGGCGGCGCCTGGGCATCGCGCAAGCGCTGCTGAACGATCCCGATATCCTGATCGTGGATGAACCCACAGCAGGCCTCGATCCCGAGGAGCGCCTGCGCTTCCGACGGCTGCTGTCCGAACTGGGCTTCGGCAAGCTGGTGATCGTGTCGACCCATATCGTGCCGGACGTTGAAAGCATTGCCGGTCAGTTGGCCATCATGCGCAAGGGCCGCTTGCTGGCGCTGGAATCGCCGGATGCGATCTTGCAGCGGGCGCGCGGCCAGGTATGGCAGGCCAGTGTCGATGCCGCCGAATACGATGCGCTGCGCAGCCGCTTCCATATGCTGCAGGCGCAGCGCCAGGGCGCGCTGGTGCAGCTGCGCGTGGCGCATCCGGGGCAGCCGATGGCGGGCGCGCAGGCGGTCGAGCCTAGCCTGGAAGAAGCGCTGATGGCGCAACGCTATGCGCAGTCGGAAGCGGTAGCGGAGGCTGCATGAACGCATTGGCCTTGCGTGTGATGGCGTTGAACGAAGTGCGCCTGCGCTTGCGCCGGCGATCCACGCTGGTGGCGCTGCTGGCGGTGATGGCCCTGTGCTGGCTTGGCATTCCAGATCCAGCCGATGGCATCACGATGATGATGATCGACGGGAAGCGCGTGCTGTACACCAGCCAGGCGCTGGCTTTTGGCAGCGCGCATATCGCTGGCATGCTGCTTGGACTGGCAGGCTTCTATCTGGTGCGCGGCCGCGTGGCGGACGACCTGCAAAGCGGCATGGGGGCAGTCATCGGCGCGACAGGCGCCAGCAATGCCTTGCTGGCCTGCGGACGCTGGCTGGGTGGCGTGGCTTGCCTGATGCTGTTCGTGCTGGCTTACCTGGTCTCGACGCTGGCGCTGCATGTCTTGCGCGGAGAGGGGCCGATCCAGTTGCTGGCCTACCTGCAAACATATGTGCTGATGCTGCTGCCGATTGCCAGTTACACGGCCGCGTGCGCGGTCCTGTTCGACAATATCGGCCCGCTGGTCGGCAAGCGCGGCGACGTGCTGTTCTTCTTCCTGTGGTGCTTGCAATTCGGCGCCCTTGTTGGTGTAACCGAAAGCCCGGGCGCATTGTGGCCGATGTTGTTCGATTTTTCGGGCCTGTCAGTCGCTGTGACGACATTGCGCGAACACTTTGAGACGACTTCATTTGTCCTGGGCCGGAACGGTTTCGACCCGGCTGGGGCGACGCTGGTCATTCCAGGCTCCTTGTGGACCCTGAAGGCGTGGGCGATCCGTGCGGCGACGCTGTTGCTGTCGCTCCTGCTGCTGGTGCCGGCAACGCTGTTCTTCCACCGCTATTCGCCGGACCGGGTGCGGCCACGCTCCGAACGTGGCAACCGGCTGCTGGCGCTGGCTGATCGCGCGCTGCGTCCCGTGGCGCTGGCAGTTCGGCCATTGCCAGGCCTGGCAATGCGCGTGCCCGGCTTTGCGGGCGAGGTGCTGGCGGAGGTGGCGCTGGTGCTGTCGATGTCGCCACTGGCAGCGCTGACGCTGGCCGCCGGCACGGTGGCGGCGTCGGTGGCCGCAGCAGACGCGCTGCCGGGGGTGATGATTGCCGGCGTGGCCTGCTGGGGTGTGACCGTATGCGGCATCGTGCCGCGTGACTGGCAGAACGGGGCGGATGCCATGACCGGTGCGCTGCCGGGTGGCGTAATGCGACGCTACCTGCGGCAATGGACAGCCGGCCTGGTGCTCGCACTCCCGCTGGCGATTGTCGCCTTGCGCTGGGCTGGAGATGCCCCGGTGCGTGCCGCGGCAGCGCTGGCCGGCGTACTGGCGCTGGCCTCGGCGGCCAGCCTGCTGGGCGGCCTGACGCGCGGAGCACGGCTGTTCCTCGCGCTGTTCCTGTTCACCTGGTACATCGCCCTCAATTCACCGAAGGAGGCCGCGCTCGACCTGGTTGGCTTTAACGGCTCCGCGACTGCAGGCACGGTGGCGGCATGGGCGGCGGCCGGCTGCCTTGCCTGGGCCACGGGCTTCATCTGCAGCCGCATGCAGCGCACCTGAACGGCCGCGCGCACTGGGTGTTCAGGCCGCGAGCTGCTGCAAGAGATAAAGGCGCTGGTACAGGCCATTATCGATCTGCATCAGTTCTTCGTGCGGCCCCTGTTCCACAATCCGGCCATGATTCAGCACGACAATGCGGTCGGCCTCGCGGATGGTGGACAGGCGGTGCGCAATGGCGATGATGGTCACCTGGCCGCGCAACTCGTTCAGTGCCACCTGGACGATCTGCTCGGTGTGCGAATCGATGCGCGAGGTGGCTTCATCGAGCAGCAGGATGCGCGGCTTGCCCGCCAGGGCGCGCGCAATGGCGATCAGCTGCTTCTGGCCGGAAGACAGGCGCGAGCCGCCCTCGCCCAGCACCGTGTCGTAGCCTTCCTCCATTGCCATGATGAAGTCGTGGCAGTGGGCTGCGCGCGCCGCAATTTCAATTTCTTGTGGCGACAGGCCGCGGCCCATGTCGATATTCTCGCGCGCGGAAGCCGCCAGCAGGAAGGGGTCTTGAGGCACCAGGCCGACATCGGCACGGAACTGTTCGTTGTCGATTTCGTCGAGCACCATCCCGTTCATGCGGATGCTGCCGTGCGGGGCAGGGTAGTAGCGCAGCAGCAGCGACAGCAGGGTCGACTTGCCGCTGCCGGTGTGGCCGACGATGCCGAAGAAGGCACCTTGCGGGATCTCCAGCGACAACTGGTGCAGCACGCGCTGCCCTGCGATGTATTCGAAATCCAGGTTGCGGATATCGATGGCCGGGGCGCCGTCATCATTGGCGGCGTGGCGCGTGTGGGATCCGGCATCACTGCGGTGTTCCGGCGCACTCTGTTCGCCGAGCAGGATGGCCACGCGCGAGGTCGCTACCACGGATTGCTGCAATTGGCTGAACTGCATGGTGATCTGGATCAGCGGTTCGATCACGCGCGCGATGTAGTTGATGAAGGCATACAGCACGCCGACCTCCGCTGCGCTCATGTCGCGCTGGCCGAACATGAAGATCACGGATGCCAGCAGCAGGATGTTCAGCATGTCCAGCGCGGGGCGCAGCAGCCACGCGTTGGCGCGGATTTCGGCCAGGCGCTGGGTGTAATGTTCCGCATTGGTTTGCGCGAAACGCTCGCCGAAGCGCTGTTCCGCGTTGTTCGCCTGCAGCACCGTCATGCCGCCGATGGATTCGGCGATCTGCGCGTTGATGTCGCTGCGCAGCTGGCGGGCGCGCGTCACGGCCGGGGCGCTCAGGCGCTGGTAGGCCCAGACGATTACCAGCACGAAGGGCAACAGCGCGACGACGATGGTCATCAGGCGCCAGTCCAGCCAGGCCATGGCGGCCACGGTGCCGAGCAGCACGATGGTGCTGTCCAGGATTACGAACAGCACCTGGATGTACAGGCCTTTCACCGCCTCCGTATCGTTGGTCACGCGCGACACCAGCTGGCCGGTGATGGCGCGGTCGAAGAAGGCCATCGGCAGGCGCAGCACGTGGCTATAGACGCGCTCGCGCAAGCGCTGCACCGAACGCATGGCCACGCCGGACAGCCGCACCAGTTGGCGGTAACGGACCCAAGTGGCGATCCAGCCGGTCAGCAGGACGCCGCCCAGCAGCAGTGCCATGCGGGCCCAGTCCAGGTGCTTGGGCAGCAGGTGTTCGTCGATCAGGCGCTTGCCCAGTAGGGGACCGAGGACCTCCATGCCGGCCGCAAAGGCCAGCCACAGCACGGCCCAGCCCAGGTGGTGCAAGTCCGGCCCGGACGCTTCTTTCAGCAGGCCGGCGGCCTGTCGCGTCTGTTCGCGAGCGCTTTGTTTATCAGGCTGCGTCAAGGCTGGCCTCCAGTTGTTGGTAGCGCCACTGGCTGGCGTACCAGCCGTTCAGCGCGAGCAGTTCTTCGTGCGTGCCGGACTCGGTGATGCGGCCATGCTGCAGCACCACGATCTGGTCGGCATCGACCACGGCGCTCAGGCGGTGGCTGGCGATGATGGCGCAGCGCGTGGTGTGGGCGCGGCGCAGTTCTTCCAGGTGTTCGAGAATGGCGGTTTCGGTGCCGGTATCGACGGCCGACAGGGCATCGTCCAGCAGCAGCAAGTCGTTGTCCGACAACAGGGCGCGGGCAATCGCTACGCGCTGGCGCTGGCCGCCGGACAGGGTGATGCCTTTCTCGCCGACTTCCGTTTCATACTTGTGCGGGAAGAGCAGGATGTCGTCATGAATGGCTGCCAGGTTGGCCGCGCGCTCGACTTCCACCCGCGTAGCGCCGGGTTTGGCCAGCGCGATATTGTCGGCAATCGAAGCGGAGAACAGGAAGGACTCCTGGGGCACCCAGCTGATTGCGGCACGCAGGGCCTGCAGGGTGTACTGGTCCAGCGCGTGGCCGCCCCATTTGGCGCTGCCCTGCGTTGGCGTGAGCTGGCGCAGCAGCACGCGCAGCAGCGTCGACTTGCCGGAACCGGTCGGCCCGACAAGGCCCAGCGTCTGGCCCGGCTTCAAGGTAAGCGAAATATCGGACAGTGCCGCCTCATGCTGGCCGGGATAAGCGAAGCCGACGCCGCGCAATTCCAGGTTGCCCGGCGCCACATGCGGCAGGGGGCCATGGTCCTCAATGGTCAATGGCGCATCCAGCATCGGCTGCAAGCGCGCATAAGCGGCCCGGCCACGCTCGATCAGCGACAGCACCCAGCCCGCCGCAAACATTGGCCAGATCAATTGGCCAAGGTACATGCTGAAGGAGGTCAGCTCACCGATGGTCAGCTCATTCCGCCACACGAGGAAGCCGCCCAGGCCTAGCGACAGGCCGGTCGCAGCGGTAAGTGTCAGGCCGACCGCCGGCTCATACGCCGCCTCCCAGCGCTGCGCTGTCAGGCTGGCATCGGCAGCAGCGCCGGCCAGTTCTTCAAAGCGGCTGCTGCTGCGTTGTTCCAGGCCAAGGGCGCGCAAGGTGCGCACGCCGGACAGCGTTTCCTGCACATGGTCGTTCAAGGCGCTGAAGCGCTTCAGCGAATCTGCGGAAGCGGTATGGATATGCGAGGAGATGCGCCAGAAGGCCCAGGCCATCAGCGGGAACGGGATCAGCGCGAACAAGGCCAGGCGCCAGTCGACGCCAACCAGCATCATGCCCAGTACCAGCAGCAGCGTAAGCGAGCCGTCAAAGCCAGCCAGCATGGCCTCGCCGGCCGCCATCTCGATTGCATCGATATCGTTGGTGGCCAGCGCCATCAAGTCGCCGGTGCGCTGTTTCTGGAAGAACTGCGGACCTTGCAGCGACAGGCGTCGATAAAAGCGCGTACGCAGCTCAACGCCCAATTGATAAGCGGCCGAGAACAGTTTCATGCGCCACGCGACGCGCAAGCCATAGTTCGCCACGCCCAGCAAGAGCAGCAAGCCGATGGCCTGCCACAAAGCCTCGCGGCCAAGCTTGCCCGCCGCCAGCCCATCGACCATGAAGCCGATCTGGCGCGGAATACAGATACCGATGATTGCAACGCCGGTCAGCATAGCGCCGGCGGCTGCGTAAGGACGCCAATGGCTGCGGACGAAGCCACCGATCAGGCGCGATAAACTCATATGCTTAGAAGGAAAATGCTGCCAAGAACCTGCAAGCATACCTCAGGGCAGAATTTTTCGCCGAGCGCGCCCTCACCGGCAGAGTCCGTGTCACACCCTGGGGTCACACCCCGAACGGGACACGAGCTCTGCGGGAACATGGCTGGGCTCGTGTCCCATTTCGGGTGTGACCCCAGGGTGGGACACGAGCTGGAGTGGAATTACTTGTGGGCTTTGGCGCCGTTGGCGTTGGCGGCTTTGGGGTCGGGGAAGCTGGCGGCGGCTTTGGCTGGCTTGGCGTCGGCCTTGGCTTCGGCTTTTACTTCCGGCTTGCTTTCTGCTACTTCTGGCTTGGCTTCGACTTTGGCTTCTGCTTTTGGCGCTGGCTTGCTTTCGGCTTTGGCGGCCTTTGGTGCAGGAGCTGGGGCTGGAGCCGGAACCGGCGCAGGTGCCGGGGCGGCTACTGGCGCGGCAATCGGTGCGGACAGCTTCGGTACTTTCACGGCTTGCTTGCCGGCTTCTTTCAATTGGTCTTGTGCTGCCTGGAACAATTCCGCCTGGGTCTTGCTGGCAATGCTGAACAGCTCGCGGTTGTAGGCGAACAGGCCGTCGAAGTTCGGCACGCGGGCGGTGCTCTTGGCGAAGAATTCTTGTGGATCTTTTGCCTCCAGCAGTTCCCGTGCGGCGGCGGAACCTTTTTCGACGGAGGCTTTGGTGGTGCTCAGGTTGAGCGCAATCACCTTTTGTGCGCCTTCGAAGGCAGTGGTGGCGAAGTTGTTGAGGATTTTCAGCTGCGCTTCCAGCTGCGACTTGGTGGCTGCGGAAAATTGCTCGGGAATCGAAAACATATTTTCTCCTGGATCGATGGGAAATGGTGCGCTGCAATAAACCCCATTCTAGCGACGAAATATGGTAATGGAAAGACATTTTTGCCGACTATTGAAGCAGAAGTTATGCGGTGCAACATTGCAAGCCCTGTCTGGTCTGCCTACAATCGGCCATCCCTCACCTGTGGAGCTATGCGATGGATCTTGTAATCCGCAATGCCAGTTTGCCCGATGGCCGCCAGGGCATCGATATCGCCATCGACAACGGCCGCATCGCCGACGTCGCTCCTGGTTTGCAAGCCAAGGGCGCGCGTGAGATCGATGCTGAAGGCGATCTGGTTGCGCCGCCTTTCGTCGATGCGCATTTCCATATGGATGCCACGCTCAGTTACGGCCTGCCGCGCGTGAACCAGTCGGGCACGCTGTTGGAAGGCATTGCCCTGTGGGGCGAACTGAAGCCGCAATTGACGCAGGAGGCGCTGGTGGAGCGTGCGCTGCAGTATTGCGATTGGGCGGTGGCGCGCGGCTTGCTCGCAATCCGCAGCCACGTCGATGTATGCGACGATCGCTTGCTGGCGGTGGAAGCGCTGCTTGATGTCAAGCGCCGCGTCGCGCCTTATCTCGATTTGCAATTGGTGGCTTTCCCCCAGGACGGCGTGCTGCGCAGCCCGACTGCGCTGGCCAACCTGAAGCGCGCGATCGCCATGGGTGTCGATGTGGTCGGCGGCATTCCGCATTTCGAACGCACCATGGCTGATGGTGCCGAATCCGTGCGCGTGCTGTGCGAATTCGCGGCGGAGAAGGGCTTGCGCGTCGATATGCATTGCGACGAGTCGGACGATCCGCTGTCGCGCCATATCGAAACGCTTGCCTATCATACGCAGCGCCTTGGCCTGCATGGCCGCGTGGCCGGCTCGCACCTGACGTCCATGCATTCGATGGACAACTATTACGTCAGCAAGTTGCTGCCGCTGATCCGGGAGGCCGGCGTTGCCGCCATCGCCAACCCGCTGATCAACATCACCTTGCAGGGCCGCCACGATACCTATCCCAAGCGTCGGGGCATGACGCGCGTGCCGGAAATGCTGGTACATGGCATCGACGTCGCTTTCGGCCACGATTGCGTGATGGACCCGTGGTACAGCCTTGGCTCGGGCGATATGCTGGAAGTCGCCCACATGGGCCTGCACGTTGCACAAATGACCGGGCAGGAAGCGATGCGTGCCTGCTTCAGGGCCGTGACGGAAACGCCGGCAAAAATCCTGGGCCTGGATGGCTACGGCTTGCAGCCTGGCTGCCACGCCGACCTGGTCCTGCTCGATGCCGGGGACCCGGTGGAAGCCATCCGCCTGCGCGCGGCAAGGCGCCTGGTGCTGCGGCGCGGGCGGGTGGTGGCGGAATCGCCGCGTGCTGCGGCGCGCCTTGCCTTGCCGGGCAGGCCGCAGCAAGTCGATTTCCGGCTGTCCCGGCAGGCTGGACTTGCAGGGGAAAATGCATGAAAATTCAGCATCATTCCTGCCGTTGGGAGCAGCTTTGAACGACATCGTCATCCGCCCGGCTGCTGAGGCCGATTTCGACTCCATGTGGACGATATTCCAGGAGTTGATCGCCAGCGGTGATACCTATTATTTTGCCGCGGAGACCAGCCGCGACGATTGCCGTGCCTACTGGTTCGGGCGCGGCATCAAGACCTGGGTGGCGGTGCTGAACACTGGGCGCCTGCTTGGCATGTACCGCCTGCTGCCCAACCAGCTCGACCGCGGCTCCCATGTCGCCAACGCTTCCTTCATGGTCAGTCCCGCCGCGCAAGGCGTGGGCATCGGCAAGATGCTGGGCCGCCACTGCCTGGAGCAGGCGCGGCGCGACGGTTTCCTCGCCATGCAGTTCAATTACGTAGTAAGCACCAATGTTTCTGCCGTGCTGCTGTGGAAGCGGCTCGGCTTTTCCGTGATAGGCACGCTGCCGCGCGCTTATCGGCACAAGCAGCTCGGTTTTGTTGACGTGTATGTGATGTA
>Ga0307408_100000093_pt1 | contig 98443 bp, 84 predicted proteins | sample 322Cmetagenome_FD_202116 | JGI IMG/M metagenome (GOLD analysis project Ga0307408, IMG submission 202116) | Maize rhizosphere microbial communities from greenhouse at UC Davis, California, United States - 322HYB-C-3 | ecosystem: Host-associated > Plants > Roots > Rhizosphere > Soil | place... | reverse complement strand
TGCGCTCTCCGTGCTCGGGCTCCAGCCGGGCCTTGCGTCCACAATACCGATATCTCGGCCTCAGATCCCCCGTCCGGGTTCTCTGTGCCAGGAGCTTCTTCACCATCCCCACCGACACCTTGAAGCGCCTCGCCACTTCTTCCCTCGTCCCCTCCTTCCCCTCGTAAGCCGCCACTATCCGCTCTCGTAGATCCAACGATATCGCCTTCTTCATCCACCCCTTCTGCAAAAAGTCAGGATAGGCTACAACTTTATTTGAAATGCTCTAGGGGCGATGGCGTCGGCTTGAGTAAAGCGCCACGATGGCGCGTCTCATCTGTTCACTCCGCTTTCATCGGTCCCCATTTTTCCAGCGCGGCCACGATATCCTCGATGCGCACAGGCTTGGAGATGTAATCATCCATGCCGGCCTGAAGACACTTCTCACGGTCGCCTTGCATTGCGTTGCCTGTCATTGCGACCAGACGAGGCCGACGCCAACCCGTGCTGTTCGCTCGCATACCAATGGCAGTGGCCGTCTCGTAGCCATCCATCTCCGGCATCTGCACATCAAGGAACACCAAGTCGTAGTCGGAGCGTTCGAGTGCAGCGATAACCTCATGTCCGTTTCCAACCACATCGATAGAATAACCTAGTCGCTTGAGAAGGGCCCTGCCCACTTTTTGATTCACTGCATTGTCATCGGCCAGCAAAAGCCGCAGGGGCAAACGTTCCCCCAGCTTGGCGTCAAAACGGGGAGCGGAGGCCACTCGGGTATTCGCGACCGCATCACCAGTGAATGCCTGACTGAGCGCGTCGAACAACGCTTGGCGTCGCAGAGGCTTCTGCAGGCTGAAACCGTGCGCCTGCAGCGTGTCGGGCAACTGGCCGATGCGGCCGCGCACATGGGAATACACGAGAACCGGAAGCGTTTGCGTCGCAGGTTGCGCACGCAACGCGTGAAGCCACTCGATGACATCCGATGCCGGCAGTTCGCGGTCGAGCAGGACGGCGTCGGGCTTGGATTTGACGAGGGCCGCGGTGGCGTCGGTCAACGTGGCGACGCTGGTCGCGGCGATGTTCCAATACGCCGCCTTGGCGGTGAAGATCGCCTGCAGGGAGGCGTTGTCCTCGATGATCAACAGCCGGCGACCGGCGAACGCCGCAGGCTGCTGCCGCCAGGTGGGCGGCTTTTCGAGGACGCCCGGTTGCAGGAGCAGTGTGAAACTAAAGGTGGAGCCGCGCCCCTCCTCGCTCTCGACCCAGATCATGCCACCCATCAATTCGACGAGGCGTTTGCAGATCGCCAGACCCAGCCCGGTGCCGCCGTAGTGCCGAGTCGTGGAGCTGTCCACCTGCGTGAACGATTTAAACAACCGGTCCTGCTTGTCGGCGGGGATGCCGATGCCGGTGTCGCGCACGTTGAACTGAACATAGGTGCCCGGTTCGCTGGCGAAACTGTCGCGGAAGGAGGGATGCGGACCGGAGGCGGGCACGCCTTCGATGGTGACGCCTCCGCGCGCGGTAAACTTGATGGCGTTGCCGGCAAGATTGACGAGGATCTGGCGCAGACGCGTGACATCGCCGAGCACGAGGTCCGGTAGAGCCGCATCGAGGTGAACGGCGAGATCGATATTTTTCTCGGTGCACTTGGGCTGCAGCGACTCCAAGGCGTCGCCCACGACTTTTTCCAAGAGAAACGGACGGTGCTCCAGCTCCAGTTTGCCCGACTCGATCTTGGAGAAATCCAGGATGTCATTGATGATTGTCAGAAGCGCATCGCCCGAGGAGCGGATCGTCTCGACATAATCACTCTGCTCGGAATCGAGTGCGGTGTCGCGCAACAACGAAGTCATTCCGATCACGCCGTTCATCGGCGTGCGGATCTCGTGACTCATGTTGGCGAGGAACTCGGACTTTGCCTGAGTCGCGTCGGCCAGTTTCTGGTTCAACGCAAGGAGCGCGGTGTTGCTGTCCACAAGACGTTGCTGGCTTTCACGAAGAGCCCGGTAAGCTTCGTCGCGTTGCTGCTGGTTGATCCACGCCTTCGAGTGGAGACGCACGCGGGCGACCAGTTCGACTTTGTCCGGTAGCTTCACCAAGTAGTCGTTCGCCCCGATCTCAAACGCCTGGCTCTTCACCCGCGGATCCTCCTTCACCGAAAGCACGATGATGGGGATCTCCGCCGTGGACGGGTCCGCCCGGAAACGCGCCACCAACTCCAACCCGTCCACGCCCGGCATGACGAGGTCCTGCAAAATGACCGTGGGCTTGATCTGCGCCGCGACCAGCTGCGCCTGCGCCGGATCGGAGCAATAATGGAAATCGATGTCGGGGTGTCCCGACAAGCTGCGGCGCACGGCCTCGGCCACGATCGCCTGATCGTCCACCAGCAGCACCATCACGTGGTAAGCCGGAAACAGGGGCAGGGGGAGATGTTGCGACATATGCGAAAGAGAAATTCGTTAACCCTTCCTCCGGGGCGCGCCATCGCGAGCCAGCTGGCGCAGCTGCGTGGCAATCGAATCAAGCGGAAGTATGTGGGTGGCGGCATTGAGTTCGGCGGCGGCTTTCGGCATCCCGTAAACCGCCGAGGTCGCGCGATCCTGCGCCAGGGTGACAAAGCCGGCGCGCCGGAGGTCGAGCAACCCGAGCGCGCCGTCACGGCCCATGCCGGTGAGCAACACGCCCGTGCCGGTCTTGCGCCAATTCCCCGCCATGGTTTCGAATAACACATCTATGCTCGGCACATAGATGCCGTCGCCCGGTTCGTCGGCCTGCGCCAGTCGCCCCTCGGAATCGACTACGACATGCCGGTCGGCGGCGGCCACATACACGCACCCGGGCACCGGATACACGGGTTCCGCGACCGCCACGACCGGCAGTCCGGATTGGCCATGCAGCCACGCGATCAGGCCCGCCGCAAACGTCGAGTCAATGTGCTGCACGATCACGATCGCCCCGGGAAAATCCTTCGGCAAACCCGCCAGCACCGTGGCCAGCGCCGCCGGGCCACCCGCCGAAGCACCGATTGCCACCAGCCAGTCGGCCGATGTCCGTGATGTGCGCGCCGTCTCCACCGGCATGGGTGCCACCGGGATGGGCATCGATAAATTCGCCGCCATGATGCGCTTCGCCAGCAGATCGAGTTTCACCAACAGAAAGCCCGAGCCCTTGCCGAAGACAGGCGTCTCCACCGCATCGAGCGCACCCGCGCCCAGCGCTTCGTAGACCCGTGTCGCGTTGCCCTCCATCGTCGCCGTGACGACCAGGATCGCGCAAGGCGTGGACGCCATGATACGGCGCGTCGCCTCGACCCCGTCCATCACCGGCATGATCAGATCCATCAAAATAAGATCGGGCGTGTCGGCGGCGCATTTTTGAACCGCCTCCGCGCCATCGCGCGCGGTCCACGCCAGCGAATGGTTCGCATCCGTGGCGAGCACCCGGCGAATCGCCTCCACCGCCAGCGGCAGGTCGTTCACGATCGCGATTCTCATGCGCACGCCCCCTTGGCCGGGCCGATCAGATCGACCACCGCCTCCAGCAGGCTCTCGTCATGAAAACTTCCCTTCGTGAGGTAATAATCCGCCCCCGCGTCGAGTCCCCGCCGGCGGTCTTCCTCACGGTCTTTGTAGGACACGATCATCACCGGCCGCGACTTGAGCCGCTCGTCGGCCTTGATGAGCTTCACCAACTCGATGCCGTCCATGCGCGGCATGTCCACATCGGTGATAATCAGGTCAAACTCGCCCGTGCGCACCGCGTTCCATCCCTCCATGCCGTCCACCGCGACGGTTACGTCGTAGCCGCGCGACAGGAGCAGCTTGCGCTCGAGTTCGCGCACGGTGAGCGAGTCGTCCACCACCAGCACGCGCTGGCGGTGGCTTTCCTCGGCCTTCCCCCGCACCCGCGACCAACGGCCCGCGCCCGCCTCGCTGGTGAGCCGGTCCATCGAGCGCCGCAAGTCTTCCACGTCGAGCATGAGCGCCGGCGAGCCGTCCGCGAGCACCGCCGCCGCGGCCACGTCCTCGATTTTGCCCAAACGCGGGTCGAGCGGCTGCACGATGAGTTCACGCTCGCCGAGAAACTTATCCACCACCAGTCCGTGGCGCGCGTGCTTATCGCCCAACACCACCACGCACCAGTCGTCGCTCCCCGCCGGAGCCTCGGTCAGCTCCAGGACTTCGCGCGCGAACACCAAGGCCGCCCGTTCGCCATCGAAGGGGAAATGCGGACGGCCTTCCGCCGTCTCCACCTGCGGCCGCTCCACGCGCAACACCCGCACGACCGCCGCCAGCGGCAGCGCATAGGGCTCACCGGCCACCTCGACCAGCAGTGCGCGCACGGCCGACAACGTCACGGGCAGGTGCAACTCAAAGGTCGTGCCCCGACCCGGCTGGGTTTGGATGCGCACGGTGCCGCGCAACGCCTTGATCATCGACTGCACCACATCGAGCCCCACGCCGCGCCCCGAGATCTCGGTGATCTCGGTCTTGAGCGAGAACCCGGGCAGGAAAAGAAAATCGAGCACTTCCTGCGGCGAAAGATGGGCCGCCATCTCGGCGGTCGTGAGGTTTTTCCTGACGACCGCGGCGCGCAACACCTCCAAGTCAACGCCCCGGCCGTCGTCACTCACCGTGACGATGAGCACGCCCGCGCGGTGCCGGGCCTCGAGTCGCAGTTCGCCGCAGAGAGGTTTCCCGGCGTTGATGCGGGCCTCCGCGTCCTCGAGCCCGTGATCGACGGCGTTGCGCAACAAGTGCGTGAGCGGCGCCTCGATTTTTTCCAGCACATCGCGGTCAACCTGCGTATTCTCGCCCGCGACGGTGAGCCGCGCCTCCTTCCCCAGCTGTCGGGCGAGGTCGCGCACCATGCGCGGGAATGCCACCACACCGTCCGCAAACGGCCGCATGCGCACCGCCTGCGCCTCCCGATATAGGCGCGAGGAGAGCTGTGTCGCCGCGCGATCAAAGCGGTCGATCTCCTCGATACGATCCTGCAAGAGGCTGCGACTCTCCGCCGCGCGCGATTGCACCTCGTGAAAATAACCACGCACGCGATCATCGGCCCCTTCGCCCAAGGTTTCGCGGAGGTGTTCCAGCGAGCGCGCGAGCTCCTGTTGCACGCGCTTGAGGCGGAGCAGGCTGCGGTTGAACGGCTCCAGCCGCCGGGACTCGACCAGCGATTCGCCCGCGAGCCCAAGGAGGCGATTAAGTTTCTCGGCCGTCACACGCAACACGCGGTCCATCGGCTCGGGCGCGGCCCCTTCCGGCTTCGGTTTTTCCGCGACCGGCGCGGAAATCGGTTTCGCTGCACCGGCAACCGGCACTGCGGCGAACGAAGCCACATACGCGTCCAATTCGGACGCATTCATCGCTGTCCACGACTCGACGTCGGCTTCGTTCAATTTTGAAATCTGCGTGAGCCAGTCGACGCCCTGCATCAAGGTGTTAACCCGGTCCCGATCAAGGACGGCCTCGCCCCGTTGAGCGGCCACCAAACTGTCCTCCATCGCATGCGCCACCTGCACCGCAGGCGTAAGATTGACGATACGTGCCGCCCCCTTGAGAGAATGCGCCGCGCGCATCATTTCCTCCAGCATCGCGGAGTCGGCCGGCCCCTGCTCAAGCGCAAGCAGGTGCCGCGTGAGCAGTGCGAGCTGCCCCTCGGCCTCGACCCGGAAAAGCTCGATCAGCGAAAAATTACTCAGGTCATCGCTCATGCGAAGCTCCTTTCCAACGCCGCCCACAGCGCCTCCGTCTCCAGCAGACCCAGGCTTCGCCCGTTCCAATCGAGCAGGTGCTTCACCAAACCCGCACGCCCGGGCGACGCCTGCCGCCGCGCCGCGTCGTAGCGCAACACGCCGAACACCTCGTCTGCGCGAAATACCAACCGGCGCGCTCCCTGCCCAGCCACGATCAGCCGGCGAGAACCGGCCGGCCCGGTGGCCGGCTCGATGCCCAGCACCCGCTCCAACGAAAAACACGGCAGCAACTCGCCGCGCACATTCACCAACCCATCCAGCGCGCGCCCTCCGCGATGCGGCAGCGAATGAATCGCGCGCACCGGCGCCACTTCGCCGACCCAGGCGGACGGTAGCGCCAGCCACTCCGCGCCCACACGAAACACCATGGCGGAATCCGTCGTGATGACCGCAGCTTTCGGCGGTTTTGCCAAATACTCGGTCCACTCGGCGCGATAACCCGCGGGCGGTTCACGGTCGAGCAGACGCGCGCCCGCCTCGGGATCGGCCTGACGACGGCGACCGCCGTCCTGGGGAGCGGATGCCTGCGACCCGCTCATGCGTTACCTCCCCGACCGGCCACCCGGCGCACGCGTTGCCGAAGCCGCGCGGCCTCGGAGTCTCCCCGTTTCTCCAACAACAACGCGAGGTGCATCACGGCCTCCTCATGTTTCGGATCGAGGTAGAGCACTTTGCGATACGCGGCCTCGGCCCCGGCCGCATCGCCACGCGCATCCTGGATGACGGCCAGCAGGTGATACGCCGCCGCGCCAGGTCCGTGCGCCGCGATGTGCGCCTGCACCTGCGCCACGGCCTCGTCGAGCCGGCCGCGATCAGCCAGCGCCTGAATCGCCTCCAACGACGGGGCCACCGCAACCGACGCGGGCGTCTGCGCCAGCTTCGGCTTTACGTCGGCAAAAGGAAGCGGCGCGGGCGCCGCCGGCTTTGGAAGTTTGGGCAGTGGCGAAGCGCGGACGGGCGCAACTTCCGCTTTCGCTGCCGCTGGCGGCCGGCGGGTAAACGCAAACGCGCGCGCCACCGGCAACGCCGCCAGCCCTTCGCGCACCATCACCGCCGACTCCGCGTGCCCCATGAACAGCACGCCTTCATCCATGAGCAAGGAAACCAACCGACGCACCGCCGCACCTTGGGCAGGCGCGTCGAAATAGATGAGCAGGTTGCGGCAAAAGATAAAATCGTAGCGCGTCCCCGGCGCGAAGGTGAAGAGGTTGCCGTGATGGAACGTCACCCGGGAGCGCACCAGGGGATCGAGCCGCCAGCGTCCGCCTTCCGGCCGGAACCACGTCTCCCGCGCCCGGCCGTGCTCGCCCCGAAACGAATTGGCGCCGTAGCTCGCCTGTTTCGCCGCCGCGAGCGACACCTCGCTTATATCCACCGCATCGACGCAAAACGACTCCGGCGCGAATCCGGCGTCGAGCAGCGTCATCGCGATCGAATAAGGCTCCTCGCCGGTCGAGCAGGGCATGCTGAGCAGGCGAAGCGGAACCCGTCGCTTCGCCGCCAGCTCCGCGAGCAGGACAAACGGCTGCCGGTCGCGAAAAAACCAGGTCTCCGGCACCACCAACGACTCGATCAGCCGCTGGCGCAGCCGCGCGTCGCCGCGCAATTTTTGCACAAAATCCTCCACGTTCGCGCACCCGGCTTCATCGATGTGCTTTTGCGCGACCCGTTCGATGAAACCGCGCCCGAGGGAGTCGGTGGCGAGCCCGATCGTCTCGCGCAAAAAATCCTCCAGCGGGGCCGTGAACGAGGAGATCATGCGGGCTCCTCCACGGCTTGGAACAACACCGCGCGCAAGTCCGGCGGCAGCAGCGCCTCGATCTCCACGCGCTGGGCCAGCCCGCTCGCGGCGGGCGTGACCCCGCCCAGCCACGGCGCGGCCTCGATCCCGGCGGAGGCAAATGTCTTCTCATCGACCCGGGTGACGCTCGTAGCGCGCTCGGCCACCAAGCCCAGCAGGCGCTCGCCCTGCTTCGTCGGATAGCGCACCAGCACGAGACGGGTGCTGAGGCGGTCGGCGGCGGCCCGGCCCGTCGCGAGCTCCGGCAGATCGATCACCGGGACGGGTTTCCCCTGATAATTCGCGACACCGGCCACGCCCGGCGGCGCACCGGGCAGCGGCTTGAGGCCCGGGAGAGGCAGCACGACCGCGACGCGCCGGGCCTCGACGAGGTAACGATGGCCGCCGATCTCAAATTGAAGAAAGAGCGTCACGGTCGGGAAGATGAAGCCGGGGGACTCAGCCCCGGAGTTTGAAGCGGGCGACGCCGCTTTGCAGATCGCGGGCCGCGCCGTTGAGATGCTCGATCGCGATGCTGGAGTTGCGCAACGATTCCGCGGTCTGCTGCGCGGCCTCGCTGAGCTGGGACAACGCCTCGGTGATCTGCTGCGCGCCGGTCGACTGCGACTGCATGCCCTCGTTGACCGTCTCGAAACGCGGCGTGAGCGCCTGCACCTGCTGGATGATTTGCGTGAGCTGCGCGCCGACCTGGCGGACCTCCTCCACGCCGCGGCGGACTTCCTCGGAAAACTTGTCCATGCCCATCACGCCGGCGGAGACGGCCGACTGCATTTCCTTCACCATTTGTTCGATGTCGTAGGTGGCGACCGCGGTCTGGTCGGCGAGGCGGCGTATCTCCGTGGCCACCACCGCGAAGCCCAGACCGTATTCGCCCGCCTTCTCGGCTTCGATGGCGGCGTTGAGCGAAAGGAGATTCGTCTGGTCGGCGACCTTGGTGATGGTGGTGACGACCGCGTTGATGTTGGTGGCCTTCTCGTTCAGCACCGCGAGCTTTCCGGAGATCGTGCCCGAGGCGTCCATGATGTTGCGCATGGTCGCCTCCATGCGGCCGAGGCCGCTCTGGCCGTTGCCAGCGAGCTGCGCGGTCTCCTCGGCCACTTTGTTGACTTCCCCCACGGTGCGCACAAGTTCCTTCGAAGTCGCGGCGATCTCGCGCGACGTGGCTCCGATCTCGGTGGTCGTCGCGGCAATCTCGGTCGCGGTGGCCTGCTGCTGCTTGGAGGTCGCGGCGATCTCGGTCGCCGACGTGTTCACCTGCAACCCGGCGCGCTGCACCGCCCCGACGAGTTGCGAGAGCTTCTCGATCATCTGGTGATGCGCATTGCCGAATTTGTCGGCCTCGGACTGCGGCGTGACCATCACGGTCAGGTCGCCTTGCGCGATGCGGGTGTTGACCGCCGCCACCTCCGTGAGAACCGCGCCCATGCGAGCGAAACTACGGGAAAGCTGGCCAACTTCGTCACTGCGGTTCGCAGCATCGGGCAGCTCGACAGCGGGATCACCGGAAGCGATTTGCTCGGCGGCGCGAGCAATCTTTGTCAGCGGAAGGGCGATGCCGCGCGCCACCAGGATACCCACCAGCAGCAGGATGATCCCGGCCACCGGCGTGCCGATGAGGATGGTTCGGTTGACCCGTCGCGCGCTTTCCTCCGCGTGGGCCGAGCGTTCCTCCAGCAAGGCGAGTTCGGCCGTGCGCATCTCACCCGCGAGACCGTCGATCCGATCCATCAGCTCCTGCCCTTTGCCGGCCGTAAACATAGCCAGCACCGCTTCGCGATCCTGGTCGCGGCGCAGGGCGATCGAGTCGGCGATGACCTTGAGTTTTTCCGAGACGGCGGACTCAAGCTGCGTAAAGCGGCCATGCTGCGCCGCATCGTCCAAGGTGAGTTGCCGCAGCTGTTTACTGACGGCTGGTATGCGAGCGATGGCTGCGGTGTAGGGTGTCAGATAACCGTCGCGACCCGACAATAAATACCCACGATAAGCGCTCTCCACGCTGACCACATTTAGATACAGCTGATCCACGTGATCGATGATTTCGCCGCTGTGCGCCTGATGCCGCTCGGCTTCCAACAGTTCACGCACGCCCAGAAACGCACCAGCACCGATCGCCACCAACAACACCAGCGCGATCAGATAACCAAGCAGGATTTTTTTACCAATGGACCAGTTCATAATTTGAAAGGGTGGGGTCGCGCCCCGGTGGGTGGCGGCAGCGATTGGATGATACTTCATTCGGCGAAACCACCCTCACGGTCAAAGGTAAACACCCCACCTGAGGTATCGCACCCAGACGATGTGATCGCCCTCGGGTCCCCGGCCCAATCCTGATCTCCAAGTGTGCTCGCGTTTCCCCTAGCGTCAGCCCGCCATCTCGCCAAGCATCCGTCACGCCCTTTGCCCGTGCCCCTCTCACACGAAAAACTCTCGGCCGTTTATCAACAACTCGCGCAACAACTCGCGGCCGGCCTGACGCTCGCGCAAGCGCTGCGTGCTCCTTCACCCGCGCCGGCCGGCGACACGTTTCGCCTCGCTTCGCTGGCGGAGAGTGGCGTCTCGATGACCGAGATCGTGGCGGCCGCCGGCGACTGGCTGCCGCAAGCCGACCGGCCCTTCCTCCTGGCCGCGGCAAGATCGGGCCGGTTACCGCGCGTGCTCATGAACCTCGCCGAGCGGCACGCGCAGATGGCACTGACCCGACGGCGCGTGGTGCTGGCCTGCCTGTATCCTGCCGGCGTGTTTCACTTCGCCGCGGTGGTCTTCCCGTTTTTGCGGCTGATTGATTTCGAAGTCGGGCTGCGCTGGAATCTCTGGGCTTACTTGGGCGGATTGGCCGCGATCCTTCTGCCGGTCTGGGGCGGCGCCGTCCTGCTCTGGACGCTGATACGACGCGACCACCCGCTCGCCCTTGGATTGCTCGACGCCCTGCCGGTGATCAGCGGCTATCGAAAGAATCAGGCGCTGGCGGATTTCTCCTTCGCACTGGGCAACCTGCTCGACGCGGGTGCACCCATTGGCAAGGCATGGCTCGACGCCGGCGTCATCGCGCGGTCGCGATCCGTAGGCGCAGCGGCGAAAGTGGTCGACGGGCGCATTCAACTCGGAGAGCGGCCGGGGCCGCACCTTGGCCGCCTGCGCGTGTTTCCGCCCGAGTTTGTCGCGCGTTATCAGACCGGTGAAACCACGGGCGGTCTGGATAACGCGCTACTCGCGCTTGCGGCCGACCACCAAGCCATCGCCAACCAGCGGCTCGGCGTGGCCTCGAAGGTTTACCCCGGCCTGCTCTTCGCCGCGGTGGCGGTGATGGTCGGCTGTTTCGTGATCAGGTTCGCGATGCAGTATTCCACTATGATCAACAGCATCGTCGACGGCAGGTGATAATACGGCCGATGCGCGGCATGTGAAAGCGGACATCCGCGGGGTCGGAGGGCCGAAGTCCAACTCCCGGTAAACCCCTCTCGGCGTAGGTCACGGCCAACGAAAACTGCTCGCCTACAAATCCGACGTTTGCTCCACACGAGAGCTTGCCGGGGATACGCCGCGCTCCAATGTTCGCCGGGTTATTGGAGCACGGGCCTATAGCTCAATGGTCAGAGCAGGGGACTCATAATCCCTTGGTTCTGGGTTCGAATCCCAGTGGGCCCACCACTTCGCCATCTTATTTTTCCGAATCGCCGTCGAGGCGTTGCGGACGCCCGGGAATGAGCGCCTCCACGTTGAGACGGATCGATTCGAGGTTTTCCCGCACCAATTCGCCCATCGATGCGCAGTTTAAGTAGGCGTTGCGCCCATAGTGCTCCGCCAGGGAAGCGCGGAGTTCCTGAATGTTTTCCTCGGTCGAAATCGTGTCGGTCGACATCGCGGCGAGCAACATGCCAAGGCGCTCCTGACTGATCAGCGCACGTTGCAAAATGAGCACCTGCTCCTCGCGCTGATATTGCTGGGCCGTCTCGAGGCGCAGCTGTTTCACGCAAAAGAGCGCGAGCGGCTGGTTGCCTTTGAAAAATTGAGGACGGTAGAGATTCATGCGCCCTTCGTAGCTCTGCTGGTCAAAATCCATCGCGCGAATGCGCACCTGCGCGCCCTCGAAATCAGGCGTGAGCACGACAACAAAATTGTAGCTGCGCATGTCGCCAAGCAGGCGCACGAAGCAGCGCTCGTTGAACTTCACCAACTCCTTCGCAAGGCGGACCGGACTGATCTCCGGGCTGCCCAGCCAGCGGTCGATGAAATCATTGCCGGGGATGCCCGCGATGTGCTCCTCGACGAGGGTGTTGCCGCACGTGAGATAGTTGAGGCGGTTGGGCGAGAGAAGATGCTCCAGTTCCAACCCGTAGATACGCGAGGCGTCGCCCCGCTTGATGTAGAAATAATCAGGGTTGTCGTTATACGCATTCACAATGCGGATACGAAACGGCGTCGAGTTGCCGTAGGCGCAGAAATCGATGCGGTCGATGTAGAGGTGCTTCATCACCGACAGGTCGCCGTCCACGCGAATGAGCGCATACACGCGCTTCAACTCCTCTTGCAGCGCATCCATTTCCAGCGAGTCGTAGAACACGGTTTCCCACAAGGTCGCCCGGCCTTTGGCGTCGTTAAGCGGCACGGAATCCGCAAAACGCCGCAGGCGATCGTAAGTCACCGGAAGCTCGCGCTCGCGACGGTAGCGACGGAGATAGCCGCGGAGCCCCCCGCTGATCGGGAAGCTCGGCTTCTTCTGCTGCGGACGCACGGTCGGGCGCGGCGTTTCTTCCATATGGTCCGCACCGTGCGTCCGGATCGCCGATATGGCAACGCCGGAGGCTTTAAACGCACCATCGGTCGTTGCAAAAATACCGTCAAACCACCCGCACTCCGCCTTTCAACTCGTGTCTGCGGCGCCCATGCCTAACTTGCTGACCATGTTGCTGCTCGCCGCCACCACGCTCGAAAAGATGAAGGACGTTCCCGTGAAGGTTTGGATGAATCTGGGCATGGGTATCCTCATCTTCGTCGCGGCCGTCATCATCATCCGCAAGGCCGCCGAGATGAACAAAGTGCTTCTTTCCGTCATCATCTTCGTCGTGCTGACCAGCGTGGGCTTCAATTGGATTTATTCCCGGAACGAACCCAAGTTCCTGACCCCGATCATCGACCAAATCGCCAATTTCCTGCCCTCGGCGGAAAAAAAGGCCGCGAAGGAAAAGCGCACGCTCGCGCCCTGAGCAAAAGCGACCCGTGAGCGGCAGATTGGCTGCAAGCCAGGGACGCGCAACGACTCCCCGGCCCCCGTCCCTTGCGGTCGCCGTAAGCAACTCATGAGTCGGTTTTGTGCTGAGAATGAACGCATCTCTCCGAAATTGGGATTGGTCTTTGGCTTAGCATACTCCAAACGTTCCCCTTTCCACATATGCCCAAGACGCACTCCGACATCGGACTCATCGGCCTCGCCGTGATGGGTCAGAATCTCGCCCTCAACATCGCCGACCACGGCTTCCAGATCTCGGTCTACAACCGCACGGTCGAAAAGACCGACAAATTCGTTGCCGAAAACCCGAACACCCCCGGCGGTGTCGTCGGCACCAAGACGCTCGAAGAATTCGCGCAGTCCCTCTCCAAGCCCCGCAAGGCCATCATTCTCGTCCAGGCCGGCAAGCCCACCGACGCCGTGATCGACGGCCTCACCGCCGTGTTCGAGCCCGGTGACATCATCATCGACGGCGGCAACGCCCTATGGACCGACACCATCCGTCGCGAAAAGGCCCTCAAGGAAAAGGGCTTCCTCTTCATCGGCTCCGGCGTGTCCGGCGGTGAAGAAGGCGCGCGCTTCGGCCCGTCCCTCATGCCCGGCGGCGACAAGGCCGCCTTCAAGCACCTCGAACCCATCTGGAAGGCCATCGCCGCCAAGGTCGATAAGAAGACCGGCAAGCCTCTCGTGGGCGCCAAGCCCGGCAAGCCCGTCAAGGGCGGCGTGCCCTGCACCACCTACATCGGTGAAAACGGCGCCGGCCACTACGTGAAGATGGTCCACAACGGCATCGAGTATGGCGACATGCAGATGATCTGTGAGGCCTACTCCCTCATGAGCGGCCTTCTCGGCCTCAAGCCCGCCGAGATGGGCGAAATCTTCTCCGAATGGAACAAGGGCGCCCTCGACAGCTTCCTCGTCGAAATCACCGCCGACATCCTCAAGCAGAAGGACCCGGTCACGAAGAAGCCCTTCGTCGACGTCGTCCTCGACACCGCCGGCCAAAAAGGCACGGGCAAATGGACCTCCGTCAACGCCCTCGACATGGGCGTGCCGGCCCCGACCATCGCCGAGTCCGTCTTCGCCCGCTGCATCTCCGCGATCAAAGACGAGCGCGTCGCCGCCTCCAAGATCCTCAAGGGCCCGAAGGTCAAGAAGGTTGGCCCCGCCCAGAAGAAGGCCCTCATCGCCGCCATCCACGACGCCCTCTACTGCTCGAAGATCTGCTCCTATGCGCAGGGCTTCCAGCTCATGCGCACCGCGCAGGGCGAATACGGCTGGAAACTCAACTTCGGCCAGATCGCCCAGATCTTCCGCGGTGGTTGCATCATCCGCGCCGCCTTCCTCCAGAAGATCACCGAGGCTTACGCCCGCAACCCGAAGTTGGCCAACCTCCTCTTGGACGAATACTTCAACAAGACGATCCAGAAGGCCCAAGCCAACTGGCGCAAGGTCATCAGCCTCGCGGTCGAGAACGGCATCAGCATCCCGACCTTCGCGTCGGCCCTCAGCTACTACGACGCCTACCGCTCGGCCCGCTTGCCCGCAAACCTGCTCCAGGCCCAGCGCGACTACTTCGGCGCCCACACCTACGAGCGCGTGGACAACAAGCGCGGCAAGTTCTTCCACATCGACTGGCCCGAGGCGACCCGCCCCCAGCTCGAAGCCTAAACTCCGCAAAGTAGCGCAGACTTCCAGTCTGCTTCCGTCACAAGGCGCGACCTTCACCGGTCGCGCTTTTTATTTCCTCAAGCGATCCCACCAGGTCGGAAATCAGCCCGTATACCGCGTTACCTGACGCCGGGCGGCGCGTCTCAATCCCCTCCCCTCCATGAAAAACCCACTCGTTGTTTTTGCCTTGGGTGCGTTGCTATTCGCTCTGGCACCTTCTTATTCGTCCGCCCAGGCCAAGCCGCCCGTCCCCGAGTTGATCAACCAAGGGCTCAACGCCTACGCGCAGAGCGGCCTCAACACCGCCCTGCAAATCTGGCTGCAAAACTCGCTTCTCGACCGCGACACCTTGCTGCGTGGCGAACTCGCCGCCCTCAAACGCGCGGACGCCGCCTACGGCCTGTTCGAGAGCGGAGAAGTCATGCGCGTGGCCGTCATCACGCCGCGCGTCACCCGCGTGTATTTGGTTATGTATTACGAACGCGCCCCCATCTGGGCCTGGTTCGACCTCTATCGCACGCGCAGCGGAAACCAGGTGATCTCGGACGTCTTCTTCAGCCCTAAGGTGCAGGTAATCCTCCCGGCGGAGCTGATCGCTCAATAACCTCCTCCATCCAGCCCGTCGCGTGACGCGCATACCGGGTCTTGGCCACCGGGCGGAATATGCATCCATCCGCCCGTGCCCGCACCTCGATGGTGATGCAGTCTTCATTGAGCGTGATGAGGTTGTAGCCATTCGGATCATTCCGGCGCACGCGATGAGAGATCGCCGTGCCGGCCTGGGCCGCGATGATCGCGCGATGCGCCGCCGGATACTGCGTGCGCGTGTCGCCGGCATAGCTGTGGTGCAGATGTCCCGACAACAAGAGATCCACGCCACCCGCATCAAGGGCGGTGAGCGCACACGCCGCCCGGCCGACCAAGTCGATCTTCGCCTCGTCCGCGCCCGCGACTGGCGGCGGGATGAAGGGATGGTGCGTCACGACCACCTTAAAGCGTGCCGTGGTCCGCAGCAGCCGCACCTGCAACTGTTCGATTTGCTCCAGCGAAATGCGGCCGCTTTTCCACGTGAGCGAGCGAGCCGTGTTCACGCCGGCGACAAACAGCTCACCATCATCATAGACCGGATTCACGTCTTCGGAGATGAACCGCCGATAGCGCGTCAACGGAGCGAGAAAACGCCGGAACACGTCATAGAGCGGCACGTCATGATTGCCCGGGACAACCAGCTGCGGGCCGGGCAGCGTTCGCACATACTCCGCCGCCTCGATGAATTGCCGCCTCCGGGCGCGCTGCGTAAAATCCCCGCTGATCACCACGAGTGACGGCGCGGCATTCTGCAAGTCCACGCGTAACGCCTCGGCCACGTCGGCACGTTCGGCGCCGAAATGCAGGTCTGAGATATGTGCGATGGTTCTCATTTTTTGACCGAGGCTTCCGGCGGTGCCAGCACGCGTAACGCGCGGGCACGGATACGAAACACCAACGGGGTCTTGATGGCGAGCAGCTCGCCATCCGCGGCAACTGGAACGGGACGGCCAGCTTCGCTTTCGATGGTTATTTCCCGGGCCGGCTCCGAGTCGAGCGCGTCCGCCGCGTCGGGCCGGTGGCGGGTGAGCGTCTGCCACACCAGACGCAACACCGGCAAGTGCCGGTGGACGTGCGCCGTGTAGAGCCACAGCCGGCCTTCATCGAGGCGGCCGCGCATGCTCACGTCGAGCACATGGCCCGAGTAACGGTTGTTGGCCACCACAACGAGAGGCGTGCGCACGTGCCGCTCGACACCGGCCACGACGATTCGCAACCGCAGCCGCCGCAATCGGCGGAACACCGCAAGGGCCGCCTGTGCCATCGCGAGCCACTTGCCGTGGCCGCGCTGGCGGCGAAGCGCGTCACGTCGCCGCACCGCCTCGGCATACGCACCGAGGGAACAGTTGTTCACGAAGACATGGCCGTTGACCTCGGCGACATCGACTTCGCGCACGACTCCCCAGGCGAGCACCGCGACGGCGTCGCGCCAGGCCGACGGCATGCGAAGATCCTTGGCGAAGTGATTGAGCGTGCCGAGCGGCAGCACGCCGAGAGCCATCCCGGTGTTCGACAATAACGCGGCGGCGCTACGCACCGTGCCGTCACCGCCGCCGATCACCACGGCGGTTGGATGCAACCCGACGGCCTCGCGCACGGTCGCCTCGATCGCTTCCGGTGCCACCGCACGCACGTCCACCTCGATGCCGCGTGACGCAAATTCCCCGGCCAGCGCCTTGGGAGAAAAGTCCCCGGAGGCCTGGGCCGCGGCGCCCGCCTCGCGATTGATGATGACGATGAGCTTCATGCGATGCGCATGTCGCCGACCTCCATCGTCGCGTATGGTTGCGCGCTTTTCGCTATGCAGCCACTTCGTCCGCTCCCGGCTCGCCCTTCGCGACCAGCACCGCGCAAACCAGATCGCCGGTGACGTTCAACGTCGTGCGGCACATGTCCAACAGGCGATCGATGCCGAGGATGATGGCGATGCTTTCACCCGGCACGCCGATCGTCACCAGCACGCCCACGACCAGCGGAAGCGAACCGCCCGGCACGCCCGCCGTGCCGAGTCCGGCCAGAATGCACATGAAAGCCACGACGACTTGCTGCCCGATGGAGAGATCCACGCCGAAGACCTGCGCGAGAAAAAGGACGGTCACACCTTCGTAAAGCGCGGTGCCGTTTTGGTTGGCGCTCGCACCGACGGTGAGCACAAAGCGGCTGATTTGCGGCGGCAGCTTCAGCTTGGTTTCAGCCACCCGCATCGAGACGGGCAACGTCGCGTTGCTCGAGGAGGTGCTGAAGGCGGTGAGCATGACTTCCTCGATGTTTCTAAAAAATTTCCACGGCGATACGCCCGCGACAAAACGCAGAAACAGCGGATAGGTCACGAATTGTTGCAGCGCGAGGCCCAGAACCACCACGACGGTGTAGAAGCCGAGGCTGCGCAACACGTCCGCACCGAGCTGCGCGGTGAGTGAAAATCCGAGACATGCCACTCCCAACGGCGCCAGCCTCATGGCGAAACCGATGATGATCATGCACACCTCAAAAACACCTTTGAGCAGCGCGGCGAGCGCCTGCGTTTTATCGGCTGGAGCCATCGCGAGGGCGACTCCGAAGAAAAGGCTGAATACCATCACGGCGATCAAACCGCCACCGGTGTAGTTCGGCGCGAAGGCGTTCACCGCCTCGGCGAGCGGGTTCTGCGGGATGAGGCCCAGGAGCGTATCGGCCAGCGGTGTTTCCTTCACGCCTTGCGCGACTTTCTCCGAGACGTCTCCGCTGTAACGAGCCGTGAGCGTGTCACGCGTTGCCTGAGTCATGTGGCGGCCAGGGGCGAAGACGTTGACCACCGTCAACGCGATGCCGACGCCAGTCGCGGTGAGCAGCAGGGTGAACACCACGGACTTCAATCCCACGCGCCCGAGTTTGCGCACATCGCCCATCTCGGCCACTCCGAGCACGATGGCCGAAAAAATCAGCGGAATCACGATCATGAAAATGATCCGGATAAACAGCTTTCCCAGCGGCTGAATCACATTGGCCAACCACCAGCCGAGACGGGCGACGGCTTCAGGCGAGGTGACGACTTCCTTGGCGATCAGACCGGCCGCCGCGCCGAGCACGAGGCCGGACAAAATCTGGGTGGGCAGTGACCATTTCCAGAATTTCAAAGTCATGCGTGACGCTGTCCTTTCAAACGTGTCGGTCGCAACGCCTTTGTTACGGCCAGGTTTCACACGGGTGAACATTCGGTGACCGGCCTGCTTTGCCTTTGCGCCCCACCGGGGCGGCACACATCAGCGATGACTTTAACTTCATGCACGCGCTGAGTTTCGCCCCCGCCCTTTCCCTGTTGGCTGCTTTCGGCCGCGGTTCGCCCGCACAGCCGCTTCGCACGTTCATCCGCACCACGGGCTACAAGCTACGTCCACCTCGTCCGGTTGCGCACGCGCCCATGATCCGCAGGCGGCAGGATGCCGTGCTTGGGTCGGGCAAAGCAGGGCCGCACCAGCTTGCCAATCTGCTGTGCGAGCAACGCAAGGGCGTCGTGCCCACGATTGTCATCGGCGGCTTTGTTCCGGACGCGACCGAACAGGTTTTCCTTTTGCGCGGCTCGTTGCTCCGGCAGGGCAGCGTCTATTATTTGAATTACCCGCGCAACGGATTCTCCGCCGATCTGCTCTTTGCCCAGCTCGACGATTTGGTCGAGGAACTTTCGCAGGTTCAAGGCACACCGCCGGTGGTTTTGTCCGTGAGCTTTGGGTCCGGCCTGGTGCTCGAATGGCTGCGACGCGCCCGGGAATCCGGTCGCCATGCCGCCATCTGCGGTGCGGTTTTCGTGAGCCCCATCGGTTGCATCGAAGACCTGCTCGCCCCGGGGGCGGCCAAGCCGGCGACGCTCCTTGGTCGCGCGGTCAAACCCTACCTCGATTCGAGGGACGGCCAGGTCGATCCGCGCCAGATCGAAAAATCCCGCACGATTTTTTCCCGCATGTTCGAATCGGGCGTGCAAAACAAGGCCGCACTCGCCGCCTTGATGACCCCGAACGAACTGCGCCGGCTGCACGGAGCCATCACCGAGGCGATCACCCGTGTCGACGCACGCGGCGCCTGCGAACGCATGGGTGCGCTCCGCGCCTTCATGTCGCCCGCCGCATATTTTTCGCCGCGCCTGCTGCCCCTTACCGAAGCGCCCGTGCTGATCCTCTTCGCGGAGGACGAGGAAGCCGTGATCGACGCCGGCTCCCCCACGCGTTTCGCATTCAACACCGCCCATCGCGCATATTTTCCCCAAAGCGCCTGCCATACGCTGGCCAACCCGGGCGGAGCGCCCGTCCAGCACGCTTCACTCATTTTCCACTGCACCCATTTTTTACCGCCGATTAACCGGTTTTACCGGCGGTTAAAAGCCCGTCAGCTTTCACGCGCCGCATGAATTCGCTTGCGAGTCCCCCCAGGGCCAAGCTGCCTCGAAGCCAGCCGTCCCGCATGCTCACGCCCCCGAGAAGTCTGCTTACCATAGGCGCCAGTTTTCTCACCACCCGCACCACGCGCAAACTGAGACATGGCTCCGATGCCGTGCCCGCGCAGGAACGCACGTTTTCCCACCTGCGGAGCCAACTCGCCCTGACCGCCTATGGGCGCATTCAAGGCATCGAGACGAACACCACTTACAACGAGTTCCAGACGCGCGTCCCACTCCAGACTTACGAGGGATTCCTTCCCTACATCGAGCGCATGAAAACGGGCGAGGACGGCGTGCTTTGGCCGGGACCTTGCAATTTTTACGCGGTCTCCTCGGGGACCACGGCCGGACGCACCAAATATCTCCCCATCACCGACGCGATGCTGGAGCATTTTCGCAAAGCGGGCCTCGATTCCCTGCTCTATTACACGGCCCGCGTAGGCCATGCGGGCGTGTTTCACGGAAAGCACCTCTTCCTCGGCGGCTCGACGACGTTGAGTCGTCTCGAAGAGTCGAAGAACTCCCCTGCTTACGCCGGTGATCTCAGCGGTATCACCGCGCTCAACCTGCCTCGCTGGGTCGAAAAACACCTCTACGAACCCGGCGCGCAAATCGCCCAAATCGCCGACTGGCCCGCCAAACTGCAAGCCATCGCGGAGCGCACGTGGAATCGCGACATCACGATGCTCGCGGGCATACCCAGCTGGATTCTCATCCTCGCCGAGGTCGTAAAGTCGCGTGCGAGGCATGCGCAGCCCGCCAATCTTCAAAGCATATGGCCCAACCTCGAATGCCTCGTTCACGGCGGCGTTCCGATCGGGCCTTACGTCGATGAACTGCGCTTGCAGCTCGGACCCAAGATCAACTTCCACGAAGTTTATCCCGCATCCGAAGGGTTCATCGCCACGCAGGATTCCGAATCCGTGTTTGGCATGCGATTGATGACGGACGTGGGCCTCTTTTTTGAGTTCCTGCCCATGCAAGCTTACGGCGACGGCACCCATCTCGCGCAACTCGGCGCGCATGCCGTGCCGCTTGCCGGCGTCAAAGCGGGCGTGGACTACGCCTTGATCCTGAGCACGCCGGCCGGACTCACGCGCTACGTGATTGGCGACGTCGTCCGCTTCATCTCGGTGGATATTCCCCGTCTGGTTTATGTTGGCCGCACGGCGCTGCAATTAAGCGCGTTTGGCGAACACGTGATTGAAAAAGAACTGACCGATGCGCTCGTCACTGTCTGCCAGCGCCATGGTTGGGCCGTGGTGAATTTCCACGTTGCCCCGATCTTCGGCGATAGCATCAGTGGAAACCGCCGCGGTCGCCACGAATGGTGGATTGAGCTCAAGCCCCACACGGCGGAGACGCCGACCGGCCCCGTCCTCGCGATGGAACTGGATGTCGAGTTGAGAAAGCTCAACGACGACTATGATGCCAAGCGGAAGGGTGGCGGTTTGGAATCGCCTCACGTGAAGCTCGTGATGCCTGGCATCTTCGAGCACTGGCTGCGCTTTAAGGATAAATGGGGTGGCCAAAACAAGATGCCCCGCTGCCGCAGTGATCGTCTGATTGCCGACGAACTGGCCCAAGTCGCACGTTTCTCCGACGAGGCCTGATCTGTAGCTTGGATGTCGGCCGGAAGAGTGGGGCAACACGCCCACGCCCTCTTCGTTGGCACGGCCGATGCTAAAACTTGTTCCGAAGACAATTCCCTGCCTCGGCAGGGTTAAGGGGTAACATGGATACCGGCTTAAAACCCGGTTAAGAAAAATAGAGGGCCCGCCGTAAGGGGTTTCGGCGGGCCCTTCCTTTTTAAAGTAACGACACGATCAGTTTCTCATACTCCGCTAGATCCGTGTCCCATGACTTCATGTGGCGAATGTTCCCCGCCCGATCGATCAGGAAGGCGGTCGGCATTTTTTCAAACGACCCGAACGTGTCGCCGACATCGGTATTAGCCATGATCAAGGGGTAACTTACCTTCAGCTGCTCGCCTACCTGCTTCACCTCGGAAGGCTCCAGGTCATCCAGCGAAAAACCCAATATCACCAGTCCGCGATCCGCGTATTTCTTCTGCAACGCGTCATACAGGGGCATCTCCTGACGGCACGGGGCGCACCAAGTCGCCCAGAAATCGACCACCACCACCTTGCCTTTGTAATCGGTGGATTTCACCTCGCGGCCATTCACATCCTTCAACGTCCATGACGGCGCCGGTCGCAGCACGGGCAACGGTGCGGTCGCCTCGTGACGACCGCATGCCACCGTCATCGCCACCGCCAAAATAAGCCCGGCATACAGAAAAGGTTTCATGGACACGAGAACCTCAACGGATGCCGGTTATTCCCGAAATCAAGCCCGGGCCGGCGCCAAACGGGGCAACAAATCGCCCGTGGAGATCAGCGCCAAACCAAGGAAACCGGCCGCCTTCACCAGCAAGACCACGGCGATCGACTCCAAGCCGTGCTGTTCGAAGTAAACCGCGCCGGCCAGCATCATGCCGCCCAATACCAGTTCAACCACGGTGATCGCGGCAAACATCGTGCGACTGCGCAACCGCATCAGCAAACCGCCCGCCGTGACGACACGGCCACCCTTCGGTGTGCGCACAAACTCGCCGCCGCGCTGGAAAAGCCCTTCGATCACCGCCACGCAACACGTGACACTCATGGCCAAGCCAAAAGCGAGCATCACAGGCGCCGCGATGAACAACAACACTCCGTCCTTCCACTGGCGCCGGCTGAAATACTGCCCCGTGATGTAGAGCGCGACCGTCGCACCACTCGTCAAAACGACGACGACCGGGTTGAAGATCATCCACGTGCCCGTGAGCCGTGCACCGAAGAGCAGGTAAGGCACAAAGATCACCGAGAAAAGCACCAGCAACGGATGGATGAAGCCGACCAGCAAATGGCTGGCCGCCTCGCGCTTGATGCGCGCCGGCACATCGCTGCGGAGAATCGTGCCGAGTTGTTTGCGCATCACCTGAATGCCGCCCTTGGTCCAACGAAGCTGCTGCGATTTGAACGCCGTAAGATTCTCAGGCAGCTCCGAGGCCACCGCGTAATGGGGCAGATAGATGAACCGCCAGCCCTTGAGCTGCGCACGGTAACTCACATCGAGATCCTCGGTCACCGTGTCGGGAGTCCAGCCACCGGCCTCCTCCAGCGCGATGCGACGCCAGATGCCCGCCGTGCCATTGAAATTAAAAAACAGCCCCGACGAAGCGCGCGCCGCCTGCTCGACCACAAAATGCGCATCGAGGAAGATGCCCTGAAAACGCGTGAGGAAACTCGCGTTGCGATTATTGAACTCCCACCGCGCCTGCACCACGCCCACCTTCGGGTCGGCGAATTGCGGCATCATCTTTTCGAGGAAATCAGGCTCGGGGCGGAAATCGGCGTCGAAGATCGCGAAGAACTCCGCGTCCGTGAGCGTATTCGCGTAAGCGAGCGCACCGGCCTTGTAACCCGAACGATCCACGCGGCGGATATGACGCACGGCGGCGGCCTGCTCCGGATGGGCGCGCAGCCAACGTTCGATGATCGCCGGAGTTTGATCCGTGGAGTCATCGAGAACCTGAATTTCCAGCAAGGCGGCGGGCCAACGGATGGCCGTCACTTTGTCCAACAAGGCCTCGACGACCAGCGGCTCGTTATAGAGCGGGAGCTGAATACATACCTTCGGCTGCGGTCCCGTCCATGCCGGCGGGGCGGACTGGCGGCGGCGCGAGCCCAGCAAATAGAGCCAGAGCATTTTGACCTTATGCAGGCCAAACACGCACATGCCCGCCAAGGTGAATAAATAAAGACCCAGCAATAGCTGGGAAAGGAAAGACGACATAGAGAGTTACGGTAGTGGCTAAACCGATGATTTTGTTCCGACGAACCGAGCCAGTGCAAGCCACCAGCGCAATCAGGCCAGACCCCGGCTAAAACGGGGTTAACCCTCGTCGCTCGATCCCGGGAGGTTCATCCCCAAGGTATCAATAAACTTTTTCATCGCCGGAGTAAGCACGCGCCCCTTTCGGTGCAGAATAGCCAGAGGCCGCGTGAACTCTTTGTTTTTGAAAGGGATAACCGCGAGCGTGCCCTGTTGTTGCTCTTGAAGAACCGTGGCCTGCGGCACGATGGCGATACCGTGGTCGATCTCGACCGCGCGTTTCACCGTCTCGATGTTGTCGAACTCCATGACCGGCTCGATCTCCAACTTGTTATCACGGAAAATTTGATCCACCGCCTTGCGCGTCGGGATGTCCGGGTCGAAACCGATAAATTTCTGTCCGGCGAGTTGCTTCAACTCCACCCCGGCATCGGCGAACTTGGACAGCGGGTGCTTGGGATGGGCGATCAACACCAACCGGTCATTGCGAAACGGCAGCTGCTCGATCTGGCGCGTGCGCACGGGAAAAGCCACCAGGCCGAAGTCCACCGAGTTGTGCAGAATGTCCTCGTAAACAAGATTGGAGCGGCGGTATTCCACCCGCACGTTGACCGACGGATAATCGACCAGGAAACGCTTGATGAACGGCGGCAGCTCATGGAGCCCGATCGAGTAAATCGTCGAAATGCGAATGGTGCCGCTGATGACTTTCTTCATCTCCTGAAGCTCGCTCGCGAGCTTGTCGTAGGCGTGCAGCAGCTCCTTCGCCGCCTCGTAAACGCGCTGCCCCTCACGCGTCAGCTGGAATTGCTTTTGACTGCGGTCGATCAAGAGCGCCTTGAAATGCCGCTCCATCGCCCGGGCCTGCTGGCTCACCGCGGACTGGGTGATGGCATTGATCTTTGCCGATTTTGAGAAACTCTTCGTCTCTACGAGATCCGCGAAGATTTTGAAGTTTTCGATTTGCATAGGCGACCGGTGATTAGATCTCAGTATAAACAAAACTTATTTCACGCAACCTGATAAACCAAGGCCGCCATGCTTCCCGCCTATAACGAGTTCAAAAGCCGTGCTGATGCCATTCGCTCACAAATCACGGCGGCATGCGTCCGCGCCGGGCGAGATCCCGGCACGGTGGAGTTGCTCGCCGTGACCAAAACCCACCCCGCCGAGGCCGCCGACTACGCCGCTCGTTACGGTTTGCGCGCCGTGGGCGAAAATCGCGTCCAAGAAGCCGTCGAAAAACAGCCCTTCTGCACGGCAAAAGTGCAATGGGAGCTGATCGGGCACCTTCAGTCCAACAAGGCCAAGCTCGCCGCCGCGCACTTTGACCGGGTGCAAAGCGTGGACAGCGAAAAACTCCTCAACCACCTCGACCAGGCCGCCGCCGCGCTGGGCAAAACGCTGCCGATTCTGCTGCAAATCAACGCCGGCCGCGATCCGGCCAAGTTCGGGGCCGAAATCGAAGACGCACCGCGCCTGCTTGAGACCGCGCTCGGCAAAAGAAATCTGCGTATCGACGGTTTCATGACAATCGCCCCGCTCTCCGACGATCCCGCCGTCGCCGAGCGCACCTTTGCGACGCTGCGCACGCTCCGCGACGATCTCGCGGCGCGTTTTCAGACTCCCCTGCGCGAACTCTCGATGGGCATGAGCGGCGACCTCGAAGCCGCCGTCCTCGCCGGCAGCACGCAGGTGCGCGTCGGCACCGCGCTCTACGGCATGCGTTGAGCCCCAGGGCAGCGGAGAGCGTGAGCAACCCGCTACGCCTCAAGCCCGCCGTGCCGCATTCGGCTTTCCCGTTTGCCACCCGCGCGAAACCGCTTTGGATTTCGCTCGTGGAACACGCACCTCTCAGCCTCGGCTCCCGCGAAGCGGTGCTGGCGTTGCTCGACGACCCCAGCCCCGTGGTGCGCAAGGCCCTGCTCGCGCATTTCACCGCCCAAGGTGAACCGGCGCGCATTTTTCTCGAAAACCTCGCGAATGGCGGCAGCCGCCTCCTCGCCACGCACGCCAAGGGTTATCTGGAAGAACTCAAGTTCACCGACCCGGTCTCCGAATTCCGCGACTTTATCCGCTCGCTCAACTACGAACTCGAAACCGGTGCGTTGCTGCTCGCACGCACCGTCATGCCCGACATCGACGTGGGCCTGAGTTGCCAGAGGCTCGACGACCTCGCAGCCCGCTGTCGCGAGCTGATCGCGGACCCGCTCTCCGTGCGTGAGAAATGCCGCGTCATCAACCGCGTGCTGTTTCACGAAAATGGGTTTCGCGGCAACCTCGAGCACTACACCGACCCGCTCAACAGCTTTCTCCCGGTCGTCCTCGAACGCCGCAAAGGCATTCCGCTTTCCTTGAGCATCGTCTACCTCTTGGTGGCCCAACGTCTCGGCATCGACCTCGAACCCGTCGGCCTGCCCGGCCATTTCATGGTCGGCTGCTACCTGGAGGATACGCCTCTCTTTATCGACCCGTTTGAACAGGGCACATTTCGCACACCCGAGGAAACCTTCGCCTACATCAAGACCGGCCCCGTTGCCCCCAAGATCACCGACCTGGCTCCCACCACGGTGCGCGAAGTTCTCTGCCGCAGCTGCCGGAACCTGGTGCACCACTACACCGCAGCCGGCGACCTGGATCGCGCAAAACTCTTTGCGGGTTTCGTCGAGGAATTCGAGTCGACCCACGAACGTCACGCCAAGCCGTGACCGGCGCATAATCGTTCTCGTTCTCCCACTCGTTCTCGTTCTCTCTGTCCCGAAAAGAACCCGAACGATGTCTGAACTTAAAACCTACGCGCTCTCCGATCTCGATAACTGGACCTTTGAAGGAACAGCGTTGGCCGTATTGGGGCACCCCATCAAACACTCGGTCAGCCCGCAGATGCACAATGCCGCTCTCGCCGAAATGGCGAAACGCGACCCGCGCTTCGCGACGTGGAAATACTTCCGCTTCGACATCGCTCCCGAAGATTTACCCGTCGCCCTCGGAAAACTTCACGCCCGTAACTTTCACGGCATCAACCTTACGGTTCCCCATAAAGTCATCGCTTTCGATTTCATCTCAGATGTCGTTTTGTCCGCCCAGCCCATTGGCGCCATCAACACCTTGATGCGCGTTAAAGATAGCTGGCGCGGCTACAACACCGACGGCTACGGCCTAAGTAATGCCATTAAGGAGGAACTCCTCTTAGTGCTTAGTGAAAATATCGACGTCTTGTTGCTCGGCGCTGGCGGAGCCGCCCGAGGTGCCGCCGTCGAATGCCTTCAATCCGGAGTGCGTTCACTGTATATTGCCAACCGCACCGCTTCGACACGTGACGCTCTGATCGCTCAAATTAAACCACTGGCGCATAAAATCCCCGTTCACGGACTCGATCCCGCCAAGTTACCTAACGATCTTCCTGAAAATCTGCTCGTCATCAACGCCACCAGCGCCGGCCTAAAGCCCACGGATTCGCTCCCCATCGACCTCACCGCCCTGCCTCGCCCCCGCGCTGCTTTTGACATGATCTACAACCCGCCTGAGACGCCGCTCCTCACGCAGGCTCGCGCTCTCGGCATCCCCGCCGCCAACGGCCTCGGCATGCTCGTTCACCAAGGCGCGCGCGCCCTCGAAATCTGGAGCGAAGCGGCCGTGCCCGTTGACGTCATGCGCACCGCCGTTCATTCAGCCATGAAAGCCCCCGCATGACCTTCGATTACGCCGAATTCTCCGCCGCCTTTCCTTGGTTTTTCCCGATTGCCGCGGGCCTCTTCGGCGCGATCGTCGGCAGTTTTCTCAACGTCGTCATCCACCGGGTTCCTCTGGACAAATCCATCGTCACTCCCGGCTCCCACTGCGCCTGCGGTGCGCCAATCAAGTGGCATGACAACATCCCTGTGTTGAGCTGGTTTCTCCTGCGCGGCAAAGCCCGCTGCTGCGGACGCCCCTACTCGTTCCGCTACGCCTTCGTCGAATTGCTCACCGCCGCGCTTTTCACGACATGCTGGCTGATGTTTCCCCCGTCCAAGGCGCTCTGTGGCATGCTCTTCACAAGCTGCATTCTTTGCGCATTTTTCATCGATTTGGATCACATGATCATACCCGACACCTTCACCATCGGGCTCGGCGTGGTCGGCGTGGTGCTGTCCGTATTTGTGCCCTCACTACACGGCCAGGATGATGGCGTATTTTTTGTCAGCGCGCTGCATTCCGGCGTGATTTCACTGCAAGGACTGCTCGTCGGCTCCGGCCTCGTGCTCTGGATCGCCCTGATCGCCGAGGTGCTGCTGCGCAAAGAAGCCATGGGATTTGGAGACGTGAAGTTTGTCGGCGCGATCGGCGCCTTCACCGGATGGCAGGGCGCGGTGTTCGCCATCTTCGGCGGCGCGGTGGTCGGCACGATCTGGATCGGCCTCGCTTGGATTTGGCAAAAGCTCAGCGGCAGGAAATCCCCCGTGACGCCCCGCACCGAAACACCAGACGGCCAGCCCGCCGATCTCGGCTTCGGCGTGCAGGTGCCATTTGGCCCGATGCTGGCCGTCGCCGGCTTGCTCCACTTCTTCTATTTCCAACGCTGGATGGAAGACTACTTCGCCGAATTGGCGGCCATGATCCAGTGACGTCCATGCGCTGAACTCGTGGCTACGAATTCAGCGCATGAATTTCAGGCAGGACTCACAATACTTGCGCGCCGTCACCCGTGCGCATGTGCAGCACATCGGGACGTGCGCCGTATTTTTTCTCGTAGGCATCCGCCACGATACGGGCGTCGACTTCGCCAAACGCCGCATTCGTCAGCGCCATCACGGCGCCACCAAAACCTCCGCCCGTGAGCCGCGCGCCAAACGTATTCGGCATGCCCGCCAGCGTATCCACGAGGAAATCGAGTTCCTCCGTGCTATTGCCAAAAAGATTCTGCGAGCTCCGATGCGACGCGGTGAGCAAATTGCCAACCGCGGCGAGATCGCCCTTTTCAAGGACCTCGACGGCCTGGCCCACGCGCGCGATCTCTTCGACGACGTGCTTAGCCCGCTTGTAGGCGTCAGCGGACAGTTTTCCCTTGGCCTCATCAACCTGCGCGGGCGTCGCCTCGACGAGCAAGGACACGCCCAAAGCCTTCGCCGCTTCCATGCACTCACGATGCCGCGTGGCATAAAGCCCATCAACCAGGGCATGCTTGGTGTGGGTGTTGAAAATCCAGAAGTGCGCGTCGGCCGGCAGCGGCACCGTGTCGAAACGCGGACCACGGCAATCGATGAACACCAGATGGTCGGCCTCGCCGAAACCCGACACGCCTTGGTCAAGGATGCCGCACGGCACGCCAACGAAGTTGTTTTCGGCATGCTTGCCGATCTTCACGAGCGTCTCGCGATCCGCCTGCTGCCCGGTGATGGCGAGAAACGCCAGGCCCGAGGCCAGCTCTATCGCCGCGCTACTGGAAAGACCCGCGCCCGTCGGCAAATCGGACATCGCCACGTAGTCGAAGCCCTGCGGCATGTGCAGACCAAACGCCGGCAACGCCGCGATCACGCCCAGCGGATAGTTGATCCAGCTGGCATCGCCCAGCTGCTTGATGCTCACGGCGGCATCCAACGTCACCGTCGTGCCGGTGAACAGGCTGTAGAAATTACGTTTTCCGTCCGTGCGCGGTGCGATCGCCACGCACACGCCACGATCAATGGAGGCGCCGAGCACGGTGCCGCCGTTATAGTCCGTATGGTTGCCGATAAACTCGATGCGACCGGGCGCACGCGTGATGACCGACGGCTCACGACCATGGATTTGTTGAAAGAGGGCGGCGATTTTTTGCTTCATGGAACCTGCGGGAATGCCCTGCCCGACCCCGGGCCGTCAACGGTCTTTGCTTTATTACCTATGGCTTCTTGGCCACGCCCTCGAATCCCGGAGGCGCCTCGCCCTGCGCGCCCTTGGTCACCAATTGCAGCAGGTAATTCATGGCTTCCAATCGCGAAATCCCACGCTGCGCAACAAGTTGGTCACAACGTTTGATCAATTGATCGGCCATCGTCGTGGCCGCCGCCCGGGTCGGCGCACCCAGACGCGTGCAGAGCTGAATCAGTTGTTCATGTTCATTCATGGCAGGTCGATGAGTTCGATAAAACCAACACCGCCCGGCTCGGGCGCAAGCAATGCCGCCGGATCGAGCCCGATCTTGGCGACCATCGCGAGTCCGATGAATCCACCCTCGCCATCCGCCACCGCCGAGCGCAACTCACCCACTCGTTTTTCTCCCTGAAGCAACGCACTCGGCACCGGCGGAGCCGTCCGCCCCTCGGCACGCACTCGCACCAATCGACGGCGCACGGTGCCCATCGCCTTCAACCGCGCCATGACTTCTTGACCGAGATAGCAACCCTTCGTGTAGGAAACGGCCACCGCATCCAATCCACCTTCGTTGGGCAAATCCCCGGGCCCAATGTCCTGCGGCACCTTCGGTATCGCAGCGGCGATACGCATTTTTTCCAACCGCCCTGCATCCACTTCCATCGGTCCGGTCGGCACATCGGCACCCGCAGGCAGCAGCCACTCATAACTCGGCACACCATCACGCCGTCCGTGAAAAACAAATCCTCCACCCACTCGCGTAAACTCACCTTCCGCCGGAATTCCTCCCTTCATCTCACGAGCGAGCCACGACGTTATCTCCGGTCCACCGACCGCCACTCCCTGCCACTTTTCCGTGACATCCGTAATGACCACATCATCCGCGATGACGTAGGCCTCCAGCCGCTCACGGATGACCGAGGCGCTGCTCGAAAAACTGACAATCCATACATTATCAGGGGCTTCCCGGAGCACAAAACTGTCCGCCAGCACCTTCCCTTTCTGGTTTAGCCACAATCCATAGGCAGCCGATTCTGGTGCCGACGATCGCAATTCTTGCGTAAACTGCCCTTGTAAAAATGATAACGCATCCTCGCCGGTCACATGCAGGCACGCGGTGGGTCGATAGCGACTCATCCACGCCTCACCAGAACCGCAATTTTCTGAATTTTTATCCATTGGTGCTGAGTAAGTTGATTTAGATCCTGAGAGATTCTGAGAAGTTTATATTGACCAAGATCGGACATCGGCTACTCCTTACAACGTTAGATTTAAACACTTCTCCTGCCTAGCAGGAGTTTTGGGGTAACTAAGAAAGCAAATGGCCGGTCGCTTAGGGGTAGGCGACCGGCCAACTTATTTTTAAGATTCAAGATCGCCGTTAAATCCCCTTCGTCGCACCGCTTCAACCGAAGCGGTTTTTTTGTGCCTCTTTCCACTAGCCATCGATCATTCCGCGCCCCTAAGCCGCGCGGGGCTTGCCCTCAAGGCGGCATTTCCGCCACTTTATTCCCTTCATGCATAAGACGTCCGATATCAATGTCGTGGAGACACGCGCTCTCCCCTCGCCCGCCCAACTGCTGGCCGAACTGCCAAAGACCGAGGCCCAGGCGGATTTCATCACGCGCTCCCGCAACGAAATCAATCGCCTCATCTTCACGAACGACAGGCGTTTTCTCCTGATCATCGGGCCTTGCTCGATTCACGACACCGAAGCTGGCCGCGACTACGCCCGCCGCCTCGCCAAGCTCGCCGCCGAGGTTTCCGATCGCGTCATGGTCGTCATGCGCGTCTATTTCGAAAAACCGCGCACCACCGTGGGCTGGAAAGGTCTCGTGATGGACCCGCACCTCGATGGTTCGCACGACATCGCCGCAGGCCTCCGCCTCGGTCGCGCCTTCCTCCAGGACGTGCTGAACCTCGGCCTGCCGACCGCCACCGAGTTCCTCGATCCGATCACCCCGCAATACGTTGCCGATCTCGTATGCTGGGGGGCGATCGGCGCGCGCACCACCGAGTCGCAGACGCACCGCCAGATGGCGTCCGGCCTTTCGATGCCCATCGGCTTCAAAAACGGCACCGACGGCAATCTCACCACGGCGGTCAACGCGATCAAAGCCGCCGGCCAGCCGCAGACTTTTCTCGGCGTCAGCCTCGACGGTGCGGCTTCGGCCATCGTCACACGCGGCAATCCCAACTGCCACATCGTCCTCCGCGGCGGCTCCACCGGTCCCAACTACTCCGCCGAGCACATCGCCAAAACGGAGCAAGGACTCACCAAGAGCGGCCTGCCGCTTTCAATCCTGGTCGATGCCTCGCACGACAACTCCTCCAAAAAACCCGAGCTGCAGCCCGAGGTGATCCGTTCGCTCCTCGCGCAGATCACGGCTGGCAACACCTCGATCATGGGCGCGATGGTCGAGAGCAACATCGAATCCGGCAACCAGTCCTTCCCCCAGCCCAAGGAAAATCTCCGCTACGGCGTGAGCATCACCGACGGCTGCATCGGCTGGGACACGACGGAGACGATGGTCCGCGAAATCCACGCCGCCCTCGCTCCGCACTTCGCCTGACAAACGACAGGCGTGTGCTCGAAAGCGGGAGGTTCCCCCCAACCTCCCGCTTTTTTTGCGCATCAAAACGCAATCGGTGCGTGTCACGCGCCCGCATTTTGCGCTAAGATCTGCCCGCCATGAGCCAATCCCCCCTACGCGTTGCCGTGACCGGAGCCGCCGGTCAGATCTCCTACTCGCTTCTCTTCCGCATCGCCTCCGGCGCGATGTTTGGCCCCGACCAACCCGTCATTCTTCAACTCATCGAGGTCCCGTTTGAGAAAGCCATGAAGGCCCTCGAAGGCGTCGCCATGGAACTCGACGACTGCGCTTTCCCGCTGCTGAAAGGCATGGTCCTCACCGATGACCCTCGCGTCGGTTTCAAAGACGCCAACTGGTCCCTCCTCGTCGGCGCCAAGCCCCGCGGTCCCGGCATGGAGCGCGCCGACCTGCTCAAGGACAACGGCAAGATTTTCATCGGCCAGGGCAAGATCATCGACGAAGTTGCGGCCGCCGACGCGCGCGTCGCCGTGGTGGGCAATCCCGCCAACACGAACTGCATGATCGCTGCCTCTCAAGCCAAGCGCCTCACACCCGACCGCTTCACCGCGATGGTGCGTCTCGACCAAAACCGCGCCCAAGCCCAGCTCGCCAAGAAAGCCGGCGTTCCACTCACCGCCGTCAAAGACATCTTCATCTACGGCAATCACAGCCCGACCATGTTCCCGGCGTTCAAGCACGCCACGATCAACGGCAAGCCGGCGATGGACGTCATCAACGACAAGGAATGGCTCAAGGGTCCGTTCCTCGAAACCGTTGGTAAACGCGGCGCCGCCATCATCGCCGCCCGCGGCCTGTCCTCGGCCGCTTCCGCCGCCAACGCCCTCGTCGATCACGTGCGCTCGCTGGTCACTCCCGGTGCGATTCACTCGCTCGCCGTGAAGAGCGAAGGCCGCTACGGCTTCGATCCCGAGGTCTGGGCCGGTATGCCCGTGAAGACCACCACACCCGGCAGCTACGAAGTCATCGCCGGCTACGAGATGTGCGACTTCGCCAAGGAGAAGATCGCCCTCACCAACAAGGAGCTCGTCGAAGAGCGCGCCGCGGTCCTCGACATGATCAAGGCCTGAACAAGTCCGTCGCGATTGCGCAACATCGCGAGGCAAGCTCGCTCCCACCTCAAGCAGGCTCACCGGGCGCTCACAACAACCCTGCAAGCGCCCGGTCCTTTGTAAGCGCGAAGGCCTTGCGCACGGCAGCGAACGCCTCGATCAATTCGCGCGGAGATCCGTTTTTCTCAAATCGCATTTCCAAAGTCGCGCCGTCGCACACCACCGCCGCTTCGACCCCGGCCACCGTCAGTGTGCAATCACGATAATCCGAAGGATAATCCACACGCAGTTTTGCAGCAGCCCCGTCTGTCTCGTCATCTTCGAGCCCTTCAACCGCGTCGATCACCGCCTCAACACGCACACCTTTTTTCAGCGCAAACGCGATGGCCGAAAACTGTCCGGCGAACAACTCGTTGAACTCTGCGACCTGCAACAAATCGCCATTTTTAATCGAATGCAGCGTGCGCGTGATTGCATAGCTCGCCGGATCGGCCGCCTCCAATGCATACGCGATTTCCAACGTGAAATCCTTCGCACTCAGCACCGCCGCCGGCGACGTCACATCCAAGCCCAAGTCCTTGCGCTTATAATCCAAAGCCGTCTTGGCCCGCTGAAAAAACTCTTCGGCCTCTTCGGCCAACTCCGGCGTGCATAATCTCGCCAGAAACCCCGACGTCGCGTTGTTCACCGCGTCAGGCACGGTGTGCCGCGATTTGTCGAAGCCGCGCAGGTTTTTAAACGCACCGCCGCCCCGCCCCACCAGACTCACCTGGGAGATAAACGAACGCGGATCATCGGCTGCCGACTTGGCCATGTTGAAAAAGACCCAATACCCCGGACATGAATCTGGAAATCAGGAAATCAGGGAAAAGCACCCAATCCCATTCCCCATTTGCTCTGCCTACTCCGTTCCTGATTTCCTGAGTTCCAGATAACATGTCCGCTTCCGCACCTACTCCCATCGCTGTCGTCTGTGCCCTCATCGAACGCGATGGCCACGTGCTCATGGCCCAACGTCCCGCGCACAAGCACCTCGGCGGCAAATGGGAATTCCCCGGCGGCAAGGTCGAGCCCGGCGAAACACCCGAAGCCGCCCTGCACCGCGAGTTGCAAGAAGAGCTTGGTTGCACCGTGGAAATCCTTCGTCCGCTCGCGCCGCACACGCACGCTTACGCGACGATCACGGTTCAACTTATCCCTTACGTCACGCGGCTCCTCCCCTCCAGCGATACGCCGCACACCCACGAACACGCCGCCCTGCGCTGGGTTCCCACCGGCGAACTCAGCTCGCTTGACCTCCCCGAGGCCGACCTCCCGATCATTGCCGACTACTTGCGCACTTGAACCTGTTCTTGCCCCTGAAGCCACGGCCGCTAATTTTAGTTTCCGACCGTGTATAGCACTTTTCTTAAAACCAAGCTGCACCGAGCAACCATCACCGCCGCCGATCCCGAGTATGAAGGATCGGTCACGGTTGACCGTGAATTGTGCAAAACCGCCGGACTTCGGGAGTTCGAGCAAGTCGATGTGCTCGATATCAACAACGGCGCGCGTTTCACCACTTATATCATCTATGGCGCGCCCGGTGAAGTGCAGGTCAACGGCGCCGCCGCGCGTCTCGTCAACCCGGGCGATCTTGCGATCATCATCGCCTACTGCCGCCTCCCCGAGGACAAAGTCGCCAGCCACAAGCCCCGCGTCGTTCTTCTCGGCCCGGGCAACAAGGTGACCGGCACGCACGAGCACCCCATGCGCCAGCCGTAAGCGGCTGCCTCCGACTCGTTCTTCGTTCTCTTACTCGTTCTCATTCGTCAGGAGATCGACGCCTTTGTTTCGGAGAGAGAACGAGAACGAGTAAGAGAACGAAGAACGATCAACCTCCGACGGGTCATTGGTCATTGGTCATTGGTCATTGGTCATTGGTCATTGGTCATTGGTCATTGGTCATTCCGCATCGCGCCGCGCGATGCGGCGGCACTTTCCCGCCTGATTGCGCACTATCGGGGAAACCCCCGTGCGTATGCTGCTCAACTCTTGGCCAGTTCATGCCCTGATCACCCGTGCCGCGCGTGCCTATGGCTTTCTTGATCCCATCGGCCTGCTCGCCCGGATGCGCGGGTTTGCCCAGCCCTCCGAAGTCGCCGAGCCGATAGAGCTGCTTCGCGCCGGGATGCTTTTCCACGCCCGCGGACTGATCAACACCAAGGCCATCCAAAACAACCTCGACTGGGTCTGGCCGCACTGGGTCGAACGCCAATTCAACCCAGCCGATCCCGCGTTCATCCCCCGCGCTTTTTCGTTCAGTCACATCAACCTCACACATCGCAACTGGACCGCCGCCGGCCAGCCCGATGTGCCTTATTACCCGATCGTCGATCCGCGCGGACTCGTCACTCCGATCTTCGACGGCTGGTCGCTCGATTTCTGGTTCGTCCCGGCCAACCCGAAAGCCGCGCCCCTCTTTCCCTCGCGTCTGTCTGACGACCAGTTCCAACAATCACTCCGTCTCGAAGACAACAATCTCCGCGTGCTCTCCGCCGCCACGCGCGACAACATCTCCCTTGCAAGCGAAGTCACCCTGCACCTTGAACGCGGCGCGCCACATTGCCGCGTCCGAGTTCAAATCAACGGGCCGCCCGATGACTTTCTCGCCGTAGCCCTCCGCCCCTACAATCCCGAGGGCGTCAGTTTCATCGACACCGTGGCGCTCACCACCGAGCACGCCGGCTGGCTCATCAACGGTCGTGATTCCGTCCGGTTCGACCGCCCTCCCACGCACCAATTGCTCTCCGTTTACAAGGACGGTGACGTCTCCCATAAACTGCACGAAGCGGACCATGGACCGACCAAAGCCGACTGTTCCGTAAACATGGCCACGGCGGTCGCGCTCTTCCGAATCCGGGATCTCAACGGACGCCCGTTCGAACTGCAGACGACGATTCACGACGAGCTCGATCCCAAGAAACGCCTGACGTTCACCTCCACGCCCGCGTGGAGCGACGCCATCGCTCCTCTCGCCAAGCTCGTCGTGCCCGAAAAACGGATACAAGAACTTTACGACCTCGCTGTCGCGAACCTGGTGCTCCACACCCCGCACGACGCCTACCCCGGCCCCTACACCTACAAGCGGTTCTGGTTTCGCGACGCCGCGCTCATGCTCAACGCCCTGCTCACCCTCGGCGGCGTCGAGCGCACCCGACGCGCGCTCGACCAATTCGCCGGACGCCAGCGCCGCGATGGCTATTTTCTCTCTCAGGAAGGCGAATGGGATTCCAATGGCGAAGCCCTCTGGATTTACCACCGCTTCGGCGCGCTCACCGGCGAGAAGCTTCCCGAGACGTGGCAAACTGCGGTCGCCAAAGGCGCACGGTGGATCACCCGAAAACGTCTCGCGCCTAATACGGGAAAACCCGAGGCCGGGCTCCTTCCCGCCGGCTTCAGCGCCGAACACCTCGGACCCAACGATTTTTACTACTGGGATGATTTTTGGGGCGTGGCCGGCCTGCGCTGCGCCTCCGTGCTGCTGCGTTCGCACGACACCGACCTCGCCGCTCGTTGTTCGCGCGAAGCCGACGAATTCCTCGCCACCATCGAAAAGTCCTTTCCCTCCGGCCCGCAGCGTCGTTTCCCCGGAGCCATTCCCGCCTCGCCCAAGCGCCGCATGGACTCCGGTGCGATTGGATCACTGGTGGCGGATTACCCGCTGCAACTCTTCGCCCCGGGCGACCCGCGCATCCTGAAGACCGCCGACTACCTCACGGAGCACAGCATGCATCGCGGCGGTTTTTTTCAGAACATGATCCACTCCGGCATCAACGCCTACCTCACGCTCCACCTCGCTCAGGTGCGTCTGCGCGCCGGCGATCCGAAGGCCGCGTGGGCGTTGATCGACTGCGTAGCCTCGCTCGCTTCGCCCACCGGCCAATGGCCCGAGGCCATTCACCCGGCCACCCGCGGCGGTTGCATGGGCGACGGGCAACACATCTGGGCCGCCGCCGAATGGCTTATGATGATCCGAAACTGTTTCGTGCGCGAAGAACCCCACGCACTCGTCCTCGCCTCGGGCGTGAAGCCCGTGTGGTGGTCCGCCACCCGCACCACCTTCGGCCCCACGCTCACTCCGTGGGGACCTCTCACTGTCCACATCGAGAAGGAAGGCTCCGGTGTCGCCGCCGCCCGCGTCACCCTCGATGCGCACTGGCGCAATGAACCGCCGCGCCTCGAATTCCGCCTTCCCGGCTGTTCGCCCGTCACACTCGAACGCCCCGCCAGCACCCGTGTCGTTGTCCTGCGAAAACTCGCCGACTCGCAGCCATGAATATTTGCATGATGACCAACACCTACCTGCCGCACGTCGGCGGAGTCGCGCGCTCGGTGAGCACCTTCGCGGAAGAATACCGCAAACGTAACCATCAGGTCCTCGTGGTCGCGCCGGAGTTCCAAGGCAGGCGCTTGAGCAAACAAGCCGCCGCCATCGTCGAACGCGTTGCCGCGATTCAAAACTTCAACGGCAGCGATTTCTCCGTGCGTCTGCCCTTGGCCGCAGCGCTCTCCGCACGTCTCGACGCGTTCAAGGCCGACATCATCCACGCCCATCATCCATTCCTGCTCGGCGACACCGCGCTCCGCGTCGGCGCTGCGAAAAACGTGCCGGTCATCTTCACCCACCACACGCGCTACGAGGATTACACACACTACGTCCCGTTCGACTCCCCCGCGCTTAAGGAGATCGCCATCAACCTATCGACCGAGTTCGCCAACCTTTGCGACGGCGTGATCGCACCGAGCGAAAGCATCGCCCGTCTCATCAAAAAACGCGGCGTCACCTCGCCCATTCGCATCGTTCCCACCGGCATCGACGTGCAGGCTTTCGCCGAAGGCGAAGGCACGCGCTTCCGAGAAAAACTAGCCATTCCCGCGCGTGCCTTCGTCATCGGCCATGTCGGTCGCCTCGCACCCGAAAAAAACCTGGCCTACTTGGCCGATGCCGTGGCGCTCTTCATCAAAAAGACCCCGAACACCCGTTTTCTCGTGGTCGGCGGAGGTCCGTCGGAAGATGCCATCAAGACTGTTTTTGAGAAACACGGTGTTGCGCGAAAACTTATTCTCGCCGGCAAACACACCGGCCCCGCACTGGCCGACGCCTACAACGCCATGGACGTCTTCGCATTCGCCTCGCTCACCGAGACCCAAGGCATGGTCCTCGCCGAAGCCATGGCAGCCGGCCGGCCGGTCGTCGCATTAAACGCCCCGGGTGTGCGCGAGGTCATGCGCCACGAGAAAAACGGTTTCATGCTCCCCGTCCGTGCCTCCGCCAAGATGTTTTCCGCCCACCTCGCGCTCCTGCATGCCGAACCCGCGCTGCGCCGCTCGTTTTCCAGAGAGGCGCGCCTCACCGCGGAAAAATTCTCCCGTGAACACTGCGCCGAACAAGCGCTGGCGTTTTACGAGGACGTTCGCAAGGCCACGCGTCGCCAGCGCCTCATCACCCAACAAAATCCCTGGGGCACGTTCCTTGATCGCGTTGAAGTGGAATGGAAGCTCATCGCGGAAAAAGTCCAGGCCGTCACCCACGCCATCGTTGCCTGATTCGTCCCATGTTCGCCTCCGTCGAAGCCTGCCTCCACCGCCTGCGCCGGCGTTTCAGTCGAAGCGAATGGGCCATCCGCCACCTCGGACTCACGCCCGTGGAGGGCCAGAGCGAAAAGCCGGGACTGCTCCTCATCCAGATCGACGGACTCGCCCGCCGTCAGCTCGAGGCGGCGATTGAAAAAGGCAACATGCCCTTCCTGCAGCGGCTCCGTGATCGCGGACATTACGCGCTGCACACGTTTTATCCGGGAATGCCGAGCACCACCCCCGCCGTGCAGGCCGAGCTCTACTACGGCGTGCGCGCCGGCGTGCCGGCGTTTTCGTTTCTTCATCGCGAGAGCAAACGCATCGCCCTGATGTTTCGTCCCGAGTGGGCCAAAAAAATCGAAGCGAGCTTTCAAGAAGAAGCCGAAGGATTGCTCAAGGGAGGCAGTTCCTGGTCCAACATTTACTCGGGTGGAGCCGCCCCGGAAGAAAGCCATTTTTGCGGGGCGAGCATCGGCTTGGGAGACATGTGGCGCACAGGGAAAATCAGGAATATTTTCGTCTTCATTCTGTTTCACATCCCGTCGGCCGTGAAGATCGCCGCGCTGCTGGTGCTTGAGCTGGCCGTCTCCATCCCGCACGCGATTCGCGGAGTGTTTCGCGGACAATGGCTTTCACGTGAATTCACCGCGGTGATGTCGCGCACTTTCATCGGCATCGGGTTGCGCGAGCTCATCACCATCGGCGGCCAGGTGGACGTCACTCGTGGCCTGCCGGCCGTGCACATCAACTTCCTCGGCTACGATGAGTTGGCGCACCGGCGCGGGCCCGGCTCGCTTTTCGCCCACTGGTCGCTCACCGGCATCGATAGGGCGATTAAAAATCTCTACCGCGCCGCGCACCGCTCACCGCGCCGGGATTATCATGTGTGGATTTTTTCTGATCACGGACAGGAACGCGTGCGCTCGTTCGCCACGGAGTTTCCCGGCGGAGTCGAAAAGATCATCGCGGATTGCCTGGAGTCGGCCCGCGCCAAAGATCCCGCCTGGCAGGCGCGCGCCCAACATTCCGTGCATGCACCGGTGCTCCTGCGCAGCCCGCGGGCAGAGCGCCGGCATGCCCGCGAACTCGCCGCCGAGGCACTCACGGAGGAGGAGGCCAAGACGTTCACCGTCGTGGCGCCGGGTCCGCTTGGTCACGTGTATTTCGCCCGACCCATGGACGACGCGCAAAAACGTGCTCTCGCCCGGCGCCTCGTCAAACAGGGGAAAATCCCCGGCGTGCTGCACCGCGACAGCGCCGGCCTCGTCACTTGGATTCACCACCAAGGAGAAACCGCAGTGCCCGAAGGAGCGACTGCATTGCTCGGCGGACATCCCGAACCGTTGCGCGCAAAAATCGCCGAGGATCTCGTCACGTTGTGCGAAAGCAAAAACGCCGGCGACCTCATCCTCCTCGGCTGGGGTGCCGATGGAGCGTGGACCTTTGCCGCCGAACGCGGCGCGCACGCCGGACCAGGCATCGATGAAACGCAAGGGTTCCTCCTTGTCCCGCCGGGCACGCACCTTCCGGCCCACTGCAAGGAGTTCGTGCGCCCGTCGGACGTGCGGGCGGCGGGTCGGGCTTTGCTCGGTCGCGAGCCGCTCATCTCCACCCACCGTGCCGGTGTGCGCACCGAGGCGCATCTGCGCGTGATGACCTACAACACGCACGGCTGCGGCGGCATGGACGGACGTGTCTCGCCGCAGCGCATCGCTCGCGTCCTGCATCAACAGTCGCCCGATCTCGTGGCGCTGCAGGAGCTCGACCATGGACGTTCGCGTTCGCGCAGCGAAGACCAGGCATCGCTCGTCGCCGAGGCGCTCGGCTATCATGTCGTGTTTTGTCCCACGGTGCTGCACGGGAAATCCGGGCGATACGGTCACGCCTTGCTCAGTCGTTGGCCGATTGAAGTCATCCATGTCGCCGAGTTGCCCGGTGCGCCCGGCGGTTGGTGGCCCGAGCCGCGCGGTGCACTCTGGGCGCGCATCGAGGTCCGCGGCGTGGATATTAATATCGTCACCACCCATCTTGGTCTCAGCCCGCGCGAACGCCAGGCACAGATGGAGGAGCTGCTGGGGCCCTCATGGCTCGGCCCGGTCATCGCCAACGAACCGGTGATCCTGTGCGGAGATTTCAACCTCTCTCCCGGCAGCCTGCCTTACGGGCTGGCCGCCTCGAAGTTAACCGACGTGCAGGCTGGACGCGACGGTCACGAGCCGCGGTGCACGTTCAGTTCGGCGCATCCGTTCATGCGCATCGACCACATCTTCGTCTCAAAACATTTCGAGACGGAGCGCGCCATGGTTCCGCGCAACGATCTCACCCGCGTGGCTTCGGATCACCTGCCGCTGCTGGCCGACCTGTCGTTTGTCGCCGAAAACGGTGACGTTAAATAGACGCGCGGGTCTGCAACAATCGCGACTACTTCTGGCCCATGGCCTTGCTTAGGCTTGCGGCGCCTGTTTGCAGAGTGTCAGGTTCACACTATGGCCTCGCTTGAAGCATTATTCTTACATGTAGAATTCATCGGCACGCTCGCATTGTTTAGCGCCTCGGAGCGCAAGGCGGTTGAGAGCATGGAGAAGCTTTGATTTGAGGTGCCGTCCAAACCGCAAGCGACTAATAGAATGCCGCCCAAGGACAGCTCTCTTCGCGACCAGCGGTTTCTGGACGAGGCGGGCGACACTGCGTTTTACGGGTCCAAACGCCGCGTCATCGTCGGCGAAAAAGGCGTTTCCAAAGCTTTTTATCTTGGCTCCGTAAAATTCAAATGCGCGCTCGACGACGCTCGACTGGTCGTGGAAGACGCACAACGCCGCGTGCGAGAAACCCCAGCGCTTACTCGCTTCCAAAGCGTGCAGAAAAGACTCTTAAAAGGTGCGTTTCATTTTCACGCCAAAATAGATCCGCCACCCGTGAAGGAGCTATTTTTTGAGGTGTTGCGAGATTTGAACTGCAGCTTTGAAATCATCGCCGCCCGCAAAGATCCGCGGCGTTTCGCTAAAGCGCATCTTGGCAGTGAAGACCGCTTCTACGCCGACATCTTAGGCCATTTGCTAAAAAACAAATTTAAGCTGGGCGGCCAACTCACGATGACAATAGCACAACGCGGCAGCTCCACGCGTTCGGTCAATTTGGAACGCGCTCTGGCCTTCGCCTTAGAACGAGCCCGCCGCAAGCATCAAGACGACGCTCTCACCACAAAGGTGGTCTTCAATGTCACCGACCCGATGCGGGAAGTTCTGTTGATGGTGGCGGATTACTTATCGTGGTCGGTGCAACGCGTCTTCGAGCTGGGTGACACCTCTTATTACGATGTCGTCAAAGAACGAATCAGTGTGATCGGAGACATCTACGATTTCCGGAACTTCGCAGGCAGTCTAAATTGGTATAGCCCAAAGCGGCCGTTGACGGCCAAAAACAAATTAAGCCCACCCGCACCCTGAGCTTGGATAAAGCCAAGCGACGACATGGAGTCGGAGTTCAGATGCGAGCAGGCTACGTTGAATAAGTGAAAATAACTCTTTCTTGACAAGCTCTGGTTTTGTAACGCGACGCAGTCGTCAATGCCTTTTGCATTCGCCTACATCTGTGCTCCGTCTTGCGCTTCCGCGCGCGCCTGCACCTGGCGCCAGATTGCCAGCAATTCCTGGAAGTCATCCTCGCGATCGCTGCTGTCGACCACGAAATCGAATTTGCCGATCTCTTTCAGCTCGCGCTCGGCGGTCTCCATGCGGTGAGCAATCTCGGCGTCGCTTTCGCCGCGACCCGTAAGACGCACGCGCAGCTCGGGGATCGGCACGTTGATGAACACCGTTCCCATGCGCTTCGCAAGCAGCAGGTTGGTTTGCGCGGCCTTGCGGAAATTCTCCACGCCCTGCACGTCCACGTTGATGATCAGGCTGCGGCCGGCCGCGAGCGGATCGAGCACCGACGAAGCTAGCGTGCCGTAGCGGTTTCCGGTCTTGTGCACCCACGCCCACTCGAGGAACTCGCCCGCCGCAACTTTGGCATCAAACTCCGCCGGAGAGAAAAAGTGGTAATGCACGCCGTTCACCTCTCCCGGACGCGGCGCGCGCGTGGTCGTGGTGACGATGCGCTCAAAGCCGGGCACTTCGGCGACCATGCGTTCGCACAACGTGGTTTTTCCAGAGCCAGCCGGGCCGGCGAGAACGAGGAGAACAGGAGTCATGTCGGGCGGGAAATCAGTAGGTGAACGCCACTCCACCGAGCAACAATCCGTAGGCGGCAAGCGCGCCACCGAAAACGCGCGGACGACCCGGCGTGCGATAAAGCCATTCAAAGAAATCGCGTAGCCGGAATGGCGAAGCCGCCAGATAGAGCGCCGCGGTGATCGCGACATAGAGCGCCGAAACCATGAACAAGCGCTGCGGCAGCTCGTATTTTTGGTAGGCGGACATCAGCAGCGGCCAGGAACCGACGAGGATGACCACGCTCAGGCCGCGCACCGCGAGAAACTCCGGCAGGTAAAAAAAAGAGAGCACCGCAAGCAGGCCGAAGATGTAGAGGAACGGCGTCGGCGTGGAGAACCCGATGACGTCGGCCGTGGACATATTGGCGACTTGGTAAAGGAACATGGCCGCGCCGCCGCCGAAGAAGAGCACCGTCGCGGTTTGCGAGCGGGGAAACGCCTTGAACATCGAGGTGATGGCGGAGTTGCTCACGAGGAACAGCGAGCCCAGCACGAGAAGAATCCCGGCGGTGATGAGCGTAGCGTAGAAAAGAGTCATGGTTTTGAAAAATCGTCAGACACCGACGAGCTGCAGTTCACCGTAGAGCGTGCTCACGCTGGCGCGCTCGATCTTGAGCGGCACGAGCTGACCGATCAGGCGCGGGTTCGCGTCGAAGATGCACACGCGGTTGCCGCGCGTGCGACCAGTGTAGCGCTTGCCGGTCTTGTCCGGCCCCTCGACCAGCACTTCCTCCACCGTGCCAAGGAGCGCGGCCGTGCGGCGTTCGGAGTTTTTCTTCAGAATCCCCAAGAGCACCTGGTTCCGGTGCTCCTTCACCTCATCGGGAATCTGGTCCCCCATGTCGGCGGCGGGCGTGCCACTGCGGATGGAATACTTGAAGATGTAGGCCATGTCGTAGTTGCAGGCTTCGAACAACTGGCGCGTCTGCTCGAACTCTTCGTCGGTCTCGCCCGGGAACCCCACAATGATGTCCGTCGAAAAATACATGTCGGGTCGCACGGCGCGGAGCGAATCGACGATCTCCTTATACCGCTCGCGCGAATAGGGGCGGTTCATCGCCTTCAGAATGCGATTGCTGCCGCTCTGCATGGGAAGGTGAACGTATTCGCAGAGTTTCGGCAGGCGTCCATAGGCGGCGGCGAGGTCTTCTTTGAAACCACGTGGATGCGGCGAGGTGAAGCGGATGCGCTCGATGCCATCGATCTCGTGCACGCGTTCGATCAACTGCACGAACGGCGAAATCCCGTTTGTGTGGGTGTAATCGCGACGTCCATAGCTGGTCACGATCTGGCCGAGAAGCGTGATCTCCTTGACGCCACGTGCGGCGAGGCTGCGGCACTCGGCCACGATGTCGTCCATCGGACGGGAACGTTCGTCGCCACGCGTTTTCGGCACGATGCAGAACGCGCAATCCATGTTGCAGCCCTGCTGGATGGAGACGAAGGCATTGACTTGCGGCACCAACCCGGAGGCTCCGCCCTCACCCTCAACCGACTCGGGCGCTAGGTGGTCTTTAATCGTGTTCTGCGAACCGGCCTCCTCGGCGATATCAACGATGGTCTCGCCAATGGGCACGCCGGCGTCGCGGGCGGCGCGAAGGTTGTCGAGATAGTCGGGGACTTGATGAAATTTTTGCGTGCCGACGATCAGGTCCACATCGGGCAACTGGTCGAGGAGCGCGGCGCCGCGGTTTTGCGCCATGCAACCGAGGATACCCAACACAAAGTCGGGGTTCTTCTTTCGCTGGTGAGCGACGTGGGCGGCCTTGCCGATGGCCTTCTGCTCGGCGGCATCGCGCACGGAACAGGTGTTGAGCAGCAGGATGTCGCAGTCGTTCTCGTCCCCCACGATGCGGTAACCCCGGCCACGCAGCATCGCCGCAACAGCCTCGCTGTCGCGCTCGTTCATCTGGCACCCGTAGGTTTTGATATAGACCCGGTTCATCCGCAGAAAGGGTTTTAAGTAACCCGCCACCTAGGGGGGTCAAACGGTAAAGCGGGCGCGCCCTAGCTCCGAGGTGGAGATTCTCCGATGGCACTCACCAGCCGTCGCGGCTGAACTGCCACACTGACGCTCGGTCTACCCCGGGCGTGAATGTGAGAGCGCCCATCCTTTGCCTGCTGGTCGCGCTATCTCACATCGCCATCTTCGCGCATAATACTGCGGGGAATCAGGTTACCTTAAACCTATCGAACGTTTTCCCGGCTGCGGATCGGGCGTTTTTCACCGCCCAGGCAGGGCCGGACTTACGGCAAGGTTCATCCCAAGTGGTCATCATTTTCCCGCAACCGGACGAGGCCGCCGCAGAACCCTTGGTCACGTTTTATTTGCCGCCTCCCGAGATCACCGAGCGGCCGGCAACGGCCATAGATCGAGCCATTCCCATGTATGATCTGTGGGTGAGGATATTGCGCGACCAGCCCCCTCCTCGACGCGCCGATCAGTTTTTGCCCAAGATTAAAAAAATCTTCGCGGAAGAAGGCGTGCCGGAAGAACTGGCGTGGATCCCGGAGATCGAATCCACCTTCAACCCCCGTGCTTACAATCCGAGTGGCGCACGAGGGCTGTTTCAACTCATGCCCCTCACCGCGCGGGAAAATGGGCTGCGGCTGCGGCCCTATGACGAACGCATCCACCCGGAGAAAAGCGCGCGTGCCGCCGCCATATTCCTTCGTCGGCTGCACGAAGTGTTCGACTCCTGGCCTCTCGCACTCGCCGCCTATAATGCCGGCGAAGGCCGCGTCCGTCGCACCTTGGAAGCAGGCGACGCCACCACGTTTGCAGAAATCGCCGACGCGCTTCCCACGGAAACCCGTCTCTACGTCCCGCGCGTCCTCGCCACGCTCACCGTGCGTGAAGGGATCATGCCGTCCGAACTCGGACGCTGAAAACACCCTGAATCAATCGGTCACTCCGCCACCGCGAGCTGTCCGCAGCCGGCGCCAATGTCGATCCCCCGACGCTGGCGCACCGTGCTGGGCAAACCGTAACCCGCCAGGATTTCCTGAAACCGTTTCGCCGCCACCGTGTGGCTCGGCAGGCCCGCGTATCCGGATGTTGGGTTCAATGGAATCAAGTTCACCTGAGCCTGCATGCCCTTGAGCAACGCGCCCACCGCGTGCGCCTGGTCGGCGCCGTCGTTCTTGCCCTCGATGAGCGTCCACTCGAAGAAGATGCGCCGGTCCATCTTCGTGGTGTAGTAGCGGCACGCGTCCATGAGCGCGTCGAGCGTCCATTTGCGCGCGGCGGGGACCAGCGCGGCGCGCTCGGCCTGCGTGGCGCCGTGCAGCGATACGGCCAGGCACACCTGGCGCTTTTCGTCGGCCATGCGAATGATGCCGGGCACCACGCCGACGGTGGAGAGGGTGATTTTTTTCGCGCCCAGCCCCATGCCGGCGCCGTCGCAGAGGATGTCCACGGCTTTCATGACGGCGTCGTAGTTGTGCAGCGGCTCGCCCATGCCCATCAGCACGATGTTGCGCAGACGCTCGTGGCGGTGATGTGGCGACGTGTGTTCGTTTTCGGAAAGCGCGGGGTTTTCGTCGGCCGTGTGGCGCAGCACCCGGTCCACATGCACGGCCTGCGCCACGATCTCGCCGGCCGTGAGGTGTCGCGTGTAGCCCATCTGCCCGGTCGCGCAAAACACGCAGCCCATCGCGCAACCCACCTGCGAACTGATGCACGCCGTGGTGCGGCCCTTGTAGCGCATGAGCACGGTCTCGATGCGGTGCGCGTCGCTCAACGCGAGCAGGTATTTGCGCGTGAATCCGTCGCTGGAATGCGTTTCGCGAGAAATTCCCAAGTGCCCCAACGTGGCTTCCGCCTCCAGGCGTGATCGCAGGCGCACCGGCAGTTCATCCATCGCCGCAAAGGTGTCCACCCCGTCGAGATAGAGGTATTTCCACAACCGCGCCCCATGCACCCGGTTCAAATCCCAGCCGGTCACAAGCGCATCCATCTCCGCGCGGGTGAGGCCATACAGGTTGATAAGAGAGGCGGACATAAGGTGGGAAACAGGCGATGGAACGCGAACCACCGGGATTTTCAACCTTCGTCCGCCCGCACTCCACAGATGGAGATTGCCCGTCATGTTCGGATGGAGACACACTTTATCCCATGGTCCAGTGTGCACCACGTCGTCCATGACCTCCGCCGATCACACAACGCATTGGCCGGAGGATGTGCCATTGGCGACCAATCAGATGTTTGCGATGGTCGCCGAACACACCCAAAGCGCCGCGATTATCACCGACCCGCATTACCGTATCCTTTGGGCCAACGCCGCCTTTACTCGCACAACCGGTTACACACTCGAAGAAGCCCGCGGTCGCAGTCCTTCCGACTTCCTGAGGTCCCCCGACAGCGACCCCGCCCGCAACGCCGAGGTCCGTTCGGCCATCGAGCAAAACCGAAGCTTTTGCGTCACGCTTAGGAATCGTCGCAAGGACGGTGTCCGCATCTGGATGCGCCTTGATGGTCAGCCCATCCTGGGTGAAGACGGCAAAATCGCCGCCTTCCTTGTGGTGGGCGTCGATGTGACCGCGCAGATAGAACGCGAAACCACGCTTGAGCGTAACGAAGCCCTGTTCAACGAAGCCCAGCGCATCGCCCGCATCGGCAATTGGGACTATGACCTGCTCACCCATCGCCAACAATGGAGCGCGGAGACGTTTAAAATTCACGGCTTGCCCGTCGGCGAAGCTTCGCCCGTCGAGATCGGCATCAGCGCCTTCATCGAGGAACACCAGCCGATCATCGAACTCGCCTTCACCCAATGCTGCCTCATGGGCGTGCCTTACGATGTCGAGCTCCAGCTCCGCCAGCACACCGGCGCCGTGCGCTGGGTGCGTTGCATCGGACGCGCCTTCACGCAGGACGGTCGTGTAGTCCGCGTAGCCGGGACCATTCAGGATATCGATGACCGCAAACGCACCGAACTTGAGGTTGCCCGTCTCGCCGAGCGCATGACCTTGGCGGCCAAGTTCGCCCGCATCGGCATCTGGGAATACAACAAACAAACCGATGAGCTTATCTGGGATGATGCCATGCTCGCCCTGCACGGCATGCATCGCGACGCCTTCCCTGGAAATTTTTCCATCTGGCATCTTGTGATGCTGCCGGAAGATCGTGCGGCCGAGGAGGAGATCAATCGCGCCTTTTCCGAAGGTCGTGGCGAGTTCGACATCGAGTATCGCATCGTCACACCGGCGGATGACATCCGCTACATCCGCAACTGCGGCCGCATCGTGCGTGATGCATCCGGGCGCATTCTCCGGTCCTACGGAGTCAATTACGACATCACCCGCGAGCGCGTAAACATGATCGCCCTCATGGAGTCCGACGAAAGCCTGCGCGCGGCCAATGCCTCGCTTCAGGCGACGATAGAAGAGACACAACGCCTCGCCCAAGCCGCCGAAGCAGCCAACCAGGCCAAAAGCGCCTTCCTCGCCACCATCAGCCACGAGATTCGCACTCCGCTCAACGGCGTCATCGGCATGACCAACATTCTCGCCGGCACCCCGCTCGACGACGCACAACGCGAGTGCCTCAATACCATCAAACTCTCCGGCGAATCGCTCCTCACGCTCATCAACGACACCCTCGATTATTCCAAAATCGAGGCCGGACGCGTCGAACTCGAACGCCAGCCTTTCGACCTGTTCTCATGCGTGGGAGAGGCCATCGATCTCATCACGCCTCATGCCGGTCAGAAAAATCTCGCCCTCGATCACCTGATCGCGGCCGACGCACCGCGCATGATCGAGGGTGACGCCTCCCGCCTCCGCCAGATTCTCGTCAACCTGCTGGGCAACGCCGTGAAGTTCACCGATCATGGAGGCATCAGCTTGCAGGTCCGCGTGGATTCCGCCTCCGCCGATGAAGTCGCACTGGTCTTCGGCGTGACCGACACAGGCATCGGCATCCCGAAGGACAAGCAGAACCGCCTGTTTCAGCATTTCTTCCAAGTCGATGCATCCATCACCCGCACGCATGGAGGCACCGGTCTCGGCCTGGCCATCAGCCGCCGGCTGGCCGAGCTGATGGGCGGCAGCATCTGGGTGGAAAGCGACCCGGGCCGCGGCTCCACGTTCTACGTCAACATCCGCGTGCCGATAGTCATGGAGGAGACGCTGTGCGAGTATTCCTCCTGCCTCGATCGCCTGGCGCACCGTCACATCCTTGCAATCTCCGCGCCTCCTTCCGGTTCAAAAATCGAGCATTACGTCCGTCAATCCGGACTCTCCCTCATCCGCACGCCCGACACCGATTCCGCACTTGCGCACCTTGCAGGAGGAGCACCCTGCGACCTTGTTGTAGCCGAAAACCAACTACTTGACATGGATGGCCTGGAATTCGCGCGCCAACTCAGGTCCCGCGGCCTCAAACCCGCTCCCCTGCTTTTGATGAACCGCGTCGGCCCTCTATCCGACAACTCGGCCCCGCGCTTCCATCAATTGATGGCTTCGCTGATGCCTCCGCCCACGCCAGCCACTCAGCCCGCGATTATCCCGCTTACGAGCCGCCCCGGTGAATCAATGCCCCTTTCCATTCTGATGGCCGAGGACAACACGGTGAACCAACGCGTCGCCAAGCTCACCCTGCAACGCCTCGGCTACGAAGTGGAAATCGTGTCGGATGGAGCCGAAGCCGTTGGCGCGCTCCAGCGCAGGGATTTCGATGTGATCATCATGGACGTGCAGATGCCCGGCATGGACGGACTTCAAGCCACCCGCCGAATCCGCGAGCTGCCCGACCGCCAAAACCGCCCGTGGATCATCGCCCTGACCGCAGGCGCTTTTGAGGAAGACCGCCTCAATGCCTTCCAGGCCGGCATGAATGACTTCCTCAGCAAGCCCCTGCGCGTGGATCTCCTGCAAACAGCCCTCCAGCGGGCCTGGCACTCCCTGCAAATGCTCAAGTCCGACGCCCCCGACTCTCAAGTATCCGCCAACGAAGACCGCTCACCGTAGCGAAGCCAGCGCATCCACGATCGACACGGCATGCCGTTTGCGTTCCAGGAAATAGTTTACCTCGGCATACCCCGCCGCCTGCAACATGCGCAGAGCCCTCTCATAGCCATCGGCCACGCGACGCGGCACATGCGCGTCCGCCCCGAGCACCACCGGAATGCCGCGCTCGCGCATCAGCACCAATTGCGAAGGCGAAGGATTCATCTCGGGAAACGCCTTGAAGAGGCCACTGGTGTTCAGCTCCATGGCCACTCCCGTGGCCGCAATGCGGTCCAGCGCCCGGATCACGAAGGGACGCACCTTCTCGAAATTCCACCGGTCCGGCGCCTCGTTTTTGATCAGGTCCGGGTGAGCCAGGGTGTCGAACAGCCCGCTTTCCGCCGAGAGCGCCAGGTGCTCGTAGTAAAGCTGCTGATACGCCGCCAGATCGCCTCGATAAAACAACGCCCGGTAATCGCGCATCTGATAATGCACCGAACCCAGCACATGGTGCAACGGCACGCGGGCATGCAGCTCTTTCAGCCACGGCTCGACGCCGGGATAATAATCGCTTTCCAACCCAAGCCGCACATCCACCCGCCCGGCAAACGCCTCACGCGCCCGAGCAACCATGGCCACATAGGTGTCAAACTCCTCCGGAGCCATGCGCACATCGGCGGCGAAACCTCCCGGCAGCGGCGAATGACAGGTGAAAATGATTCCCTTCAAGCCGCGCAGCTCAGCCATCGCGGCATATTCCTCGGGCTCGCCCACCGCGTGCCCGCAGAGCGGCGTGTGAGAGTGTGATTCGTAAAGCAAAGGCGCTGACATCCCTTCACTGTGCATCATTCAGTCCAAACTGCGCAGCAAAAAGTTTTCCCGCTCACCCTCGCTTCATAACCGGCAGGGCCTCGATCAATGTCCTGACGGGAGCGGACGTCTTTCCGCGGGGCCATGCCACCATGAGTTCATATTTCGCCCCGGTATCCTGTAACGAACGAAACACTACACCCGGTGCCCGCAGCCCGCTCGTAAGTCCCGGCAGCAACGACACCGCGCCCTCGGTCACCACGACCGACAGCGCATGCGTGAGGCTGTCCGCATTCTGCACAAATCGCACACGGAAGCCGGCGCGCCTGCACAGCCCCGTGATCCACGCATTGACCCCCGGCACGTCCGCATCCGGCGCCCCCACGAACACCTCTTTCTTCAAATCCGCCAGCTTGATCATCTTGCTCCCGGCCAGCGGATGATCCTCCGGCATCGCCGCCATCAACGGCAGCATCGCCAGCGTCTTCACGTAAAACTCGGTGGTGAGCAACCCTCCCGCGTGCCAGAGCAACGCCGCGTCGAGCTCCCCGTTGCGCAACGCGGTGATTTGCTCGCCCGGAGATAAATCGCGCATCTTCACCTTCACCTCAGGGTGCGCCTTGCGCAGCGCCGCCAGCGCCGGATTCAGATAATCCCCCGCCGCCGACATCACGTAGCCAATCCGCAAATCCGCGCTCTGCCCGCGCGCCCTCTGCCGCACTCCGGCCAGCACCACATCGAATTTCTCCAGCACCGGCTTGGCTCCATCGAGCAACGCCCGCCCGGTCGCCGTCAGCGCCACGCCACCCGGACTGCGCTCCAGCAACGGCCCGCCCACCTCCTGCTCCAACGCCTGCATCTGCCTCGTAAGCGTGGACTGCGACACCCGCAGCCGCTCGGCCGCCTTGTTCAAGCTGCCCTGCTCCACGATGGCAAAAAACGAACGCAGAAGATCGAGATTCAAAGTGAACCGGAGGTTATGCGCCAAACGCATGACGGCAAGCCGTTCCGCGCAGTATGCGCATACCCCCTCGCCTGATAATCTCTTCCCATGCACTCCACCACGCGACTCTCCCTCGCCGGTGCCGCACGGCGCTCCTGATCACTTGTCTGATAAACCACCCATGAAAACAACCACCCCCACCGGCCTCCATCACATCACCGCAATCGCCAGCAATCCGCAGACGAATGTTGATTTCTACACCAACGTCCTCGGTCTGCGCCTCGTGAAGAAGACGGTGAACTTCGACGATCCCTCCGCCTACCACCTTTACTACGGCGATGAAACGGGCACGCCCGGCAGCATCGTCACCTTCTTCTACTGGCCCGGCCATGAAGCCAAAGGCCGAGTCGGTTCCGGTCAGAACACCGCCATCGTGTTCTCGGCTCCCGCCAACTCCCTCACATTCTGGAAAACACGCCTGCAAAGCCACGACGTCGCCTCCGAGCTCCGCACCCGTTTTGGAGAGGAGGTCCTCACCTTCGCCGACCCCGACGGCATCCCAATCGAACTCGTCGCTGTCGCGGAAGACGCTCGCACCGGCTGGCTGGGCAGCCGCGTCCCAGCCGAACACGCGCTTCGCGGTCTCCACACGGCCGAGCTCACCGTGCGCGTTGCCGCGTCGACCGAGAAGCTCATCACCGACACGATGGGTTACCGCCTCGTGAAACGTGAAGGCCATCGAGCCCGTTTCGAGTCCGCGGCAGGTGGCGGCTCGGGCCACTACATCGACGTGATCGCGGATGTTTCCGCCGCACCCGGCGCAGGCGGTTCCGGCACCATCCACCACATCGCCTGGAGCGTGCCCGACGACGCCACCGAGTTGGAGATGCAGAAGCGCCTCCACATCGCCGGCTACTCCGTGTCCGACGTGCGTGATCGCAATTATTTTCACTCCATCTACTATCGAGAGCCCGGCGGTATCCTCTTCGAAATCGCGACCGCCAGTCCCGGCTTCGCGATCGACGAACCCGTCGCCTCCCTCGGAACCAGCCTTCGCATCCCCGTTCAATTCGAGCGCGCCCGCACCCAAATCGAACGCCTGCTCCCCCCGATCAGAGTAACCCAATAGGTTACTCCACTTCCGACCCACTCACTCCTTCACAGACAAAATGAGCACTAAAATCAAAGTCATCTTCCACAGCCTCTACGGCCACGTTTACACCCTCGCCGAAGCCATCGCCGAAGGCGCCCGCTCCGTCCCCGGCACCGAAGTCGAACTCCTTCAGGTCGCCGAAACACTCCCTGATTCGGTTCTCGAAAAAATGGGTGCGCTCGAAGCGAAAAAAACCTTTGCCCACATTCCAATCGCCGATCCCAAAACCATCGCCGAAGCGGACGGCCTGCTCTTCGGCAGCGGCACCCGCTACGGCAGTGCCGCCGCGCAGATGCAGGCGTTTTTTGACGTCACCGGTGGCCTGTGGGTCAAAGGCGCGCTCGTCGGCAAAGTCGGCGGCGTCTTCGCCTCGACCGGCACGCAACACGGCGGGCACGAGACCACCCTCATCAGCATGCAGACCTTCCTCTTCCACCAAGGCATGGCGGTCGTGGGCGTGCCTTATGCCGCGCAAGAGCTCACCAACATGACCGAAATTTCAGGCGGTTCGCCCTACGGGGCCGGCACGCTCGCCGGCGCGGATGGCAGCCGACAGCCCACCGCCAACGAGCTCGCCATCGCCCGCTTCCAAGGCCGACACACCGCACAGATCGCCGCCAAGCTGGCGGCCAAGTAAACAGGCCTTCCGCCTCGTTCTCGTTCTCTTACTCGTTCTCCTTCTTCTTTTCTCCGCTTTCTTCTCGTTCCTTCTCCGTGCGACCAAGGCATACGAGAGCGAGTAAGAGAACGAGAACGATTCCCAATCCCCACCAGATGCACCTCCACGACACCACGCACACCCTTCGTTTCGGCGCTCCGCTCACAGAAGCTCACGGTGTCGTTATCCTTGTTCACGGCCGCGGCTCTTCGGCCGACGACATCGCCGGACTCGCCAAGGCTTTCGGTGGTGTCCAACTCGCCTACCTCGCACCCGAAGCAGCCAACAACTCGTGGTATCCGCACCGCTTCCTCGTGCCACCCGCTCAAAATGAACCGTGGCTCTCCAGCGCCTTGTCGGTGATCGATGCCCTCGTGACCGAGGCACACGCCGCCGGCATCCCGTCGGAGCGCATCGGCCTCGTGGGATTCTCCCAAGGCGCGTGCTTGGTTCTTGAATACGCCGTCCGCCACCCGCGGCGACACGCCTTCGTCGCCGGGTTGAGCGGCGCACTGATCGGACCGACCTCCGCACCGCGCGACATCGTCGATCTCCAACGCACGCCAGTCCTCATCGCCTGCGCCGAAGCCGATGCGCATATCCCCCTTGAACATGTTGAACACAGCGCCGCCGCCCTTGCCGCCTTCAACGCCAACGTGACCAAACGCGTTTTCCCCGGCTCCGCCCACACCGTTTTCCCCGAGGAAATCACCTGGCTTCAAAAGCAAGCCGCCGCCTTGCGACGCCCTGCTTGAAGCCCACGTTTGGTGTCCACCCACAACTTACATCCCATGAAAGTTCTCTACACCACCCAAGCCACCTCGACCGGAGGCCGCTCAGGATCCTCCAAATCCGCCGATGGCGCTCTTGCCGTCACGCTCACCACGCCGAAGGAACTCGGTGGCGATGGCGCGCCCGGCACCAATCCCGAACAGCTGTTCGCCGCCGGTTATTCCGCGTGTTTTCTCGGCGCGCTCAAATTTGTCGCCGGCAAGGCCGGAGTGAAAATCCCCGCCGAGTCCACCGTGACCGGCAAAGTCGGCATCGGCCCGCGCGACGACGGCCAAGGCTTTGGCATAGAAGCCGCGCTCACCATCACGGTCCCCGGCGTGGATCGCCCCACGGTTGAAAAACTCGTCGAGCAGGCTCACGTCGTGTGCCCCTACTCGCACGCCACCAAGGGCAACATCCCCGTGACGCTCACGGTTGCGTGAGACTCCTTAAGCTTGGATCACGTTTCTCCCCATACACCGCGTCGCGCCCTTCCTGATGGATCCCCAGCGTCGGCGATTCAAGATCATGGGGCACGCCAGCATCCATCAAGCCCCCTTCATCAACGTATCGCCGAACTCGAAACCCGGCTCGCCGCCCGTCCTCGCTCTCCTTAACACACCCACATGAATCCACGTCCGCCGCTTCCGCCCTTCACCGAAGAAACCGCCCGTCAAAAAGTCCAGGCCGCCGAAAACGCCTGGAACACCCGCGACCCTGAACGCGTGGCCCTTGCCTACACCGAAGACACCGAGTGGCGAAACCGCTCCGAGTTCGTCAACGGTCGCCCCGCCGTCGTCGAGTTCCTCCGCGCCAAGTGGCGTCGCGAACATGACTATCGCCTCAAGAAAGAACTCTGGGCGTTCACCGCCAATCGCATCGCCGTGCGTTTTGAATACGAGTGGCACGACGACGCGGGCCAGTGGTGGCGCTCCTATGGCAACGAAAACTGGGAGTTTAACGAGTCCGGTTACATGCACCGCCGTTTCGCCAGCATCAACGACCTCGCGATCACGGAATCCGGCCGCAAGTTCCGGTGGGAGCGCCCGACAGGGTAAAAACGGTTGCGAATCAGACCGTGGCCGCTTGCCAATGACAGCCGGCGTGCCCAGCCTCGGGCCGCAGGTATGGAAAAAAGCACTGCCAGCCCTCGCGGTCCGATGATTTGGCTGCCCCCCGGCATCATCGTTGTCACAGGGCTTATCCTTTCGGCATGGGGCGCGCACGAGAGCGCCCAGATCTATCGCCAACAAGCACGACAGCACTTCGACCGCCTTGCGGAACGTCTGGGACGGGAGGTTGAGCGTCGTGCCAATATGCCTGTTTACGGACTGATGGGGGCGCGCGGCGTTTATGCGGCGAGCAAGTCGGTCGAACGCCTGGAGTTTCGCTCCTACGTCAATTCCCGCGATCTCGCCCGCGAGTTTCCCGGGGTGCTGGGCATCGGGTTTATCCAGCCGGTGCCCCGGGCGGGTCTCGAAGCCTTCATCGCGGCGGAGCGTGCCGACAATGCCCCTGACTTCACCGTAAGAGCTCCCGGCAACACGCCCGACCTGTATGTGATCAAATTCATCGATCCCCTCGCGGCCAACCGGGAATCGTGGGGTTTCGACACGGGGAGCGATCCGACCCGCCGCGAAGCCATTCTGCGCGCGATCCATACCGGAAAACCTTCGCTCACCGGTCGTATCACTTTGGCCCAGGATCCGCTGAAGCGGCCCGGATTCCTGTATCTCGTGCCCATCTATCGGAACGGCACACCGCCCGCCACGCCCGCAGAACGAGAAGCCGCGATAGAAGGCCTTGTCTTCTCACCGATGGTGATCGACGGAATTTTTTCAGGTGTGCTCGGCTTCACCGAAGACCTCGTGGACGTCGAGGTCTTCGACGGCACCACCCTTACCGGCGAACACCTCTTGCTCGATGCAGACAAGAAATTGGTCGGCGCGCAGGATGTCATCCAAGCGAAGCCGTTTGGCGGACGACTATTCAATTCCCTCATTCCCGTGACCGTTGGCGGGCGCAAGTGGAGCCTGGTCATCACCACGACGCCGAAATTCGAAGCCGGCGTCGAACACACCATGCCCGTTCTCATCGGAGTGGGCGGAAGCGTGATCACATTGCTCCTGGCCGGGGTGGTGCTCTCGCTGGCAATGAGCCGCAGCCGCGCACTCGCCCTGGCCCACGACATGACCGTGAGCTTGCGCACCAACGAGCAACGCCTCGTCGCCCTGACCACCCACGCGCCCGGCGTGTTTTTCCAATTCGAAGTCACTCCGGATGGCGCCCGCTCGTTCGCATTTCTCAGCGCCGGTTTTCGCGAGCTGTTCGGACGCGATCCCGCCGAGATCATCGCGCAACCGGGCCGGCTCTACGAATCGGTCGATGAACGTCATCGCGAGCGCGTTTACAGCGGACTCGAAACGGCGGTCGCGGCGACCGCTCCCTGGTCGGATATGTTTCTCATCAACCGCCCCGAAGGCACCGCCCGCTGGCTCAACGCCCGCTCCACCGCCTCCACCCGCCCCGACGGCACCAAGGTCTGGTTCGGCGTCCTCGCCGACATCACCGAGTTGCAGCAGGCCCGCCACGCCGCCGAAGAGCTTAACACCAAGCTTGCTGAAACCGTCGAAACCGCCCGCCAGGCCGCCACCCGCGCCGAACAGGCCAACATAGCCAAGAGCCAGTTCCTCGCGGTCATGAGCCACGAGATACGCACTCCCATGAATGGCGTCATCGGCATGACATCGCTGCTCATGGACACGCCGCTTACCCGCGAACAGAAGGAGTTCACCGAGATCATTCGCGTCAGCGGCGAAAGCCTGCTCTCGCTGATCAACGACATCCTCGATTTTTCCAAAATCGAATCCGGCCACATGGATTTGGAGGCCGAAGCGTTCAGTGTGCATGAATGCATCGAAAGCACGCTCGATCTGCTCTCACCCCGTGCCTCTCAAAAAGGAATCGATCTTCTCTACGAAGTCTCGGATGGCGTGCCCGCCGAAGTGCGGGGCGACGTCACCCGAGTCCGCCAGATCCTCGTCAACCTCGTCGGCAACGCGCTCAAGTTCACCGAGCACGGCGAAGTCGAAGTCGCCGTGCGCGCAACCGGCTCAGCGACATCCGACGATTCGCGCGAACTGGTCTTCTCGGTGCGCGACACCGGCATAGGCATCCCACCCGAAGCCCTGGGCAAGCTCTTCCGCTCCTTCTCCCAGGTGGACTCCTCCACGACCCGCCGCTATGGCGGCACCGGCCTGGGCCTCGCCATCAGCAAACGCCTCGCCGAGCTCATGGGCGGCCGCATGTGGGTGGAGAGCGAGCCAGGCCGCGGCTCCACCTTCTTCTTCACGCTCATGGTCGAATGGAGCGCCCCCGGTCCACGCCCCTACGTTTCCGCCGGCAGCGCCACTTTGCGCGGCAAGCATCTGCTCGTGGTGGACGACAACGAGCCCAGCCGGCGTATCCTTTCGAGCCTTGCCAACAAATGGGGCATGACACCCATCGTCTTCACCAACGCCGCCGACGCCCTCGTCTCGATCAAAGAAGGCAGGCGTTTCGACCTCGCAATTCTGGACATGCAGATGCCAGGGATGGACGGTTGCATGCTCGCCAAGGAACTTCGTCGCCTGCCCGCCGGTGCCGGCCTGCCGCTGGTATTGCTCTCATCGATCGGTCGTCCAGCCTGCGCTTATACCCCCGGACTGTTCGCCGTCGTTCTGAACAAACCAGTGAAGCCCTCGCAACTCTTCGATGTGCTGACACGCACACTGGCAGCTGACACCCCTGAGCACGTCACCGAAATATCCACTCCCGCCCCCGGCGAAACTCACCCCGAGCACATTCTGCTGGCCGAGGACAACTCGGTGAACCAACGCGTCGCCCTGCACATGCTCAGTCGGCTCGGTTACCGCGCCGACATCGCCGGCAATGGCCTGGAGGTCCTCGCCGCCTGTAAAACTCGCGCCTACGACATCATCCTCATGGATGTTCAAATGCCCGACATGGACGGTCTTGAAGCCACCCGCGCCCTTAAAGGCCTTCCTGCGAAACCACACCATCCTTGGATTATCGCCCTCACCGCCAATGCCATGGAAGAAGACCAAAAGGCCTGCGCGAAAGCCGGCATGGATGATTACCTCAGCAAACCCATCAAAAAAGAACATCTCGAGGCCGCACTCATCCGCGCCCGCAACGCCCTGCGTCAACGAGCTCGCGACTAAGCCAAAAAGCTGAGGTGGTCCGCGCAGAGGATGCGCAAGCGAGACTCCGGCAGCTCACAGATAACGGCTGGGCACCGGCTGGGCGTCGCCCTTGCCCTCGTAGGCATGGACGCTTGCAGCGGTGTCGCTCCAAAGCGGCAGATTGGCGCGCCGCCACTCTTTGGTCTCTTGAATATCCTGCTGCACAAGCGGATCACGCCCCGAGAGCATGAGACGATTGAGAGCGCAGTAGAGAACATCCTCGGGACTTACATGAAGAGACGCGGCGTAGCGTTGCACCGCGTCGAGCTCGGCCATTTCCAGATGAAGTTTAATCGCAGACATGGGAAAAACCTCCGTTTAGGGTTGGGGTGACTTTGCCCTTAAATGATAAGTCCGCATCCCCGGCCGGACAAGGGGTCGCGTTTGTAACCGCCACCCGCTCCGCCCATCACATGCATTTGCAGAACGCGTTTGAAATCCTCGCGTCCGGCTCGTCTGATTACTCGCTATGTCTCTTGGTTTTGTCGGACAACGCTGCGTCAGTGAACGTGAACCCGAACTCGGCCTCGGCCAGGTCGCCGAGCTCGACCGCACCCGCATCACGGTCGAGTTCCCCGCCACCCGCGAGAAACGCATTTATGCCCGCGGCACGCCCGTCCTGAAGCGCGTCCAGTTCGCCGCCGGCGAAACCGTGGCCCCCCGCGTCGGCTCCAAGTTCACCGTCAGCTCTGTCGAGGAAACCGCCGGCTTGCTCACCTACGTCGGTCCCGAAGGCCAACGCGTGCGCGAAGACGCCATCTCCGACATCACCAGTGTCGCCTCCCCCGCCGAACGCCTCATGGCCGGACAGGCCGACGCCTCCGAGGTCTTCGATCTCCGCCTCCGCGCTCTTCAGGCCGCCAACCGTTTCCGCCAGTCCGAGGTTCGCGGCTTCCTCGGCGGCCGCATCGACCTCATTCCCCACCAGTTCTACATCCTCCACGAGGTATCCAACCGCCAAATACCGCGCGTCCTCCTCGCCGACGAGGTCGGCCTGGGTAAAACCATCGAGGCATGCTTGATTCTCCAGCGCCTCCTCGCCACCGGCCGCGTCAAACGCGCCCTCGTCCTCGTCCCCGAATCGCTCGTCCACCAGTGGTTCGTCGAACTCCTCCGCCGCTTTAATTTCTGGTTCACCATCTTCGACGAACCCCGCTGCCTCGCCGTCGAAGCCAGCGAACCCGGCAAGAACCCGTTCCTCTCCAGCCAGCTCGGCCTCGCCAGCATCGCTTACCTTGCCGGCCCCGATGCCGCCACCCGCCGCACACAGGTCATCGAAGCCGGCTGGGATCTCGTCGTCGTGGACGAAGCCCACCACCTCGGCTGGACTCCCGAGGCCGCCAGCCCCGACTACCAATTCGTCGAGCAACTCGCTCGCAAAACCCCCGGCCTGCTCCTCCTCACCGCCACACCCACCCAGCTCGGCCTCGCCGGACACTTCGCGCGCCTCCGCCTCCTCGATCCGCACCGCTACGATGACTACGAGACGTTCGTGGACGAAACCGCCGACTTCGGGAAAATCGCCGAGATCGCCGAGAAGATCGTCGAAAACAAAGTCCTCTCCTCAAAAGACCAGGCCGCCCTCCGCCAGATCTTCGACCGCGACCCCGAGACACTCGCCACCCACCTCGCCGCGCTCGACGCCGGCAAACCCGGCGCTCGCGAAGCCCTCCTCCGCACGCTCCTCGACCAGCACGGCACCGGCCGCGTCGTCTTCCGCAACACCCGCGCCGCGATGACCGGCTTCCCCAAGCGCCAGTATTGTCCCGTCGCGCTTCCCGACGCCTCGCCCGCCCTCCTGGCCCGCGTCTCCCGCGAACTCCAGGCCGAGGAAGCCGCGGCTGATGCCAACGCCCACAACGCCAGCCGCATCCAAGGCGCCGCCGCCCCGATCGACAACGCCCCCATCTCGATCGATTTCTCCGCGGAAGCCGAAGCCGTCCTCGCCACCGCGTCTCCCGAAGACGCCGCCGACCTCGACGTAGCCGCGAGCGTAAGCGAGTGGTCCGAAGAACGCTCCGAAGACCTCTCCGACATCTCCGACGACGAGCCCCCCGCCAAACCCGCGCGCAAAACAAAAGCCGCCAAAAAGCCCAAAGCCAAATCCGCCCCCCTCACCGCCCTCCCCGGCGCAAAGTCCAAATCCAAACCCGTGGCGGCAAGCGCCAGCGAGCCGTCCGAACCGTCCGCCGCCTCCACCCTCCGCTACTCCTACAAGGACGACCCCCGCCTCGACTGGCTCGTCTCCTTCCTCAAAAAAATCGCCCCGGCCAAAGTCCTCCTCATCTGCCGTTCCGAGCGCAAGGTTTTGGCCCTCGAAGCCGCCATCAAAGAGAAGCTCAACCTCAACATCGGCCTCTTCCACGAAGGCCTTCCGCTCGTCCAGCGCGACCGTCAGGCCGCCTGGTTCGCGGAAAAAGACGGCGCGCAGCTGCTCCTCTGCTCCGAAATCGGCAGCGAAGGCCGCAACTTCCAGTTCGCCCACCACCTCGTTCTCTTCGACCTCCCGCTCAACCCCAGCCTGGTTGAACAACGCATCGGCCGCCTCGACCGTATCGGACAAACCGATACCATCAAAATCCACGTCCCCTACCTTGCCGGCGGGGCCGACGCCGCCGTCGCCGAATGGTATCATTTCGGCCTGAACGCCTTCGAAGCCCCGCTGCACGGCGGCAACGACTACGCCAACGCCTTCCGCTCCCGCCTCCTCGAACTCGCCACCGCCTACGGCGAAGGCCGCCTCAAAAAAGACGCCCGCAAGACCCTCGACGCCTTCATCGCCGAGACGGAAAAATTCCGTGACGAACTCCAGCTCAAGATGAAGCAAGGCCGCGACCGCCTCCTCGAGTTGAACTCCTTCAACCGCGACGTCGCCAAACAGGTGATCGACCGCGTGCGCGCCGCCGACGCCGACCCGTTCCTCAAAAAAATCCTGACCGACCTTTTGGAGCATTTCGGCGTGCACATCAGCGAACACGAAGACGGCGACGTGAACCTCGACGCCTCCCGCGCCTACGTCGAAGGGTTCCCCTCGATCCCGCGCGACGGCATGCTGGCGACTTACGACCGCAAACGCGCCATCGCCCGCGAAGACATCCGCTTCATCTCCGCCGACCACCCGCTCGTGCAAGACTCGATCGACCTCCTCGTCGATTCGCCCGCCGGAACCACGAGTTTTTGCGTCCTCGAAGCCGACAAACCCAACCTCCTCCTTGAGGCGGTCTTCGTCCTCGAAACCGTCGCCGACGCCAAGTGGCACGTGGACCAGTTCCTCGCCCCCACGCCCGTGCGCGTGCTCGTGGACATCCACGGCAACGACCTCACCGACAACCCGCTCTACGCCCGCCTCTCCGCCGACGTCGAAGACGCCCCGCTCCCACGCTTCCTGGAAAAACCCGGCTTCAACGGCACGCTCTTAAAAAACCTCGTCGAAGCCGCCAACGACCGCGCGAAAACCCACACGATCACGCTCAAGAAAACCGCCCGCGAACGTGCCGCCGCCGTGCTCACCGCCGACCTCCAACGCCTCGTCGATCTGTCTAAGCTCAACGACAACGTCCGCCCGGAGGAAATCGATCTCGCCAAAAAGCAAGTCCTTCAAGTCCGCACCGCCATCGAAAACGCCCGCCTCCGCCTCGACAGCCTCCGCCTGATCGTCGAAGGCGTGGAAATCGATTAATGTCTGAAAGGTAGGGGCGGTTCTCCGAGCCGCCCGCTCCTTCCGCAGCCGGACTAACATCCATCATCACCAATCGAGTTGGATGGGCATCCTTCAAGCGCTTCGAATGCGAGCGCCATCTCCTCCGGCGACGCAGGCTGGCGGTAAACGACCGATTGCCCGGTCTCGGCATCTCTGCGGAAAAAGTCCGGGGCATTTTCTCGGCACATATCGCAGTCGATACAGCTGCTATCCACATAGAAGCGGCCGGTGATGTTCTCAGGCTTACGGTCGGTGATTTCAGGCATAAGATTAAAGGCCTCAGCATACCCGATTTCGTTTAGTTCGTGAAATTCATTGGTCTTATGTTTTATGCATAAAATGAATGAGTATCTGGCCCAAGTGCCGTTCGATCTCTATGCGCTGAGTCTCTTTCGTCTCGTGGCCGAACAGCGGAGTTTCACGCGCGCCGCCGAGCAAGCCGGCCTGACTCAAAGTGCGGTCACCCGTCAGATTCGCACCATGGAGGACAAACTGAACGTCCCGCTCTTGGAGCGCACGACACGCACGGTGATCCCGACGGCTGCCGGTGTATGGTTGCTCAAGGAATCACAACGCCTGCTCGGTGACGTGGACGGCATGTTGGTGCGCATGAAAGAGGAATTCGCCGGAGCAAAGAAGGTGGTGCAAGTTGGCGTGTCGCGCTCCATCGGCCTCGCCTACCTGCCCGGCTTCTTTCATGCTAACCTGCGCCGTGCTCCCGAAATCGGCTATCGGATGCGCTACGAAAGCGGTGCCGCCATCGTCGCCGCACTTGAAGCCAACACGGTGGACGTCGGCGTGATTTGTCCGCCCGCACGCTTGCCGGCGACACTGCACATCACACATCGCTTCGACGATGCGTTCACCTTGATCGCTCCCGGGGCCATCGCCGCAACCCTCCCCAAACGAGCGTCGCGCCTCCAACTGCAAGCCTGGGCGGAGCGTCAAAACTGGCTGATGCTGGATAATAAATCCCAGTCCGGCAGACGCCTGCACGCTTGGATGAATGCCCACGCGTGCAAAGTGGAGCCTACGCTCCAGTTGGATAGCTTCGACCTGATCATCAACTTAGTGGCGCTCGGTATGGGTGTCGGCTTTGTGCCAATCCGAGCACTCGCCCTCTACGGAAGAAAGCGCACGTTGAGGCGCGTAAACTGGCCAGATCGTTTCGTGCGCAAACTGGTCGTCGTGGTGAGAAAAAAACGCGAACAACCCGTCCATGTGCAGCGTTTCGTAGAAAACGTGCTGTTTTAAACGACATCGCCCTCCGTTTGATCGCCAAGCCTATGCCTCGCCAGCAAACGCCCGCGCGAATGCAGCTTCGATTCGCGCGATCTCTTCATCCGTCAGCTCCGGGAATTCTCCTTCGCGTTTATTCTTCGAGAGCTTGCCGTGATTTTGGTGCAGCAGGCGCAGCATGAGCTGACGCTTGCGGTTGGGTAAATCCACCACTTCGGAAATCGCCCTGCCGGCTACATCGAAGCGCTGCAACACATCGAGTTCGGTGGGCAGGTCATGGCGCACTGCGCGCTCGATAAGATCGATCACATATTCGGCATGAGCCGTAAAATCAGGGTAGCGCCAGACACCTCCCGCCTGTTCGGCATTCTTGATCGTCAAGCGCCCCTTGGCATCCAACTCATACTGCACGCGCCCGAGCACCGTCTTCGAAAAAACTTCCAACGTGCTCTCATACACATGCGGTTCGTGCAGGATGCCGGCGGAGAGCGGTAAGACCAAGCCCGCATCGGTGTAACCGTCGCTCGCCAAGGTTTCATGTAAAAGCAGCCGGTGGATACGACCGTTTCCGTCCTCAAACGGGTGAACATACACAAAACCAAACCCAACCACCGCGGCCCTTATTGGTGAAGGAATCCCCTCACTGCGGGTAAGAAACGTGCGCAACCCCGCGACTAGTGTTCTCACCAGCGTCGGCGGCGGGCATACATAATGAACCTGTTCCTGATAATTGGGCAGCGTGCGTCCAACGTAATTCTGATTCGTGCGGTAAGATTGATTGGCGTAACGCGAATCAACGATGAGGTTTTGCAGCGCAACCAACCGGCCTTCATCCAAGAGTTCGGATGCCGGTATTTTTCCCACATCGGCCAGCACTTGAAGAAACCTGAGTTCTTTGCTGCCCCCCACGGTCTCATGTTCGATTTCGAAAGAGGCCTTGGTTTCCTTGCGATAAAGGTAGTGGATGGCGCGCGAGAGTAGTTGCGACCCCGCCGCCTTGCTAATGCCTCGAATGTCGGCGGCGTAATCAGGAATCAATTTACGCAACAGCGCCGGAGTGCGGCGGATGATCGGACAAAACCCCGCTGAACCGAGGAGGTTGTTTCGCACCCGCCACCTTTGATCCAGATGCGGCTTCCCCGTGAAATAGCGTTTCTCATCAAGCACCGATACGAAATTGCCCGCTACCTTGGTCCTCAATTCATGGGTGGTGAGAAGCTCATAGAGAAAACCGATGCGTCGCGCGTATTTACCCGTGGGATTCGTGGCAATGTAGGCATCGACCTCACCTGCCGGAATATTACGGAAAACCTGATGCAGCAGATCCAAACTGACCGGCTCATGTTTGAGCGCGAAAGCGACATGATCCAGTGCAGTGTCCCCCGGCCAATAGCTCTTGGGGTAAGTTTCTTCGACCTGACCGTCGCGCAACGTCGTGCTGATGCGCTTGCCAGCAATATACGAACGCTGGCTGACCACCACCGGGGCGGGCTTGAACTGCTCTATGAGCCACAATGTGCCTACGGCCTGCATAAAAACAGTTATGCTAGATCAAAAATGATTATTAAAGATATTTTATGATTAAAAACGATTATCGATCAGCCCCCACAAAAAAGGGGCGGCCTCACGCCGCCCCTCCGGGCTCTTCACTGTCAGCCCTCAACTTTCAACTCGGCTCACGAGATCGAAATCAGCTCCACCTCGAACACCAGCACCGAGCCGGCGGGGATCGCGCCTTGCGCGCGGTTGCCGTAGGCGAGGTTGGCAGGAATGGTGAGCTTCCACTTCGAGCCGACCGACATCAATTGCAGCGCTTCCACCCAGCCAGGGATCACGCCGGTGACCGGGAACGAGATCGTCTCGCCGCGCGCCACCGAGCTGTCGAACACCGTGCCGTCGATCAACGTGCCGTGGTAGTGCACCTCGACGGACTGATCCTTCGTGGGCTTGGCGCCCGTGCCCGCGCGCAGCACCTCGTATTGCAGACCGGACGCCGTCGTGACGACGCCCTTGCGCGCTTTGTTGTCGGCGAGGAATTTGTTGCCTGCTTCCGCCTGCTTGGCGGCACCGGCGGCGGCGACCGCCTCGGCGCGCTCCTGCGCGGTTTCAAACGCAGCGCGCAAGTCCTTCTCGGCGACACGCGATTTCGCACCAGCCAAGCCGTCCTGGAGACCGACGACAAACGCCGCGAGATCGATTTCGACGCCACCCTGGCGGGCGATGTTGGCGCCCATGTTCATGGCGATGCCGTAGCTGACGCGCTGATCGGCGGTATCGAGGGAAAATTCGGAGGAGGACATGATTAGAATAGGTTCGGGTTGTGAGGACGACGACTGAGCCGGAATGGCCAGCGCCAAAAAATCTCCGCCAACCCAAAGCCCCGCGCGACAAAGGGCAACCTTGCTCTACGCCTTTGCCTCAATGCTCGACTGCCCGGTCGAGTTTTTCTCTTCCGACGCTCTCTCCTCAAAAATCGTGGACAGGTGGGCCGGTAACAGCGGCTTTAAGAAATATCCTTGGGCGCCGGCTTTTTCGGCCCGTTGACGATCCCGCGGTTCATCCGAGGAGGTCAGGATATAGACTTTCATTCCCCTCAGCTCCGATTGGTCGCGAAGCCATTCCAGCACTTCGTGTCCGGTGTAGGCCGGCATTTTTAAATCAAGCAACACCACATCAGGCAACGGGTAGAGCGTGCGATCACGATAGACACCCCGCCCCGCCAAATAATCCATCGCATCCTTCCCGTTCGACACATGGGCCGGCGCAATCCCGACTTTTTCCAGCACACGCAGGGAAAGAAACACATCATCCTCATTATCCTCAACAAGGAGAACTGTGGCCGGAGATTTCATCGCGGAAAAAGATAACCCTAATAAACTCGCTCGCTTCACCCGTTCCCGCAACTGGGCCGGCGCTTTTGGGAGCCCTCCGCCCCAATAACTCACGTCCCGCAGAAGGTGCGGTATGCCTCGCCGCCAGCCGGCGCAGGCACATGATACTCGCAAGTGACTCCGGCGTGGTCGTAGGGCGCAGACAATACGGTCAACAGTTTCTCCATAACGCTCAGGTCACCTTGCCGCGCGGCGGCGAGAGCGGCTTCAACCAGGTGGTTGCGCGGAATGACGGCGGGGTTGTGCGTGCGACGGAGGTCCTGGGATTCAGCTGGCGACTGCGGCTGACGCACCAGGCGATTCTGCCAGCTCTCGTGCCAGCGGACGAACTCCACATCAACCGGCAACACACCATCGGACGGCGCAGGCTGCGACAATGCGGCGAAGGTGTTGGTGTAGTCGGCCCGGATCGCGTGCATCCATTCCAGCAGTTTTTTGACGAGCGCCGCGTCCTCGGGCTCTTCGGTGAACAGGCCGAGTTTTTTGCGCATGCCGGCGAGCCAGTGATGCTGGAAGCGATCCGGGAACGTCTTCAGAGCCTCTTCGGCGAGCCTGATGGCGGACTGCTCCTCGGGGTGCAGCACGGGCAACAACGCCTCGGCCAAGCGGGTCAGATTCCACTGCGCGATCGAGGGTTGGTTGCCATACGCATAGCGACCGCGCCGATCGATGGAACTGAAGACCGTCGCCGGATCATACGTGTCCATGAAGGCACACGGACCATAGTCGATCGTCTCACCGGAGAGCGCCATGTTGTCGGTGTTCATCACGCCGTGCACAAAACCGACGAGCATCCATTGCGCGATCAACGCGGCCTGACGCTCGATCACCGCCTTGAGCAGCGCGTGCGCCGGGTTGTCCGCATCGGCGAGGTCCGGGTAATGGCGCCTCACCGTGTAGCCCACGAGCGCGCGCAGGGCGCCTTCGTCGCCTTGGGTCGCGGCCCACTCAAAAGTGCCGACACGGATGTGGCTGGCCGCCACGCGCGTGAGCACCGCGCCGGGCAGGGGACCTTCTTGGCGAAACACGTCCTCGCCCGTCGCCGCGACCGCGAGGCTGCGCGTGGTCGGAATGCGGAGCGCGTGCATGGCTTCGCTGATGATGTATTCGCGCAACATCGGCCCGAGCGCGGCGCGTCCGTCGCCATTGCGGGAAAACGGCGTGGGACCCGAACCCTTGAGCTGGATGTCGAAGCGTTCGCCCGTCGGCGTGATTTGCTCGCCGAGCAGGATCGCGCGCCCGTCGCCGAGCGTGGTGAAGTGTCCGTATTGATGTCCCGAATACGCTTGCGCCAGCGGCGACGCGCCCGGCGGCAGGCCGTTGCCGCCGAACACGGCGGCCGCGTCGCCACCCCCCAGCGCATCGGGCTCCAACCCGAGTGACTCCGCCAAGGACCGGTTCAAGACGACGAGCCGGGGCGTGCGCACGGGCGTGGGCGCGACGGCGACATGAAACAGACGCGGCAGCTGCGCGTAGGAATGCTGCAAACGCCAGCCAGCCGTGGCGGAAGGGAAAAGAGGAACGTCGAGCATGGGCGTGGGCGTCGGTTAAAGATTCCAGACCTTCGGCGAAACTGGCAGCCTGTCGAGTCAGGCGATGATCTTTGCCCGTAGATGCGCTTCCAGATCAGATCTAGTCCCGAGAGAACGGCTGAGCCGCCGTCCAATAAAACCAATCAGGCACGTTGATCCTCGACCTGCACAACACCCGCCCCCCGCCAGGACGGGACAATCGCGAGAAACTCGACCGATGATTCGATTTTGCAGCGACATAGGGATTATTCCTCAAATGCGCGAGCCGCGCATTAATCGTGCTAGGGATATGGCACCTTGCCATGAAAATTCATTGGGCTCTGTTTATACCGGCGTTGTTATTGTTGTATTATCCCTTGGATAGCTGGTTGCGCGGACAGATTAGCCTGCGCGACTTCGAGCACGTCAATCGTCAGCGCCGCCCAGGTGCTCCCCACACGTGGTGGCGGGCACCTTATTTTTGGATCGATCCAGTGAGAGCCTTTATTGGCGCGTGGCTCCTGCGGCATTCATGGGAGATCGAACCGCCGCTGCCGGGTTTATGGCGGCACCTGCCGCTCCTTGCCTCGCTGATCGTCCTGAGTTTATCAATCGGCGCGCAGATGCATACCCGTCGTGACGATGACGCCTTATTTGCTCCGATCGGTTATAGCGCGGGCGTGGTGTTTGCGTTGTTACCGCCCCAGATTGCCATTCTGGTGGTGATTTTGGCCGGTGCTTGTTTGGTCGGATTTCGTGGATGGTCGGCTTTTTTTATTTCCGGGGCGATCGGGGCCGGGGCGATGGGCTATATGATTCTTCGGATGGACTACTGGATGGTGGTCACCGTGGTTTTATTAATGGAACCCAGCCTCCTTAGCCTGCTCGTCCGCCGGAAACTACGACTCCCGGTGATGCGCGCCCATTAAGCGCCATTCATTTCCGTCGGGGTGATTATTATCCACGCCAACGAGCAGAAAAGGGACGGTTGGGGCGCAGTCCGAAAAGGCGGGAGGCTCCGTGGCCGCAACCCTGAAAGTCATGGCGGACTCGCTTCGACGCCCGCTGCTGCCGCTTCTGGGGGTTCGACTACGACAAGGTCAAAGCCCGCACGCTCAAGGGAGGCACCGCCGAGGAGATCTTCGACGACCTCTTCGCCGGACGCCAGCCGTTGGCCCTCCTCGGGGCCGACAGAAAGAGGAATGTTTGTTGATTCTCTCAACCTACGCGTTTCAGCAGGTCGCTCAGGAGTTCACGGCGTTTTTGCTGAAAACGGCGCTGACGGGCGGCGTTGTTGGCGCGCTTGGCTTCGGCCGACACCGGCGGGCGTCCGCGGCGCAGGCGCACCGGCAGGTCGGGCGCGGAGGTGAAGAGATTGCGGCGCTTGAAGGCCGGTGGCGTGTCGCGCAGCGCCAGCAGACGCGAGCGCGGCCCTTCGTCCGCAAACCACGGTTCGGGCGCAGTCCGCTCGGGCTCAAAACACCAGGCCGGCGGTGCGATACGAATTCGGGTGGACAACCACTCCGCGTAGGCCGCGAGCGTGGCGTCGGCCAAAGCTCCTTCGGCAAAACGACCAGCCAAGCGCAACGGAGCGGCTTCGATCGACCGCGCCAACTGCGGTTGCGAACCGAGCGTGCGCACCGTGTGTAACCAGTCGGCCAACTCCCGTCCGAATCGGACGAGTGAATCGGCTCGGGCGGCCACTTCGGCCAGGGTTTGCGGACGCGGTTGCATCGGATCAGGCGTGGTCGGCGAGGGCTGTTTCGACGATTTCCCGCGCACGCGCAGTGAGCACGTCGTGCGGGAAAAAGCGCGCAAAAAGCGCATCCACCTCGTCGAGAGAAGCCGGTTTGATTTTGCCGAGGAGAAACCGGATGTCGGGCGCATCACCCGGATAACCGGGCAGCGGCGAACGGCAGGCGCGCAGCTTCAGCGCCAGCAGATAAGCGACCGTCGGCACGGTGACCGCAAGACCCGGCTCACCCAGCCGGCGCAACGCCCGGGTCAGACGATTTTGATCCAACGGCTCGTATGTCATGAGAATAAAACGTTAGCTAACGTTTTATTTAAAATCAACATCATGAACACGTGATGTGAGGTCCGTCAGGGCAATCAGGATAAAAAAGCGAAAAACTCCGCTTCCTGATTTCCTGAGTTCTCCATACACTTGATATTCTTCACGCCATGAGCACCCAGTTCCCCGTCAGCGATCACGTCAAAACCCGCGGCGTAGTCTACTTCGCCCGCATGGTGGACAAAATCCGCCTCCATGCCGCCGGCAAACTCCCCGCCGACTACATCGGGCATCTCGGTTTCGCCGACAACACCAGCTTCGACGCCCGCTGCTGCCGCTTCTGGGGGCTCGACTACGACAAGGTCAAAGCCCGCACGCTCAAGGGAGGCACCGCCGAGGAGATCTTCGACGACCTCTTCGCCGGACGCCAGCCGCTCAACGCCGAACAGGTCTTCGTGTGGAATCTCTTCCTCCTCAAGCGCGGTTGGCGCGACAGCGGCACACCGGGAGTCATCGCCGAAAAAGCCGCCGCCGGCATCCCTGATCGCGCCGACGTGCAGACCTACGTGGACATGCACGACATCGACGAAGGTCGCGAGCCGCTCCCTGTATTGGGTCTTTGATTACGCACCACGAACCACGGAAGATCGACCGCAGATAACAGATCGGCACAGATTAAACCCGTCGGATCGGGCATCTGTGTTCATCTGCGCCATCCGTGGTCAAGCTCCGCTTCCTCTCAGATCGCCCAGCCGTCCACGCCCATCACGGCATTTTGATTCGACGTCGCATCGTTGGCGATCAGGCCGCGCGTCTGTCGTTTCACCAAGGACGCATAATACCCGTCGTGCTGCATCAACTCGTGGTGCCGGCCCGCCTCGGCGATGCGACCTTCGCGCAGCACGAGGATTTTGTCGGCGTGAACCACGGTCGCGAGGCGATGCGCGATCACGAAGGTGGTGCGGCCTTTCATCAATTTCTCCAACGCATCCTGCACCATCGCCTCCGACTCGGCGTCGAGCGATGACGTCGCTTCATCCAAGACGACGATCTTCGGGTCTTTCACGAGTGCGCGTGCAATCGTGACGCGCTGGCGCTCGCCCGCCGACAGCAAGGCGCCTCGCTCGCCCGCCATCGTGTCGTAGCGATCAGGCAAATGCTCGATGAACTCGTGCGCATGCGCGGCCCGCGCCGCCGCCTCGACCTCCGCCGGCGTGGCGCCGAGACGCCCGTAGGCGATGTTGCTGCGAAGCGTGTCGTTGAAGAGCAGCGGATCTTGCAGAACCACACCCATGTTGCGCCGCAACGAGCTCTGGCGAAGTTCGCGCAGATCCTGCCCATCGAGCGTGATGCGGCCTTCGAGCGGTTCGTAGAAACGCATCAGCAACGCGGTCAGCGTGGTTTTCCCGGAACCGCTGGGTCCCACGATCGCCACCGTTTCCCCGGGCTCCGCAGTGAAGCTGATATCCTGGAGCAAGGGCCTCCCGCTTTGCTCGTAGTGGAAACTGACGTGCTCAAACACCACGCGTCCCTTGACCACGCCGACCTCGCGCGCGCCGGGCGCGTCGCCGAGATGCTCCTGCACGTCGAGGATCGAAAAAATCTCGTCCAGCGACACATATGCCCGCCGCACCGTCTGAAAGATTCCGCTCAACCCCTGCACCGGGCCGAAGAGTCCGCCGACATAGCCAAGCAACGCGACCAGCGTGCCCACCGTGGTGCTTCCCTTCACGACGAGCCAGGCGCCCAATGCGATCACCGCAAGTCGCGCGATCGCCACGACCAGGTTGCTCGCCGCACCGAAGCCGCTGTCGACGCCGACACCGCGAATGACCACACGATTCGCCGCGTCCACCTCGCTCAAAAACCGCTGCTTCTCGATATCCTCCATCGAAAAACTCCGCACGATGAGAATGCCCGAAAGCACTTCGTTGAACCGCGAATAAATCCGCGACCACTGGTGGAGCAACGTGCGTTCGCGCTGCGCTTGCTCGGGAGCGGCAAAGGCCGCGAGAAGCGCGGGCAGCGGCGCGAAGCAAATCACGACCAGCGCCAGCCGCCATTCGAGCCTCAACATGATGACCACCGACAGGACCAGATAAACCACAGCCGGGAGCACGTTGAAGAGCAATTGCGTGACCGCACCGATGAAACCCTGGATGCCGCGATCCAGTTTTGTGAGGATCGCGCCCACGCCTTCGCTGCGTTGAAGGCGCAACGGCATCGCGTGCAATTTGCCGACCGTCGCTTCGAGAAGCGAATAATGCAGGCCGATGCGCGTGCGCCAGGTGAGCCAGTTCGAGAGGCTGGAAAGCGCCTCGCGCAGCAGCGCGAGCAGGGCAAGAATCACCAGAGGGCGAACAAGACGCTCCACCTGCCAGCCGCCGCCGATGCCATCGAAGATCTGTTTCAAGACGAGCGGCTCGACCGCGCTGGCCGCCGCAAGCAGCAACGTGCACGCGCTGATCGCGACAATCGTGCGGCGGAACGGCGCGGCAAACGTCAACGCACGCCACAACCGTCCTTTGGGCGCGCCCCCGGAGGGCGATTTCTGATCCCAAGCAACCATCACGGCGAACCATAGCGCACCGGAGAAAATTCGCACGCGAGCCCGGCGATTTGGAGTCGCCGGGCGGGAGCCGGCCTTGACCCGACTGCGGCATTGCGGAAGTTTTTCGTTGGCATGAACAAGCCGGCCCATCTGCACGAACTCGGTCCGTTTCAGCTGATCATCCTGACGCTTTCGCTGTTCGTGCTCGGCTTGCTCGCCGTGGACTTGCTGTTCGATTTGCCTGCGGAAACGGTGCGCGTGCTGCGCTGGATCGACAACGTGGTGTGCGGACTTTTTTTCATCGATTTTGCCATTCGTTTCCGGCGCGCCGAATCGAAACTCCAGTTCATGAAGTGGGGCTGGATCGATCTGCTCGCCAGCATCCCCGAGGTCGAAGCTCTCCGTTGGGGCCGCGTGTTCCGCATCCTTCGCCTCGTGCGCCTGCTGCGCACCGTCAAATCGATCCGCATGCTCTTCGAGATCTTTTTCCATAACCGCACGAAGAGCGGCGTGGCCTCGGTCTTCACGATCACCTTTCTCGTGCTGTCGCTCGCCACGGCGGGCATTCTCCTCGTCGAGCGGGCACCGGAATCGAACATTCGCACGGCCGCGGACGCGCTGTGGTGGGGCGTGACGACCATCACGACGGTGGGCTACGGTGATCGCTATCCGGTGACCGCGGGCGGACGACTGATCGCCGGGGCACTCATGTTCATGGGCGTCGGCTTGTTCGGCACGTTGAGCGGCGTGATCGCGAGTTTTTTCCTCGGCGAAAAAAAATCCCCGGCCCAGCCCGCTTCATCCGACGAAGTGCTTCGCCGTCTCGACGCATTGCACCAGGAGATCGCTCTCCTTCGCGACAACGCGACGGCGCGCACGCCTACACATCCCGAATCACCCACAATAAACTGACGACCAGCAACGTCAGGCCCGTCAGCATGCACAGGCGCTTGGTGGACCTGATGACACGGAGGCGGCGATTCACTTGATCATGCGTAAGCCACCCCTCCTTCATCGCCTCCTCGGCGATCATGCTGTAAGTGGGCGCATGCCATTGCATCCAAACGCCGATCAGCGTGAGAAGAATCGCAACCAAAAGACATATCACCTGCAATGGCATGGTTAATGGCGTGTTATCGAGAAACGCATATCAGTTTCACACATATTCAAGAGGAGATAGGCGCAGCCCACCGGCAAGTCATTTGATAATAAAACAGATCAACGCATAGTCCGCGCCTGATCCAAGCTGGCCAGCATCTCCAGAATCGCTTCTTGGCGGGCGAGGCCTCGTCGGGCCGGACTGTTGCGTGCGTGAACTTCCAGGTGAGCAACCCCCGAAAACAGCCGTGCCACCCAGCCCGCCACACCAAACTGATAGGCTTCCGGCGAGAGCGGTCGGCGGGGCTGATCCCAGGAATGCTCCGTCCAATGGTCCCATGGTCCGGGAATGCCGAGCCGCCAAAAGAGTTCCACTTTGGGTCGTCGTCCATACGGGAACGCCGGATTGAACGACTCGGCGGCGTCTCTTCTGAAAAGCAGCTGCGGCTCCTCGTCCGCCGTCGGAGTGAAGTCGGCGGACTCAACCAGGCGCCGGTTATCGAGCAAACGCGCCATCGGGACGGCAAAATATCTCAACCACGGACGGGCGGTGACATCGGCGATCAGCTGGGTCCAAGCGGAGGCGTTAAAGGCGCAATTGCCGTCAAAGGGAAGTATCCACTTGGCACGAGCACGGCCGTCGGCGAGCGCGGCATTGCGAGCGCCATTGTTGTTCATCACGTAAAGATTCCGCAGCCGGTGAACGGCCCCGAGAAGCCGGTTTTGCTTCTTCCGGCCAAGCCGCGCGAAGCGGCGGCTGGAGAGAAAATCCGCGCTGGGCAGACAGGCGACATCGAGGCCGATGCACGCATACTCGGCCTCCACAAAGGGAATGTGCAGAACCGGCTGACCATGTGCGTTCAACAACGAGAGAATGGCGGCTTCCTGCGCAGGGTCGGTGATGCGGTTGACGACCCATCGTTTCTCACAGCCCGAAAGCGGCGGTTCGTGCTCCAGCAAGAAACGGAGATTGGCGAGCGATTGCCCACGGCCGTGCCGGGGCGGCAGGTCGTTGCCGATGATGCGATAGAGCACAAACGTGTCGGGTTCGCCGGCGATGGGGGTCGAGAGATAGTTTTGGCGAAGCACTTCATGCCGGATCGGACAGCGGGCGATGGCTGCGGCGAAGTCACCTGGGGGGAAAAATCCACGCACCTGTTTACCAAGATTGAGCAGGACTTTTCTCCAGGAAATCATGAAAGGTCAGCCGGTCAAAAGCGGGACACGGGGGGCGCCAGACTTGTAATGAAATCCAGAATACGCCGGGCCCGATGCTCCCATGTGTGATGGGCCGTGAAATCGAGTCGCGCCCGGGCGGCCAGCGGACACCCCAAGGCGGGCTCCTCTTTCAACCGGCGGAGATGCCGGCGGAAACTGTTGATATCCTCGGGCGGAGTCAGCAGGGCATTGTCCTGATTCCGCAAAATGCCGTTAAACACGGGCAGGTCGGAAGCGATGATGGGCCGGCCGGTGGCGAGATACTCGAACAGCTTGAGCGGCGACGTATGCGCGCCGATATCGGCGCCGCTGCGAATGATGACCGAGCGCTGATTGGGAAGGAGCAGCACGTCCATGCTCTTCAGCAGACCGATGGTTTCGAGGTGGGATTTGCGACCGTGAAAAATGATGTTGGGCGAAAGGGCGCCCAGTCGTGCGCAAGCCTCCCGGTCCGGGCCGATGACATGGAAAGCCATGCCCGGCTCGGAGGCGGCGCAGGCCAGAAGAACCTCAATGCCTTTGCCGCGAAACGCCGATCCGGCGTAACCGACGTTGAATTCACGGGCCTCGGGGAGCGTTGCCGCCGGAAGCTCAAGCAGCATCGCGCTGGCCGCGCCACCGGCGACCAAAATGCGCCTGTCGGTCAGCCCCGGCAGGGCGGCGAGCAGGTCGGCCTTAAGACGCGCAGTGGTTGCCACTAACCCGGGGAGCCGACGCGCGTGGAGAAGATGGCGCAGCCATGCGGCGCTGAGCGGCGTAAGGGGGTCATGAAGCTCGATAAAGGTGGCAAAACCCTGCGAAGCCGAAACCCACGAAAGCCGGGCGCTTCGCGTATAAACAATGGTGTCGCGAGGCTGCCTTCGCAATAAAGCGCCAAAAGCCTTCAAGTCCGGGTGCGTCCAATCGAGCCAGGGGCAATAAGCGCGAAGCGCATGCGCCCGACGCGGCGGACTCAACCCGTAGGCTGCAAAGTGCGTGGTCGAACCGGCGGTGACGGCACTCGACCGATAAACGGCGGTAAAGTCGGCATGGAGCTGATCGAACGCACAGGCCATGTGAGTTGATTGAACCGAGTTCGCCGTGGTCGAGGGCAACAGGGAACGTGTCGCATACAGCAAAGGAAAGTGTGCCCGTTTGTTTGCCAGCCGGGCTTCCATTTCACGCAGTTGTTCTTCCAGTTTATTAACACGACGCAGCACCTGGATCGTGATCCCACCGATAATCTGGGAGACCTGATCCATGGACAAAGTCCCCTCCCCTGCGCTGGTCCGGATTTCGGTATCGAAGAGTTTGCGCCGACCGAGATATTTTTGGGCGACGCAATCGTTCCCCTCGGACGAAGCCTCGATGATACTGCGCGCCAAGGCTTCGGTTATATATTTCAAGCCCGCACGTTTCAGAAAGCGTCCATTCAGACTTTCCAACACATTCCTGAGTCCACGCTGCTCGCCATAAATATGCTGCGCCTTCGAAAAGAGCGTAAGCTCATAAGATAGACTTTGATTGGCCTCCGTTATCTTGGGCCGCACACACGCGGCATCGGGCCTGCCGATCACGCGGAGAAAATCATCCCAGATACTGTTGTCAGGGCCGAAATCGTCATAGGCCCGCACAATAAGATTTTCAGCCCCAAAACTCCCCGCCCACATATCCAACCAAGTCAGATAATCGAGACGCCACTTTTCCCGTTTATATAATTCCTCCGGAGTGATTTCGCGGCCGACCTTCACCATTTGCGCGTAATAGGAATCCAACCACAAATCCTGTCTGCGCACATACACCAGAATGCGTGTATCCGCCTCCGGAAAGAGCCGCCGCAACCGACTGATCAAGCAGCGCCCGAAAAGCGAGAACTCCTCGGAGCTCAATACCGACACCGCCTTGGGATACGCTGCCGCTTCCTCTCTTAATCCTCCTAAATGCCGGTCCAACAAATGGAATTCGGCGGCGGGTGTGTAGCGCTTGCGGCACCCCATGATCGCATGGGCCAACCAGTGGTGCGCATTTCCAGTCGGCCCCGCAGCCGGCAGACCGGCGGTGGGATGGTGATAAAGAACGTTATTTTGAAGTAATTGATCCCGGGCTTCAAAAAGACCCTTTTGCAGGAACGTGGAACCCGTCTTCTGCATGCCGATGTGAATGATGGTGCTCATTTTTAAGAGCCCGCAGGTGAAGCCGGCAGGGTTGGTTCCTCATATATCCAACAACGTTTCGATGCGCTTAATCCGCGTCCGATAATCAAACCGGCTCGCCTGTGTAATACAGTTTTCCTGCATCGCCCGGTAACTCTCCGAATCGAGCTTCATCAATTGCACGATCTTCTCGGCCATGCGCATAACATCGCGCTCTTTTACGATATAGCCGGTCACGCCGTCTTGGACGATATCAGGCAAGCCGGCGTGATCCGTAACCACCGCCGGAGTGCCCGAGGCCAGAGCTTCCTGGATGGAAAGCGGCATGGTTTCCATGTCCCCGTTGTCGGCGGTCATGCTATGTTGAACCATCGCCCGAGCATTTTGCAGCGCGTGCAGGACATAACCATGAGGCCGGCTGCCCATAAAATTCACCCGATGGTCGATACCCAGACAGGAGGCCAATTGCTTGGCCGCCGGCAACATCGGCCCGTCCCCAATACAATCCAAGACCATGGACGGCAGCGTCTTGCTGGCATGGTAAAATGCCATGAGCAGATAAATTGGGGATTTTTTCTCCACGAATCTACCCACGAACAACAGCCGGCTTCCGTCACGGTTCAACTTCGGCGAAGAAAACTTGCTCAAATCGATTCCCACCGGGATCGACTCGACAAAATCAGCATCAAACGCCGCCCTCATGAGCAGGATTTTTTTCCCATAGTCACACGGCACAATGATTTTTCGGGCCGACTTGAGGGCCAGAAGGGCGTTTTTATAATCAGGGATTCGATTAACGTTTCGTCCTATATCAAATCCGTGACCAAGCACGACAAAGGGAATGCCGAGGCGTTTAAACACGGGCACCCACTCAATGGCGTAATCGAGAAACTCGCAGACCGCCCCCGCCACCCGATGTCGCAGCAAAAAAGCGTGCACGGCGCATGCACGCAAGGGCTTCGGAATCCGCGATAAATAAAGAGTGGGCCGTGCCGGCCACCAACCCGGATCGCCGACCAGTTTCTCCGCAAGCACCACGGTTTTGCCCGCGTTGATACACTCGATGTTTTTGCGGACAAAGGTCTCCGAGTAATTGCCTATATCCCTACGAATGATGGCTATTTTCATGAAGATGGGCGACGAGTTCCCGAAGCTGAGGAAGAGGAGCGACGAGTTTATAGGTCTTTGACTCTTTTAATATTATTCGAGTCAGCGGATAGTGCGCATGGACCTGCTTCCGGAAAAAACCGCGTATATAGACGAGTGGGGCAGAATAATACGGTTCGAGCAGCACGAACACAGCGGCATGGAGGGCCTTGGGATAACCGCGCAACACGGTGTAAACCCCCAAAGCGGCCCCGATCCGGTCTCGACGCGCCATGCGAATGGCCAAACTCACGACCGAACTCAGGAGGGCGGAACGCCGGGATTCGTCGGCCGCATGGGCAAGCCGCACGATGGCCTGCATACGCAGTAAACGTCCCTCCTTATTGTGGCTTAATCTAGTTACTGAGTTCTGCTTAGGTGCATTCCAGAAGTAGTCGATTCGCGTGCGAAAATCTCCCTTGAGACCCTGCAACAGGGCTTCGACATGGAACTTCCAATCTTGCCATCCAGGCAGATCTTCATCCCAGGCCACCTTGCCCAAAATCCGGGAGCGTCGCCAAATGGGACCCGTTGTCTGGAAGGGCGCATCATGCTGCAAAAAACGATCCAGCAGGCCGGTCTCGGTTTTGATATTCCATATGATCAACCGATCCATCGGCTGGCTTTGGAACATCAGGCAGGGATAGGCTATAAAATCCAAATCCGACGCCATCTCCATGTCCTCCACCCGCATTTTTGCGCAGAACGGACACAAAATGTCATCGCTATCGAGAAAAACAACATACTTACCCCGGCTTTGATTAAGACCCAAGTTCCGACATGCATTGGCACCCTTTTTTCCTGTGTTGCACAGGACCCGGATGCGCGAGTCCCGGAGAGAAAAGACCTGCAGAAACGCCTTGGTTTCGTCATCCGAATAATCATCAACCAGGATAATTTCGATTTCGCGGAGTGTCTGGTTCTGTGCGGAACTTATACAGGCGGATAAACATTCCGGACGATTATATACAGGTATGATAATTGATACCGCAGGCGTCCCGTCTTCCATGGATTTATGATGCAAGTCTCCGCGCACACACGTGCGCCGCTCCCATATCGTAGATAGCTCCATTGTGTCGGATCATTTTATACGAAAATCATGGAGATCTTCGTAACGCCGACAGGAGCTTGGTGCCAAAACGGGACCAACTCGGCGCAGAGAACACCCCAAAACAAGCCTATGGAAATCAACGGCTAATCTGATTCCCGTATTTTACCTGATAAGCCTTTGGGGCAACGTGGCGTCGCGGCGGTGAAAGATGGTCCCTGCTCAGGAACCGAAGTCGAATTTCACCTCACCCGCGATGACCTTGAGTTTTGCATCGAAGGCCTTGCCCGCCTTGGACGTGAACCCGGTCAGCGTATCGGTGACCCGCGACTTCAGGAGCTGTTGGACGATGTCGGGCGTGATTTCTTTTTGTGCGATGGTCTTCCAGACGACGAAACGGCAGCCGTTTTTCCAGTTGGAGCAACCGTAGGCTTTTTTGCCGACCACCACGTCGCCCGCGCAGACCGGACACGCACCCAACGACTCTTCGGCGGCTCCCGCTTTTTTCGCGGTGTCGGCCACGTCGTAGGCAGGTTGGCCTTTTTTGTCGAAACGCAGGTGCGCGAAGTGACGTGTGCCGTCCACCTCGATGGAGTGCGGCGTGAGGCTTCGCTTGTGAATGAGAATTTCACGCGCGAGCACCGGCGGGATGGTCAACCCCCAAAGCACGCCAGGGAGGACGAACTTGCAGCCGTCCTTCCACTTCGAGCAACCGTAGCCGGTGCGTCCGCGCATGACCGGGGCGTGGCAACACGGGCACGGACCGAGGTTGGCGAGATCCACGGTCGTCTCGGCTTTGCCGTTCAGGATTTCGCGCGTGTAGGCCGCGACTTCCTTCATGAAGACATGCGGCTCATATTCCCCGCGCTCGATCTGCTTAAGCCGATATTCCCAATCGCCGGTGAGCTCGGGGGATTTCAGGCGCTCGTCTTTCACCAACGCAATGAGCGCGCGCCCCGAATCGGTGCTCACGAGATTTTTTTTGCGACGCTCGACGTAATTGCGCGTGATCAACACCTCGATGATCGAGGCGCGCGTGGCGGGTGTGCCGACGCCTTTGTCCTTGAGCGCCTCCTTCAAGGTTTCGTCGGTCACGATCTTGCCGGCGGTTTCCATCAACTGGAGCAGGCTGGCTTCGTTGAAACGCTTGGGCGCCGAGGTCTTGAATTGGGCAAGCTTCGGCTCGTGCGGGTTGCGCTCGCCTTCCTTGAAATCGGGAAGTTTTTGCGCGAGCTCGGCATCCTTCTCTTTGTCTTTGCCGCCAGCGGACGCGGCCTCGTCGTCGAATGCATCGCCCCCGTAAAGCGCTTCCCAGCCGGCGTCCACCAACACCACGCCACGAGCACGGAACGGTTCCTCGGCGGAGACCGCATCCACCGTGGTGACGGCGCGCGTGCATGGAGGATAAAACGCGGCAATGAGTCGCGTCACGACCGCATCGTAGAGCTTGGCTTCGTCACCTTCGAGGCGGTCGCCCAGAATGGTCGTGGGAATGATGGCGTGGTGATCAGAGACTTTTTTGTCGTCGATGATGCGCTTGGAGAACGGGAGAGCAGCGAGGTCGAGCTTCGCGATCTCGGCGGGCTTGAGCGTGCGCAGGCGTTCGAGCAGCGGGGCGAGGGCGGGTTCGAGATCCTTGCTCAGGTAACAACTGTCGGTGCGCGGGTAGGTGAGGTGTTTGCTCTCGTAGAGGGTTTGCGCGAGCTTGAGCGTCTGGTCGGCGGTGAAGCCGTGGCGCTTGTTCATGTCGCGCTGGAGGCTCGTGAGGTCGTAGAGCAACGGCGGATGCGCGAGGGCGTTTTTCTTGGAAACTCCGGTGATGACCAGGTCTTGCCCGGTGATGCGGGCAACCACGGCCTCGGCGGCGGGCTGGGCGGGGAATTTGCCGGTCATATGCTTGAAGACGGCGCCGCGACAGCACGTGTGCACTTCCCAAAAATCCTCGGGGACGAAGCGTTCCACTTCGAGGTCGCGGCCCACGATCATCGCAAGGATGGGCGTCTGCACGCGGCCGAGGCTCAGAAGGAGGTTGCGCTTGCCGTATTCGACGGTGAAGAAGCGCGTGGCGTTGAGACCCACGATCCAGTCGGCCTCACTGCGGCAGCGGGCGGCGTGGTAGAGCTTGTCGAAGTCGGTGCCGGGCGCGAGGGACGCGAAGCCCTTCTCGATGGCCTCGTTGGTGAGCGAGCTGATCCAGAGGCGTCGGAAGGGTTTGGTTTCGCAGCCGGTCCACGTCTGGATGTAACGGAAGATGAGCTCACCCTCGCGGCCGGCGTCCGTGGCGCAGATGATCTCCTCGGCTTCGAGAAAGAGGCGCTTGATGGTTTCGAGCTGCTCGGTCGCGGAGCCGTCGGCACGCGGGCGCAGGCGAAACGCCTCCGGAATGATCGGGAGGTGGGAGAGGCGCCAGGGCTTCCAGTCGGGGTTGTAGTCCTCGGGCTCCTGCAGCTCGACCATGTGGCCGAACGCCCAGGTGACGGTCCAGCCGTTGCCCTCGAGAAAGCCGTTGCCCCGCCTGGACGCGCCGAGGTGTTTCGCGATGTCGCGGGCGACGGAGGGCTTCTCGGCGAGGACAACTTTCACGAGGCGCGAGGGAACGTGCCCTTGATCCCCCGCACGGAGAAAGCCTCGATCACACGCCGATCAAGGGTGTGTCCGTCATCAAAGCGGGTGGTGGAAGCCATGCGTTTCCCCATCGGGAAGCGGCATGTTTCAATGCGGGCGGGAAGGGCGGAATCGGCGGTCATGACGCAAAATTTTTTTGGCGCGCCCCACCGTTATGTGAAGGACCGCGGCGTGTCCAACGCCAAACCGAACGCACGGACACGCGATTTTCAGAGGAGAAAATCGATATGTATTCTAATTTTAGATACTCAAATCAAGGCGCCGCCAAACGACCCCGAAAACCTGACACCCTGCTCACTGGACACTTGCATTTCTCCGGCGCTCACTGATGCTGTCGCTGCGCGGCGCATAATGCGCCAAGCGTCCAAAGACATTCTTTGGGCGTCATACCAGAACCAAACATCCATACAGGAACATCCCATGGCCAAAGCCAAAAAGACCGTTAAGAAAGTCGTCGCCAAGAAACCCGCCGCCAAAAAAGCGGTGAAGAAGGTTGCCGCCAAGAAGAAGAAGTAACGAGCTCACGCTCGTTCTTTTTTTTTAGAGACCAACAGCCGCCCGGCTCCCGGGCGGCTGTTTTATTTTCCAAATTTCGCAGAGGAGCGTAGCAGCCGAGGTAACGAGGCTGTCCGGGCATGCCTCACGAGCCCAGCCTCCTCACGTCGGCTGCTACCCCGCCAGGCCGCTGCCCCGCTTCCCAAACCCGACGAGGTCGGTCGGTCCTCAGTTCATCCAGTAGCCGCCGCCCTTTTCGCCTCCGCCGACTCCGACCGCCTCGAGTTGCTCCTCGCCCTCCTCGGCGGGGACTTCCTCCAACGGAGCGAAACGCTCGGACGAAAAACCCAGCTCTTGCTGCCCGGCATGGAACGGATCGGGCGGGTTCTTCAGCTCGACCAGCAGCAGGCCGACCGTCGCGCTGTCCCCGCCCTTGACGACCTTTTCACGACCGAGAAACACCTCCCGGATCGTGTAGGTGTTACCCTTGACCGGAAGCTGTTTGTAGATGGCGCGAATGACCGCCGTGAAACTATCGTTTGTGCAGACGACTTTCTGTCCTTTGACCATGATGAGATAACTGTAAGCGGAAATTCGTAATCTGGAACTCAGGAAATCAGGAAACAAGCCAAGCACCCCGTGCGTTGGCATTGCTCCACACGGATTCGTTCCTGATTTCCCGAGTTCCTGATAAAATGACTTACTCAATCCGCCCCTCGTCGAAATCGATCAGGTCGGGCACGCTGATGATCTGGTCCACGCGGTCGGCGCAGCCCATATTGGTGAGCGCCTCCTTCAAAAACTCGCGGCCTGCGACGGTCATGCCCTTCTGCGCGAGCTCGCGATTCCATTTCACGGCGCGCGCGTCGGCGGGAAGCAGCGTCTTTAATCCAACCTCGACCTCGTCGGCGGTGGCCGAGGTGAAAACAATCTTCTCCACCGCAGCCGGATCGATGCCGAGATGCATGCAGAGAAACCGGTCCAGACCGCGCTTATAGTTCTTCGCGTAGCTGGCAGGCAGCGCGCCATGGGCCTTCACGTAGGCGCATTTGGCGAGGAAGCGGGGCAGGTAGAGCAGTCCAGTGGCAGGATGCGGCTGGTAAGGCGAAGGCAGGCAGGTGAGCACTTCTCCGGTGGAACCGAGAATGGGTTTTGACGGCATGACCGCCCACTGCACCCGAGAGTCGCGCGGAAGAAAACCTCTTTTTGCTATTCTACTTTGTTGAGAAGCCCGTAGCAGCCGAGGTAACGAGGCTGTCGGAGTGAGCGCCGCCTTCCTCAGCCTCGTTACCTCGGCTGCTACGGGCAAAATCCCGGCCCGCTTTGACAAAGTAGTGTTACTTCCAGTTTAACACGAAGCGGCTGAAGTAGGTCGTATCGAGCTTCTCCACGCCCGCACCGGTCTGGCTGGTGTAGTCGTTGGTCACGCCCAGGCGCAGTTTCCAGCGGGGACTGGCCAGCGGCACCTCGAAATACGACTCGTGAACGGCGCGGTAGGTGGAGAAATCATCAAACGCCGGCACGTAGGTCAGATCATTGATCAGCTTGGCATCGCTGAAGGTATATTCGTGGTGCAGCCCGAAATCGAAACCGAAGCTCTTCACGTCCTCGGTGGCCGGATCTCGGTAACCTTCATAACGGAAACCCAAACCCGCGCGTCCGGTGAGCACATGTCTTGGTTTCTTCACGAAATCGTAGCCGACGCCGGTCGCGGCCACGTTGTAGAGTTCAATGTCTTTCACCCGGTCGAAACCCGCCTCATCGCGCACATACCACGATTTGCGGCCGGCATAGTTGATGGCGAAATCCAACCCGGCCTTGAATTGGTCGGCTGAGATCACACCGAACGACTCCTGCCGGTTGTAAGCCATGTAAAACTGAAGGGTGTCCGTCGGGCCGATGCGTTTGGCGCGCGCGCCGATCGCGGCTCCCGATTGCTGCTTGTTGCCGGCCTTGCCCGTGATGTCGGCGGTGGCCTCATAGGTCCACTTGGCCGCCAATTCGGTGATCGCCGGGTCCGTCGCCCCCAGCGCCCAAGTCGCGGCGACCTTGTCAACCGAAGTCGTGATCACCCCGTCCGAGCCGGTAATCTGGATCTTGCCATCAGCCGCCGGCGTCACGACGCCCGCCATCACGGTTCCGCCCGAGAGCCGGACAAAACGCGGCTCATCGGTCCTCAGGCTCACCACCTCGCTCTGCTTGATCGCAATGTCCCCCGCGTAATCCGTGCTCAACGTGATCACCTCGCCGGTGATCTTGCTGACTTTGCCGACCAACCGGGCGCCACTCTTCGTCTCGATCACGTCCGCATGGGCGCAATTGAAAATGGCCGCGAATAGCGCCACAACGAAGAGATAAACAGAGGAGCCCCTTTGCATGAATAAGGGTTCATTTACGCGGAGTCCCACCAACAGCGTCAACCTTCAGGCGCACACCACCGCCCAAAGTGCCATGCCCGACGCGGTAAAGGCGCTCGACAGACCAAAGCCGTGCGCGTTGCTTCGCGAGAGAATGCCCGCCGACTCCACCCAACGCCCTTCCCTCATTCTTGCCGATCGCTGGCAGGATTATCAACTGCTCGACTGCGGCGATGGCATGAAACAGGAGCGCTGGGGCGACGTCGTCCTCGTGCGCCCCGACCCCCAGATCATCTGGCCCAAGCGCAGCGGCCCCGAGTGGACCAAGTGGGACGGCTTCTATCACCGCAGTGAAAAAGGCGGCGGTCGCTGGGAAAACCGCAAGCCCCTCCCCGACTCCTGGCAGATCCGCTACCAGTCGCTCGATCTCACCTTCCGCATCCATCCGACGTCCTTCAAGCACACCGGCCTCTTCCCGGAGCAAGCGGTCAACTGGGAATGGTTTTCCACCAAGATCAAAGCCGCCCGCGCCGCCGGTCGTGAGGTCAACGTCCTTAATCTTTTCGGCTACACCGGCGCCGCCACTTGCGCCGCCGCCAAGGCCGGGGCCAGCGTCACCCACATCGACGCCGCCGAAGGCATGGTGAAATGGTGCAAGGAAAACGCCGCGCTCTCCGGCCTCTCCGCCGCGCCGATCCGCTTCATCACCGACGACTGCCTCAAGTTCGTCCGCCGCGAACTCAAGCGCGGCAAGAAATACGACGCCATCATCATGGACCCGCCCACCTACGGCCGCGGCGCCACCGGCGAGATGTGGAAACTCGAAGAACACCTGTGGCCGCTCCTCACCGAGTGCCGCGAGCTGCTGACACCGAAGCCGCTGTTTTTCCTGATCAACGCCTACACCGCCCGTCTCTCCCCCACCGTCGTGGTCAATCTCCTCACCGAGCTCATGACCGGTCGCGGCGGCACCATCACCGGCGGTGAAGTCGGCCTGCCGATCAAAGCCGATGGCAAGGTCCTCCCCTGCGGCATTTATGGTCGCTGGGAGTCCTAAACCACCCCACTTGCCATGACACACCGCACTACCCCAATCCTCCTCCTTGCGTCATTGGTCATTGGTCATTGGTCATTCGGAGCCGAAGGCAACGCCGACGCCGCCACCCCGCCCGTGGTCGCCGATCAACCCCTTCGCTTCGGCTCGTTTTCCCTCTATTCCGAAAACGACAAATACTTCGCCGGCACCGACCAGAATTATACCAACGGCCTGAAGCTCTCCGCGCTCTCCACCGACCTGCGCAGCTTCACCGACGATTCCGTGCCCGCACCCATCCGCGGCCTCTCCCGCCTCCTCGGCAACCTCGTCCCGTCCGACAAGCCCTACAAACTCGGCCTCTCCCTCGGCCAAAATATCTACACCCCCGAGGACACCCTGACGACCGCCTACATCCCCACCGCCCGGCCCTACTCCGCCTGGCTCTACCTCGGTGTCGCATTCCAAATCTACCACCCGCCCGCGGACATCGACGGCACCGCCCGCCTCGACGTATTTGAAATCACCGCCGGCATCGTCGGCCCCTCCGCGCTCGGTCGCGAAGTCCAAAACGGCGTCCATGAGTTCATCGAGGTAGATCGCGCCAACGGCTGGGACAACCAGATCCACGACGAACCCGGCCTCAACTTCGTTTACGAACGCAAATACCGGCTCTCCACCCGCGAGGCCCGCACCGGTTGGGGCGCGGATTTTATTCCTCACGCCGGCCTGAGCCTCGGCAACGTCTTCACCTACGCCAACGCCGGCTTCGAGGTCCGCGCCGGTTACTGCCTGCCGGCCGATTTCGGGAGCAACCTCATTCGCCCCTCGGGCGATTCCAACGGCCAGCATCGCCAACCCTTCAACGTGTTCCTCTTCGTCGCCACCGACGGACGCGCCGTGGCCCGCGACATCACGCTCGATGGAAACACCTTTCGCGACAGCCCCTCGATCGACAAAAAACCGTTGGTTGCCGACCTCTACGCCGGCCTGGGCTTTGGCACCACGCACTGGCAGTTAACCTACGCCCAAGCCTATCGCACGATCGAGTTCGAAGGTCAGGACAGTCGCTCCGTCTTCGGCTCGCTGAGCCTCTCGTTTTTCTATTAACGACCGCTCGCGCCAAATCGTTCTCGTTCTCGTAATCGTTCTCGTTCTCATTTCGGACCTCTGACGAACGAGAACGAGTAAGAGAACGAGAACGAAGATTTAACTCACGCCGACCATGTCCCTCGCCGACACCTACTACACCACCGCCACCGAGATGCTCGCGCGCGCTCGCGAGAAAAACATGCCGGTCATCCGCACCGTCGCACCGCTCATCGGCGCCTCCATTGCCGCCGGCGGCGTGCTTCACACCTTCGGCAGCGGACACTCCGAACTCATCGGTCGCGAGATCATCGGCCGCGCCGGCGGCCTCATGCCCGTCACCGGCCTGATCGATCCCGGCTACGGCTTTTCGGAGAACGTCGTCGGCTACGGCACCCGCCTCGCCGAGCGTTACGACAACCACTATCACTTCCGCTCCGGCGAAAGCATCGTCGTCATCTCCAACTCCGGCAAAAACGCCTCGCCCATCGAGGTCGCCCTCTACGCGAAGAAAAAAGGCGTGAACGTGATCGCACTCACCTCGCTGGAGATGAGCTCCACCTCGAAAACCGTCCACCCCGGCGGCAAGAATCTCCACGCGATCGCCGACTTCACCTTGGACAACCTCGGCGTAACCGGTGACGCGATCACGGAAGTCACCCCCGGTCGTTTCGCCGGCCCGACCTCCACGCTGATCGGCGCGACCCTGCTCAATCTCCTCACTCTCGAAGTCCTCGATTGGTTGAAGACTTACGGACACCCGCTTCCGCTCGTCACAAGCCAAAACATCCCCGGCGGCATGGAGGCCAACATCGAGCTCTCCAAGCAATACCGCACCCGCCTGAGCAAGCTGATCGGGTGATCCATCACCACCACCCGCGCTTCGCTCCAAACCTCAATCCGTTTCACCACGAAACACACTAAATACACGAAATTCAGAACCAGACATCCCGCCCCATTGTCTGGCATGCCATCGCATGATCGCCGGATCTCCATCCCGGTTTTCTTTTCGTGTGTTTAGTGTGTTTCGTGGTTAAAAAATTCCGACTTCCCCACCCTTACCCCACATGAAAATCGGCGTCGATGGCGGTGGCACCAAGACCGAGCTCATCCTCATCGATGATCGGGGCGACATCGTCGACCGCCGGCTCACCGGCGGTTGCAACCCCAGTATCGCCGGACCCGAGACCGCTCGCATCACCTTGGAAGAAGCGCTCGGCACCCTCGCCGCGCATCACCCGGTGTCCCACACGCTTCTCTGCATGGCGGGCGCCCCCGCGTTCTGGCGTGAGACCGCCGAGGCCCTCACCGAGGGCGATCTCTTTGGCAAGGTCTCCTCGCTTGATGACTCGCGCCCCGTGCTCGAACTCGCCACCGGCGGCCGCCCCGGTCTCGTTATCCACGCCGGCACCGGTTCTTTTGTGGCCGCGCAGGCTCCCGACGGAACGCTTCACTACGCAGGCGGCACCGGCTGGCGCTTCGGCGATCCCGGCAGCGGCTACGACCTCGGCCGCCGCGCGATCGGCAAGGCGCTCCTTGAACTGCAAGGATGGCAACTCCCCACCAGTCTCTCGACCCTGTTGCGCGACCACACCGGCCTGATCGACGCACCCGCCATCACCCGGCACTTTTATCAGCACTCCGACACGAACAAGCAGATCGCCGCCCTTTGCCCCGCCGTGCTTCGTCTCGCCGAAGAAGGCGACCACGCCGCACACCAAGTCGTCGCCGAGTCCATCACCGCGCTGCTCCAGCTGGCCGAGGACGTCATCACCAAGTTATTCTCCGGCTGGCACCGCGACACGCTGCGCGCCGGCGTGAGCGGCCCCATCCTCACCCACGCCGCCGTCCGCCCGATCTTGAACACGCGAAGCTCCCTCAACCTGCGCCCCATCGACGACCTGCCCATTGAAGGCGTGCGCCGCCTGCTCGTCCGCCTGCCCTCCGCCTAATCGTTCTCATTCTCTTACTCGTTCTCGTTCTCCTCCAAAAACCGAAACCCTGCTATAAGGCATAGAGAGAACGAGAACGAGAACGAGTAAGAGGACGAGGAAAGAGCACCCCTCATGTCACCCCTTCCGCTCCGCCCGTTTTTGTTCAGGCGGCACCACCACGACCGGACACGGGGATTTTTTCAAAACCGCATGCGTCGTGCTTCCCACCAGCAGATCATAAAACGCCGTGTGTCCATGCGAACCCAACACGATGTATGCAGCCTCATGCTTGCTGGCCGCGTCGATGATGTTGCCCGCGGCAAACCCGCTCGCCAGCTGTGACGAGACCGGCACGCCCTGATCCACCAGCGATTTTTCCAAGTGCGCCATCTGCCGGCGCGCCGCGGTTTCGTTGGCCTGCACGGTTTCCTGCAACATCTCGGCGGTGAGACCGTAATCCGTGGTGATCACCGGATATTGCACGGCATGGAGCAAAACCACCCGCCCTCCCATGCTTCGCGCCAAGTCCAAAGCGACGGCAAGCACACCACGCGTGGCCGGTGAAAAATCCACAGGGGTCAGGATCGTTTTCATGCAAAAACAATAACCCGTCCACCGCCTAACGCCAACCGAAAGCACGTCGCGGCGAGCAGAGCTTTTAGAGCATTTCAAATAGAGTCTTAGCCGAAATTTTGAAGTAGCCGCGAGCGTGAGCGAGTGTGGTTCGTCCACTCGCTCACGCTCGCGGCTACAACTTTTTCAAAATGCTCTAAGTGTCGCCGGCGTCCCCGCCGGCGAACCAGTGGCCCAAGCAGCCCGAGACAAGCGTTGGCCGACGGGGGCGCGCCTGACTTCAGTCTCCCCCCTTGGCCGGCGGGGACGCCGGCCACACTTTATGCAGGCTTCACCAATCGCACGGCCATCATCGCGCCGGCCGGTTCTGCGTGCGGAGCCAATCCCTGATCAAGGCCAGCGTCCGTGCTCGCTGAGGCTGAAAAACATACAAGTCCGACTCAAAAACACGCGCGTAGTCCGCCATCAAATCCACCGGAGGTTTCCGCATGCCCAACAGTCGCTCGATCAGGACGGGCGTTTCATCGAGTTGATTGTCCACCAGCAAACTGCGGAGCAAAAGAACGAGCGCGGGCTGGCTCAGCGGATCAATGTCGATGGCATGCCTTAGCACCCGACGCGCCTCGACCCGCCGCCCCACCTGCTCCAATTGCCCGGCCAGCGCCGTGAGATTCTGCGCCGGAAGCAACCGGGTTTCACACAGCTTCAAGACCAGAGGCTCCGCTTCGACCTCTTGCCTCTGGCCATACAGCGCCACCGCCCGCAGACCGCTCAGAATTAATTGCTGCCGCTCCGGCCAACTCGACACGCCAGGCCGCAGATCCGCCCACACCGCCTGAAGCCCATCGTAATCACGGCGCACCACCTGCGCCTGCATCAAGAGAAGCGCCGCATTGACTTCCTCGCGCCCGAGCTCGCGACAACGGGCCAGCACACGCCGCCCCAGTTCGACTCGCCCCGTGCGCGCTCCATCTTCCGCCAGCTTGATCAGGGCCGGCGCATCTCCCCCGAAACGCTCGAAAAACGTCGCCTCGGCCGCCACTCGCGCCGTCTCGTCGCCCTGCGCCAAGCACGCCGCGATAAAATCCACATACGCCTCCGGCTGGTCCGGCAAAGCAAACTGCCGCGACAACGCCGCCCGGCGCACATCGCTCCACCGGCGCTCCTCGTTGAGATAATAAACCAACGTGCGGTAGATCTCGTAGTCCTCCGGCACCTGCGCCGTCAGTTCGTGCAATTGACCGAGCGCATCCTCGCGTTGTCCGCGCTCCCAAGCCATCCGCGCCGTCACAAACCGGCCTTCGGGCGTCGCCAGCAATCGCTCCTCGCTCAACAACGCCATAGCATCGTCAAGTCGATCGCGGTTGAAATACGCATACGCCAGCGCGGTCACCGCCATGCGATGCGCCGGACTCCCCGCATCGAGTCGCGAACGCAATTCGCTGGTCAGCGCCACCACCGCATCATCGGCCTGCAGACCAAAGAAAAAACCCAGCACCTGCCGCACGTAGTCGAGTTGGTCGCCATGGAAAGCCAGTCCATCGATCAACAACGTGCGCACCATATCCGAACGCCCCGCCATCAGATAAATCCGCGCCGTCATCAACCGCGCCTCACGATGATCGGGCGCCGCCGCCAACCCCGTGCGCAACAAGTCAAACGCCGGACGCCACTCCTGTTTTTCCGCCAACTCGAGACCCTGCTTGATGAGAAACTCCCCCTTGGCCCGCCGGTAGTCGTCGAGTTTCCAAGGCAACAGCAGCATGTGCTGGAAACTCACCTCGGTGAACCCGCGCCGGTATTTCACAAAGCCGTAGGCACCGACGGCCAGCGACAACCAGCCGATGCAGACCAGCACAACGAGCCAGACCGCGCACCGTCCCCAAAAAACCCGGACGCCCGTCGCATGAGGCATCCGCTCCCAGTTAAACGGAGCAAACCGACCCAATCCAAACGCCGGCACAATTTCCCGCGCGTCATCGGGCACCTTCGAGGTATCGGGTGCGTGGGGCTGATCGGCGTTATCCATAATTAAACGTTAAAGGCACAAAAAAACCCGCCCAACAGAGGGGCGGGTGATAAAGCAGATTACAATCCGACGCTGAATCAAGCCACCTTACGACGTCGGCGCAAAGCACAAAAGCCGAGCGCGGTGGCACCGAAAAGAGCAGCGCAGGTGGAAGGCTCAGGAACGGCAGATACTGTCAAGTTAGCAACGGTTAGGGAATTAGCTACCGAACCGCCCAGCGATACTGTTTCTAAAGAGTAAGATGCCAGCGAGCTATCTGCCGGGACAAGCCAAGATGACTCACGATACATTCCATATTTGGTTCCATTTGTGGGCGCGCTCCCAATGGATGAAATGTCCGTAAACCAATAAATAGCGACCTTTTGACCTGTCGCAATCCCCCCGCCAAGAGCAAGGTTAAGCGAGGCACTGTATGTGCCTGGCCCAGCAAATCCGGAATCAATAAACCAAGAGCCAAGCACAGTATCTCCACCTGACACAAAACCGCCTGACACAGGACCAGAAAAGTCATTATTTGCTGTAGTTACAGCTACAACCAATCGACCGGCAGCCAGAGGTGACGAAGTATTGTCGCCAAATAAAGTGCCACCTTCAAAATTAAGCGTTACAGTTGCAAACAAAGGCAATTGAACCAGTAAAAACGCCAAAAATGCTTTGGTCTTCATAATAGTTTAGAATACTTAATTTAAAATAATCGCAGGCTGAGGCCAATCAACAACATGAGAAGCTATAGCTTGTTTCTTCCTAATAACCAAGGCTGCCCCCTCAGGTAGATTTGCTGTATTTTGGTTTACAGATGCATCCCCAACCTTACGCCAGAAAGAATTGTAATAATAAGTTGCAGACGGAGCCTTGTTTTTCGCAACTTGACTATTGTCATACACGAGAAGCTCATCACCTCGACCCGAGGATAAATTGCTTGTGCTCGCAATAAAAGCACCGCTTTCAATCAAGTTAAGACTGCCAAATGCCAATGGAGTGGGCGCAATAATACCAACAGGATTATCATTTCTCCCTAGGGAAGAACCCATTATAGATACCGTATTAACTGACAAATTAACCACCCCCGTTATAACCGTCTTCGTGGATTCCGCATACGAATTACCACGAATAATGAAAAACGTATCCGGAGGAATAATTACATCATTTTGATTCACAGTAACGTTGCCCACCCTGCGCCAGAATGTATTATAAAAATACGTCACATTCGGACTTTTATTAATTCCATCTGAGGTAAAATCAGGGATCAATATTTCCGTGCGACGACCACTGGTCAAATTACTAGTTGAAGGCACAAAGTATGTCCCAGCTGCTGAATCCGGGAAAACTGTCCCCAATGTCCAATAAGGCCGAATAACAACTTTGTCTCCGAGCTGTATTGAATCGGTGATATCTGTTTCGTATTCACAGGTAACAGAGCTGGCTGAATTTGATACAACCTTGGAAAAATGCCCCACCGCACTGCCAGAAGTCATCTGAATATAATAAGTATTGGACTGAACGCCAGCCTGATACTTTAAAATGTCAGTCGTAAAAGCTGCACCGGTAAGTGTAATAACATTCGCCGACTTCCCCCCAACAACTCCCTCGAAAACAGAGGGGCGAACCAGTGGAATAGAGAAATGCGTATCTGAATTCGCGAGTGCAGTTAACGTCACCGCTCCCACCGGCGTCGTCGTTACGGACTGCGCAGATGCTTCAAAACCGAGGCCAAACGTCAGCAACGCGGTCAGTGCCGCGAGGCCGGAGCGGTAGAAAGGACGAGCATTCACGGAGGGAAGGGATGATGTGATTTAAAGATCCGGAGCAAAAAAACGCTTCACCTGTTTACCTCTGAGCCCCTCATCGTAAAGAACTTTTAGGACGCCCCCGCATGCTCATCGTTGCGCACGATCAGATCCGGCAGAAGACGGATCGCCGTTCCCATCGCCTCCACTCACCCGCCCAAAATCATCCAAGCAACCTACCAGCCGGCCCTTGCGCCGGGGTGCGCCAGGCATGATCGCTGATCAACCGGAAACCGCGTCCCCGCCGACGGGTCATCCGCCCCACCCCAAGATCCACACGCATCCCTATCGTTTTTCTTTGCGATCCCCGCGTCCTTTCACGGCTAAAACCTCGATTCCCGCTATTCCGACAATCCCCCCATGGTGTTTTGTTTTGGAGCCGCAACCTGTTCGGCGTAGGCTGCGTGCTCGCACGCGCTCCGAACGCGCCAGCAAGCTGGCGGCCTACACGATAGGATTCATAACGAAGACCAGATCCCCCGAAAATCAGCCCGCTTCGTCACACTTGCTATTCCCGCAGGACGCCGCATGTTGCCCGACCTGTTCTTTGATTGGCCTCACGCCGATCTTATCCCGATGCCCCGCGCTTGGCGCGACGGCATCGTCACGCCGCAGCTCTCCCGAGCGAAGGCGGATTCTCCTTTCGCCCTTGGCTTACGCCTAGGGCCCACACTTTGGGGGTGTTCTGGATTCGATCCTTGGTTTGCGTGCGCCGCTGCCCTTGGAGGATGAACGTCCCTCCTAAATCCCCGTTCAAAAAAACAAACGGCAACACTGAAGAAATGCCCCTCGCTGCCTAAGTGCAGTGACGTCCGCCTGGCGATATCTGCTAGCCAACGTGGACGATGACAGCAGACATAACGCATGGAGCCATCCGCGGGCTGTGCGTCGTATCTTCACCCGGGGATTGGTCGGCGTCTAAGCGCGGTTGGTCGCGTAACGCCGACGAGATAAACACCAGCACATAAGGGTAGACGCGGCGCGCAACGGCCAAGGAGACCCGGGTTCAAATCCCGGCACCTCCACCATTTTGAAAACCAAAGGACCTGCGGGCGGGTAGTCCTGATGACTCCACGGGTCTTTTGGTCTTGCGATGCCGGGCTTTGAGCCGGGTCTTGGACGCGCTGCGCGTCCACCCGGGTGTCAAGCTAGCGGCTCCGAACCGCCGCTACAAATCCTGGCACCTCCACCATTTTACAGAAACAAGCCTGCCGAGAGAGAGCGCGTGCAATTGCTCAGCGCTTCTTGTTCAGCGCAGCGTTAAACCAATCGTTCGTGAGCGACTGTTGCGGGCGCGGGGCCGGAGCGGCGGCGGACACCGGACGTGCCTGACCCGGACTCGTGCGCGGTCCGGCTTGACCCGTCTTCGCTCCGAGTTGCGGGGCGCTGCGCATCGACAACGCAATGCGACCGCGCGCGAGATCAACCTCGGTCACGGTGACGCTGACTTTTTGACCGGGCTTCACGACCGCCGCCGGATCTTTGACAAAACTGTCGGCGAGCTGGCTGACATGAACGAGGCCGTCCTGATGCACGCCGATGTCCACGAACGCGCCGAAGGCCGTCACGTTGGTCACAAGACCAGGAAGCTTCATACCGGGCTTCAAATCCTCGGGCTTGTTGACGCCTTCCTGAAAGCTGAACGCTTCGAACTTTTCGCGCGGGTCGCGGCCGGGCTTGGCGAGCTCGGCCATGATGTCCGTCAACGTGGGCAGGCCGACCGTGTCGGTGACATAGTTCTGAAGATTGATCTTTTTGCGGAGTTTTTCGTCGCGCAGAAGGTCGCCCACCGTGCAGCCGAGATCGGCGGCCATTTTTTCAACGAGCGGGTAGCGCTCGGGGTGAACCGCGGATGCGTCGAGAGGGTGCGCGGCGTCGCGGATACGGAGGAAGCCGGCGGCTTGCTCGTAGGCTTTCGGGCCGAGGCCGGTGACTTCGAGGAGATCGGCGCGAGTCTTGAACGGACCCTTTTCGTTGCGGCGTGCGACGATGGAGGCGGCGCTGCGGCTGTTGAGTCCGGAGACCTGGGCGAGGAGTTGCTTTGAAGCGGTGTTGAGCTCCACGCCGACGCCGTTCACGCAACTGACCACCGTGTCGTCGAGGGAGCGCTTGAGGGCGTTTTGATCGACGTCGTGCTGGTATTGGCCGACGCCGATGGACTTCGGATCGAGCTTCACCAACTCGGCGAGCGGGTCCATCAGACGACGGCCAATGGAGACGGCGCCGCGCACGGTGAGGTCGTGGTCGGGAAATTCTTCGCGGGCGACTTCGCTGGCGGAGTAGATCGAGGCGCCGGATTCGTTGACCATCACGACGGGGATGGACGACGGCAGCTTGAGGCCGCGGATGAACGCTTCGGTTTCACGGCCGGCGGTGCCGTTGCCGATGGCGATGGCCTCGATTTTGAAGAACTCGACAAAGCCTTTGATCTTCTCGGCGGCCTCGACCTCGTGGCGGTCGGGATAGACCACGTCGTTGTGCAGGAGCTTGCCCTGGCGATCGAGGATCACGGTTTTGCAACCGGTGCGGAAACCGGGGTCGAGCGCGAGCACGGCGCGCTGGCCGAGCGGGGCGGCGAGGAGAAGTTCGCGGACGTTTTCGGTGAAGACCTTGATGGCGTCCACATCGGCCTTCTTTTTGGATTCGAGGCGGAACTCGGTTTCCATCGCCGGGGCGAGCAGGCGCTTGAGGGCGTCGGCAAGCATCAGGCGGAGCTGGGCGGTGGCGGAGGTCGGAGCGCCAGCGAGCTGGCTGCCTACAGGGACGGCATTACGGATGATCAGGCGCTCGAGTTCGGCGAGGGCAAGGAGCTCGTCCACCGTGATGCGCATCATCAGGAAGAGCTCTTTCTCGCCGCGGCGCATCGCGAGGAGTCGGTGCGAAGGGCACTTGGCGAGCGGCTCGGACCACTCGAAGTAGTCTTTGAATTTCGCGCCTTCGACTTCCTTGCCGGAGATGAGTTTGGACGAAACGACGGCGGATTCGCGGTAGATGGAGCGGAGTTTTTCGCGGGCGGTGGCGTCGTCGCTCACGCGTTCGGCGAGGATGTCGCGGGCCCCGGCGAAGGCTTCGTCGGCCGTGGCGATCTTGGAGGCGACGTTTTTGCCGTCATCGGCGGTGTATTCGCGGCCCACATACGCTTGCGCGGCGGCGGCGAGGTCGATGGCGGGGTCCTGCGCCCAGATCTGCTCGGCGAGGGGTTCGAGGCCCTTCTCTTTGGCAATGGTGGCGCGGGTGCGCTTCTTGGGGCGGAAGGGGAGATAGATATCCTCGAGGCGGACCAGGGTCTCGGCGTTGGCGATCTGATTGGCGAGCGCGTCGGTGAGGAGGTTGCGCTCCTTGAGCGAGGAAAGGATCGAGGCGCGACGTTCGTCGAGCTGGGCGAGTTGTTCGAGGCGGTCGCGAATGGCGGTGATCTGGACCTCGTCGAGTTCGCCGGTCATCTCCTTGCGGTAACGGGCGATGAAGGGGACGGTGGCGCCGTCCTTGAGGAGTTGCGCGGTCGTGGCGACCTGGTGGACTTTGACGTTGCCGAGTTCCTGGACGATGCGAAGGACGTGCTCGGCGTTGGGGTGAGCGGTGGGTTCAGCCATGAAAAGAAAGGCATGAGTGCAACGCCGTCCGGGCGACGAGCAAGGGCAAAGGTGAGCGAGTCGATGGTTGGCCGGCACGCAAAGCAGCATCGCCTTGCGCATGTCCTGGTGTCGCACGTTTATAGCACCTTTCGCCTCCCCTCACGTTTCGCCCAAGCACGCCCCATTCGCTGCTAGACATAGCTCCGCCCGAGACCAAGACCTACGGCTCTCAATCCGATGATGCTCAAATCATTTCCGGCAGCTCCTTCACCCCCGCAGACATAGAAATCAACAAACAGCGGCCAGGCCCCTTCGGCTCGTCCCTTTTTTAACCCGACCGAAATACAGCAATACTCGGCCCGACCCCATTGGTTCGACGGGACCCCATTGGTTCGACGGACTCGTGGATATCAAAACGCTGTGCAGCGAACTCGCCGCCAAGCGTCCCACCGTCAGCAACTACATCGACCTACTTGAAGCCACCCACCTTATCCATCGCTTGTGGCCGTTCGGCTACGGCAAGGAAGTGCTGCGAGCCCGCTCCAAAATCTACCTCGCCGACGCCGCCATCGGACCCAGCGTGCTCTTAAAAGGAAAATCTTTGCTCGAAGATGCCGACGGACTGGCGCGTGCCGTGGAGACCGCCTTCTTCAAACACGTCTTTACGCGTTACTACGCACAGAGCGTAAGCTTTTCCTACTGGCGCGGGACCAAGGACCGTGAGGTAGACATTATCGCCAACGTCGAAGGCAACCTCGTGCCTTTTGAAGTAAAATACCGCGGCCCCTCCCACACCGGACTGCCGGATCTTAAAGGCTTGGTGGAGTTTTGCGCCAAACATGACGTGCCCCGTGGCTACGTCATCACGCGCGAACTGCCTGATTTTAAAGTGCAATCCGTGCCCGGCGAGCAAGGCGGCACCACCCAACTCCTCAACATCCCCGCCGCCCTGGCCTGCTACTGGCTTGGGCGCTCCGAAATAGAAACAGCTCGGCGCGACAATCGGTGAACGAGGGGCGTGCGACGAAATCAACGGGGCGGATCCGAAACGGGCGGCTCGACCTCCGCGTCCGTCCGGCTGGTCTGCCCCCAAATACAACAATACTCGGCCCGACCCCGTTGGCTCGCGGGACCCCGTTGGCTCGCGGGACCCCGTTGGCTCGCGGGGCACCAAGGAAAGGAACTTTATGAAGACCACTGGAAAAGCCATTCGTAAGCCTCAGTTCGACGCTGACGGCTACCAAACCAATCTGACTTCGCTCAACGGCGAGGCCTTGCCCGCGATCAAACCGCAAGACCTGCAGCCGCTGTGGGGCGGTGCGCGGGTCGGCGCGGGCCGCAAACCGTCCGGAAAAGTGCCGATATTGCTGCGGCTCTCGCCCGCCACCGCGAAGCGCCTGCGCGCGGTCGCCAAGCGCTCGCACCTCACGTTGTCCGAGGTGGCCGACAATCAACTGTCGGCGTTGCGCTGAGCAGGAAAAAGCCGCGCACCGTTTCGGATACGCGGCTTCTTTTTCCCTAGGCCGTGTCTTCAAATAACGGGGCTCAATATTTGAGCCAGAGGAGGATGCAGGCGAGGGAGAGCATGGAGGAGAAAGAGGAGTGGAGTTTTTCGTAACGAGTGGATATGCGACGGAAGGATTTGAGGCGGGAGAAGAGATTTTCGATACGGTGGCGTTCGCGATAGAGATGCTCGTCAAAGGCGGGCTTTTGTGATCTTCCCGGGTGCAAGGCTATGACGGCGACGCCGCCGAGTTGGTTCACATAAGCGCGGATGGCGTCGCTGTCGTAGCCCTTGTCCATCAGGGCGAATGAGCTTTTCCTCAAGTGAGCTTTGAGTAGAGGCTTGCACTGGTCGAAATCGGAGACGTTGGCTCCGGTAAGGATGAATCCCAACGGGTAGCCAAGGGCATCGCAGGCCAGGTGGATCTTGGTCGAAAGACTCGCCCTGGAGCGCCCCATCGCTTGGGCCGTCTGGCCACCGGCCGGATTGGCACCATGGGCGTGCACACGGATCGCGGTGCTGTCGATCATCACATACTCTTCATCCCGCTGCGCCTCGCCTTCTTGGGCGCTTATCCTCGCAAATAACTCCGCCCATAGCCCGCTGCGGGTCCATCGACGAAACGTGCTGTAGGCGCTTTTCCAACTGTTGAACCTTGTCGGAAGGTCCCTCCACGGCGCGCCCGTTCTTAAAATCCAAAGGATCGCCTCAATCCT